>CENU01006186.1_pt1 | contig 24910 bp, 25 predicted proteins | sample 361331 | NCBI WGS metagenome assembly CENU01 (sample SAMEA2619766, study PRJEB7988) | marine metagenome | isolation source: saline water (ENVO:00002010), including | reverse complement strand
GGGACAAGAAAGATGAGTGATGAAATTCAATGTGTGGTGCTGAATCGCCCGGCCGAGCCGATGGCCAGTGCGCCCTGGCCCGGGGAGCTTGGTCAGCGTATTCTGCGAGAGGTCTCCAAAGAAGGCTGGCAACAGTGGTTGTCGCGGCAGACCATGCTGATCAACGAGCAGCGCTTAAGTCCGATCAACCCGGAGCACCGCGCTTACCTCGAAGCGCAGATGACTGCGTTTCTGTTTGGTGATGGCGGTGATGAGCCAGAGGGTTGGGTAGCCCCCGAAGAAGGCTAGAGCTGGAAAAGTTGCTATACTGACGCCTTTAATGAAGCACTATCCCCGGCTGATTGCCCCCCCTGAATAAACGACAATGCCACTCGACCGCGTCAGTGCGGTTTGGGGTCCGGCATGAACCGAACCCGCAATCGCGCTGTCCCGTCGAAAATACGGCGCCCCCCGGTCGACTGCCCGCCAGGCGCTGATAACCATAATATCTTGGCATCGTGACCAGGTTTGTAGCTGACGGGACCACGACAAAGGAGTCATCATGATCGAAGCCAAAGCCCACAGTGCTTATGGCCTTGAAAACCACGGCCTGCGCAACCCGAAGGCTGTCCACTGGAACCTGACCCAGGCTGCGCTCATTGAGCATGCCATCCGCAAAGGCGAGGGGTCTTTGACCCGTTTCGGCCCGCTAGTCGTCAACACCGGACAACATACGGGCCGTTCTGCCAATGACAAGTTTGTCGTTCGGGACGAAACCACCGAGAACGAGATCTGGTGGGGCAAAGTAAATGTGCCTTACAGCCCCGAACACTTCGATGCACTTTTTGCGCGAATGTCGGACTATCTTGAAGGCAAAGAATGGTACGTGCAGGATTGTTTCGCGGGTGCGGACCCTGATCGGCGTCTGCCGGTTCGCATCATCAACGAACTCGCTTGGCACAGCGCCTTTGCGCGCAACATGTTTATTGTTGGGTCAGACGAGGAGCAGGCTCGCCATGAGCCAGGCTTTACTGTAATCAATGCGCCCGGCTTCTCTGCGGATCCTGCGGTGGACGGGACCAACTCACCGACCTTCATTATCGTCAACTTTTCCAAAAAGCTCGTCATTATTGGCGGTACGAGTTACGCGGGGGAGACCAAAAAGTCGATCTTTAGCGTCATGAATTACCTGCTGCCCCGTCAGGGCGTGCTATCGATGCATGCCTCGGCCAACATCGGAGACGATGGCAGCACGGCGGTGTTCTTCGGCCTGTCGGGTACGGGCAAGACGACGCTGTCGGCTGATGCATCGCGGACACTCATCGGCGATGACGAGCTCGGCTGGAATGAGAACGGCATCTTCAATTTCGAGGGGGGTTGCTACGCCAAAGTGATCAAACTGTCTGCTGAGCAGGAGCCGGAAATCTTCCAGACCACACGCACCTTCGGTACGATTCTGGAGAATGTGGTGCTGGACGAATCAGCCCGCGCCATCGATCTGGATGATGGTTCGCTGACAGAAAATACCCGCGCATCCTATCCCATTTCCCAGATACCGAATGCCTCCGAGACCGGCCGAGGCGGTCAGCCGAAAAACATCGTCTTTTTGACCTGTGATGCATTTGGTGTGTTGCCGCCGGTAGCCAAACTGTCTGCCGCTCAGGCCATGTACCACTTTATCAATGGCTATACCGCAAAAGTGGCTGGCACGGAAAAAGGCGTTACCGAGCCCTCACCGACGTTCAGCCCCTGTTTTGGCGGACCTTTCCTGCCCTTGCATCCGCGGCAGTACGCAAAACTCCTCGGGAAAAACATCGAAACCCGTGGGGTGAAAGTCTGGTTTATCAATACCGGATGGACCGGCGGTGCCTACGGCACGGGTCAACGCATGGCTATTCACCATACCCGCGCGATCGTCAACGCCGCGCTCGACGGAAAGCTCGATGATGCGGCGACCGAGACGGATCCGATTTTCGGACTCGAGGTGCCGACCGAATGCCCCGGCGTTCCGGCTGACGTGCTGAATCCGCGAAATACCTGGACGGATGCCGAGGCCTATGATGCCCAGGCCAGGAAACTCGCCGGACTCTTTCAGGAGAACTTTGCCAAGTACGCCGAAGATCTGCCGGATGCCGTGAAGGCTGCTGGACCACTCGGAGCCTGACCGGATGCGAGCGATGTCATCGAAATCGTCAGGTAACGTGATCGAGCCGTCGGGGTTGCATTGAGCCAAGAATCTTCGGTATCCCTAGCCGGGCGGCTGTGGGAGCGTGATGTTACGCTCTGGCCGGGTGATGATGACGTCCGGGCTGCGATTCGTGATCGTCTCGGTTGGCTGGATAGCCCCCGCTGGCTCTCTGACCACCAGGCAGCGTTAAACGATTGGGCCCGGGACATTCGTGCCCGCGGCTTTTCTCAGGTGGTTCTTATCGGAATGGGAGGCTCAAGCCTCGCGGCTGAGGTGCTCGCTGAAGTTTTCGGTCCGGCCGGTGATGGACTGTCTTTGACCATTCTCGACAACACTCATCCGGATGCCATCACCCAAGCGTTGGGTAACCGGGCGTGGTCACGGATCCTCTTTGTTTTTTCATCAAAGTCCGGTTCCACGATCGAGGTACAGACCTTGTGCAGCTGGGTCCTGGATAACCTGGAAGAGCAGGGCGTGGCTGAGCCCGGCGGGCAATGTGTCGCCATCACGGATCCGGGCAGCCCTCTTATGCATCTTGCGGTGCAGCGTCATTTTCTTGACTGCCTTGAGAGTCCGCCCGATGTCGGCGGGCGCTTTTCGGCACTGACTCCTTTTGCAATGGCACCGGGCGCACTGCTGGGAATGGATCTAGCAGCGATCGTGCAGAGCGCCCTGGCGTTGTCCGGGCAGTGCAAAGCCGAAAATACGTCAGACAATCCTGGGCTCGCACTCGGAAGTTGGCTCGCGGAGCAATGTCTGGCCGGGCGCGACTGTCTGCAGTTGTGTATTGATGAACAATATCGTTCGTTTGGAACGTGGGTTGAACAACTCATTGCCGAAAGCACGGGCAAGGAAGGCAAAGGCATGCTGCCATTGGACGGTGCAGACGCCTCGGCACCGGGATCCCGTGTTGCGAGAGTGATTCTCGGTGCTGGTACCAATGAGACTTTTTGGCAGCGCTATCCGGAGGCGGATGACGACAGGATCCCGACCTGGCGGATCACGCTTGAGAAAGAGACAGATCTCGGCGGTGAGTTTTTCCGGTGGTGTTTTGCGGTCGCTATCGCTGGTTCGGTTATGCAGCTCAATCCTTTCGACGAACCCGACGTCGCCGCGACCAAAGCGGCAACCCGCCAGTTGCTGGACGGGGAGGGCGCGCTGGAATCCGGCGCGCCACTGACCCCGCAGGGTATGGGCGCATCGCTGGCTTCTGCGGGGCAGGGCGCTTATCTGGCCATCCTGACCTATTTGCCGGATGAGCCCGCGCTTTTCGATGTTCTGGAAGAGTTTGCAACGGCGGTGCGCGAGCACTTCGACCTGCCGGTAACGCTGAACCCTGGTCCCCGATATCTTCACTCGACGGGTCAACTGCACAAAGGCGGCAGCCCCCACGGCCTGTTTCTTTTTGTGCGGTCGGTGCCGGAGCGCGATCTTGATATCTTTGATGAGGACTTCGGGTTTGCGCATCTGAATCACGCCCAAGCGGAGGGTGATCGTGCGGTCTTGACCGATCGGGGTCGAGCCGTCTGCAGTATCGAACTGGTTGGGCCCACCATGTCGTGTGTCGCGCAGCTACGCGGTGCCCTTGCGTCGATCCTGTCTGCATGAAAGCGTTGCGCGCGATTTCCTTTGACCTCGACGACACGTTGTGGGCAATCTGGCCGGTCATAGACCGGGCAGAGAAGGCTATGCATGACTACATCTGTAGAGCATTTCCCCGAATCGCCGAAGCGCATGATGCAGCTGATCTGCGTCTTCAGCGGACTGAGATTTACGAGCAGCGCCCGGATCTGACTCACGACCTGACTGAGTTGCGAAGACTCTCCTTTGAGTTGTTGCTAGAGCGTCACGACTATGATCCGGAGGCGTCTCATGATCTCACTGCACGGTTTCTGGATCTTCGGCACGACGTGACGCTGTATCCGGATGTGATTCCGGCGCTTGCCCGATTGAGTGACCGGTTCCCCCTGATAGCGCTCTCAAATGGGAACGCGGATGTTTCCCGTCTCGGCATCGGCCAATTTTTTCAAGGGCAGATCAGCGCCCGCATGGCAGGGGTCAAAAAACCGGACCCTGCGATTTTTGCGATGGCCTGTGAGCTTCTTTCCGCTGAGCCATCCGAGATACTGCACGTGGGAGATCATCCTGTAGAGGATGTTGTTGGCGCCCAGCAGGCAGGACTGAAAGGTGCCTGGGTCAATCGGGCGAAAGCGACCTGGCCCGAGGAGCACGCTCCTCATTTGGTCGTAGAGGATCTGACACAACTTGCAGATCGGCTAGAGCAGATCGGATAACCACAATTACGGGTCAGATTCATGGAGCGAAGTGTTGATGTCGCCGTCATCGGCGCCGGGACAGCGGGTCTCGCTGCCGTTAGCCAGGTTCGACAGGCGAATAAGTCTTTTGTGCTAATTAATGGCGGTGAACTTGGGACGACCTGCGCACGGGTAGGGTGCATGCCCTCTAAAGCGCTGATCCAGGTCGGGCATGATCTGCATCGCCGGCAATTGTTCGATCGCGAAGGAATCGAGGGCGGAGAAGGGTTGTCCGCCAACCTGCCGGACATCCTTGAACATGTTCGGGATCTTCGCGACATTCTGGTAGATCGGGTGCTGGGGAACAGCACTGACCAGATGGAAGAGGAGTTTCTCGATGGCTATGCGCGCTTCGTTGAGCCCGGCAGGCTGCAGGTCGGCGATGACGTGATCCAGGCTGAGAACATCATCATCGCATGTGGGACCCGTCCGGTGGTGCCGCCGGCGTGGGTGGACTTTGGCGATCGGATTATCACCAGCGATACCCTGTTTGAGCAGGAAGACTTGCCGGAATCTGTCGCCGTGGTGGGCCTTGGCATCATTGGCCTGGAACTTGGGCAGGCACTGGCGCAGCTTGGCATAGCAGTCACAGGAATTGACCAGGCAGAAACCCTTGCCGGGCTGTCTGATCCGAGCGCCCGGCAAAGCGCGATCGAAGTGATGTCCAGAGCCTTTCCCTTGTGGCTCGGACACACCGCCGAACTGCGGGATGAAGAAGGACGCATCCGTGTGAGCGCGGGCGAGCAGTCCGTGGTCGTTGATAAGGTGCTCGCCGCGATGGGCCGGCAGCCCAATCTCGATTGGCTGGCGCTCGAGCATGCGGGTATTGCGCTTGATGATCAAGGCGCGCCGTCTTTCGATCCGGCCACCATGCGCTGCGGCGACAGCCGGGTCTTTATCGCCGGAGATATCAGCGGCTCCGATCAGGTGCTGCACGAAGCCGCGGCGGAAGGCCGTATCGCAGGCTACAACGCGGCGCGCGATAAGAGCATCGCGTTTGCCCGCAAAACCCCGTTGGCGATTACGTTTAGTTCACCAAATATCTGCACGGTCGGGACGCCATATGACGTGCTCGATCCTGAAGAGATTGAGACCGGAGAGATGCGCCTTGGTCCGGTAGGCCGCGCACTGCTCATGGGCGCCAACCGGGGCATCATTCGTCTCTATGCCGACAAACGCAATGGCGTGCTGCTGGGCGCAACAGTCATCGCGGAAAGAGGCGAGCATCTGGCACATCTGCTTGCGTGGTGTATCGGTGAAAAGATGACTGTGCTGCAGTTACTGCGAAAACCTTTCTATCACCCAACGATGGAGGAGGCGATACAGGGAGCACTTAAAGATCTGCTGCAGAAATTGGATCTTCCGACGAGCCCTCCGGATATCCCGCCGGAGCTTGAGGCGTTGAGCTGACAGGCTTTGCCCCCGGCTAGCGCCGTATCGGCGCGACCGTATCGACAAAAGGCGGGAAATGATTATTGGTTCGATCGGAGAAGTACCGACGCAGGGATTGGATCACCACCGGAAAAGCCATTTCGGACCAGGGAATCTGATTCTCATCAAAAAGTTCGGTCTCAAGGCTTTCCTCGCCGGGCGCGAATTCCCCATCGCTTAACTGGGCGCGGAAAATCATATAGACCTGGTTAACGTGAGGAATGTTGAACACGGCATAGAGGCCGTGAATCTCTACGCGGGCGCAGGCTTCCTCAAGAGTCTCACGCATAGCCGCTTGCTCGATGGTCTCTCCGTTTTCCATGAAGCCCGCGGGTATGGTCCAAAGGCCGTGGCGAGGTTCAATCCCGCGTCGGCAAAGCAGTACTTGCCCCTGCCATTCCGGAATGCAACCGGCAACGATGTTGGGGTTTTGGTAATGAATTTCCCCGCAAGCATCACAGACATGCCGCTCGCGGTTATCCCCTTGGGGTATCCGGATGCTGACTGTGGATCCACAGTGACTGCAGAATTTCATGACCAAATCGCTTTTTAAAAGAAATGTCACTATAGCACTGCCGATGTATTGCTGGTGAAGTCATGAATCTGTGCCTAAGGCGAAAGAGACGTTGAAAGTACCTTCGCTGAACATGGAGAATACGGACTTCCCTTAATTCAAGTGATGCGAGTGTGCTGCATGTCCGAAACCGATACCCCTGTTCAGCAAAATGTCTTTGGCGAGCCTCTGGATTTGTGCTCTGAAAAACCTCTCACCGGCTGGTTCAGAGACGGCTGCTGCAATACGGATGAGGGTGACCGTGGGGCGCATACGGTGTGCGCCAAAGTGACCGATGAGTTTTTGCAGTGGCTGAAGTCGGATGGCAATGACCTCATCACACCCCATCCTGAGTTTGGTTTCCCCGGCCTTAAGGATGGTGACTGCTGGTGTGTGTGCGCGGGCTCTTATGCCAGAGCGGTGGAGGCGGGAGTGGCCTGCAAGCTCTACCTGTCGCGCACCAACATCCGGACGCTTGAACTCATCCCGATCGAGAAACTCAAGCCCTTTGCGTTGGATCTTTCCTGATCCCCGGATTCTTCAGGCGCAATACGCTTGACGAAAGGGTGCGGGTGATTTGTAATCCCCTTCCCCGTTAAGGGGTCCCTTCAAAGGCCAGGTAGCTCAGTCGGTAGAGCAGTGGACTGAAAATCCTCGTGTCGGTGGTTCGATTCCGCCCCTGGCCACCACTTATCTAGTCATTGCAGTTCCGATAACAAAGCGGCTGAAAGAAAGAACACCATCAGCCGAAGATCAGACTTCTCCATTCAGACTCTCGTCCTGCCCGCGGCGACTTCCCTTCTGAGCAGGATTTTTGCGGTTCAATGAGAGTTCTGGAGAAAATCATTACTGTTCCGAGTCGCGCACTTTACTTAATGCTGATGCAACAAGTCCCGAGGGGATCGCGATCATCCCAATTCCGATGATCAAAACAAAAAAAGTGAAAATTTTCCCGCCTGCCGTAATGGGTACCGCATCGCCGTAGCCCACCGTTGTTAACGTTACTACGGTCCACCATAAGTCTTCGAATACAGATCGGAAGACGTCGGGTTGGGCTGCCCTTTCGCAAAAAAAATCCCCACCGCACTCAGGTAGATCAAAGCAAACGAAAATAATGCAAAAACCATTACTTCGTCTTTAACCAATTTGAATGCCATTTGCAGCCTTCTTGCAGCTTGACTGTATCGCACCAACTTCAGGATCACCGCCAAGCGGGCCAACCTAAGAATCCTCAGTGAACGCAAATCAAGGCCAACAGCAAGATAGAACGGAAGAATTGCCAAGAGATCAATGATCCCATAAAAACTAAAAATAAAAGCCCACTTACGTTTACTGAAGTAGAGGCGGAGTAGATACTCCGCAGTAAAGATCAACACGATAGTCGCCTCTGCTGCTTCTAGCACCATAAGTGCTCGGTCTGAAAGTCCAGGGAGGGTCTCAATTGAGAACGCGACTACGGATATGACGATTAAAATCTGAATCGTCCCATCAAACGCCTTTCCCAGCACGGTATCGTTCTGCTCTACTATGTTTCTCAGCGAGGTCATTTGTACGAAAACCTTTCCTGATTATTGAGCGCTAGATCAGTCGGAATGTTGAACACGCGTCTACTATTGCTGTCTCATCTTCTGAGACCGCATTGTACCGGGCGTGTTAGCTACACTCGAACCGTTAAACTTTTCATCGGAGATCCTCATGGAGTACCACGCTTTTCACGATTGGCTTACAACCCCGGGCTTTTTGCACGCAGGCGCAACCATCGGTGCAGACTTGGCATTAGTGTCTATGCTCTTTGTCGCGCTGTTGTTTACGTTTGGGGTGATCATGGCTATCAAACAACATTATGAGATTCACCGTTGGACCCAGACGACCGGAGTCATTTTCAGTACGGTCATCGCAGGATGGCTGATGGCTAGAGGTTTCGCCGAAGAGGTGATCAAAGAGGGTCCGAAGCCGGGCGGCGAGGTATTTTATGTGTTACTCGCGTCCCACGGGGTTGTCGGAATTATCGCAGTCCTGCTTGGCGTATTCATTGCGCTTCGTGCAAATGGACTCGTTCCGAAACGTCTCCAATTTAATAACTATAAGTTAGTGATGCGCTGCTCTTATGGGCTCTATATGCTTGCGGTTGTTTTGGGAGTATGGGTTTACGTAGTAATGCCGGATCGGGTGGCCGCTGCTTAAATGAGGATGGGCATCTTATGGGATTCCATGATTCAGTCAGGATCTCCCTGGGGTTAAATATTTGCAGATAAGTCAATAGTCGCTGTTCACGGAATTCGTCTATGGAATATTCTGATCTCGCGATCCTGTCAGGAATTGTTCTTCTTTTCGGCATTTGCTCTTCGAAGTTAAGGTCCTGGAACATCACCGGCCCTATGGCGCTGGTGACCCTTGGGGTGGTCGTTACGGTGCTCGCTCCGACCTCTTTCCAGGATGAGAGGAATGCCACGTTCATAGAAATATTTGCCGAGGTGACTCTTATTCTGGTGCTATTTTCAGACGCGGCAAACCTAAATCTTCGGACCTTTATTAAGGATCATAATCTTGCTCAACGCATGTTAATGATGGGAATGCCGCTCAGCATACTGCTTGGGACCATTTTTGCTCTCCTGCTTTTTGAGCAGATCGGTATCGTTGAGGCGGCGCTCCTCGCAGCGATTCTCGCTCCAACCGATGCCGCTCTCGGGCAGGCAGTCGTATCAAGCCCAAAGGTGCCCAGCAGAATCCGCCAGACGCTGAACACAGAGAGTGGACTGAACGATGGAATCGCGCTGCCGATGGTTTTGTTTTTTGTATGTATGGCAAGTGCTGTCCATGATCCGAAGACCGCCGAATATTGGCTTAAATTTGGCGCAATGCAACTGATATTGGGCCCGTTAGCGGGTTGGTTCGTAGCGTCGGTCAGCGCGAATGCGTTGAATAGGGCCATGAAGACAGCTGTGCTCCATCGATCTGTGCAGGGGATCGCCAATCTCAGCACGGCTTTTCTGGCGTTCGCGGGAGCGGAACAAATTGGTGGGAATGGATTTATTGCCGCGTTTGTTGCGGGGCTCGTCTTTGGAAATATGTTTCACGGGGATAAAGATTTTCTTTTCGACTTCGGGGAAACCCAAGGCATGCTACTGACTCTGGTGACCTTTTTCTTTTTCGGATTGACTATGGTGCCGATGCTGTTTAAGAGCATGGAGTGGAGTTTCGTGATTTATGGCGTCCTGAGCTTGACCCTTGTCAGGCTGGTTCCAGTCGCCATTTCTTTGATCGGCACAGGACTGCCAATTCGGACGGTTTCGTTTCTTGGGTGGTTTGGCCCCCGTGGCCTTGCTTCAATTCTTTTTGTACTGCTCATCCTGGAAGATGCCGAGATCGCTAACGAGGAACTGATTCTTGTCGTGACCATAACGACCGTAGTCCTCAGCGTTTTTGCACATGGATTGAGCGCGGGTCCAGCCGCGCGGCGATGGGGTATCGCATCTAACCCAACAGACACCACTTAACCGGCCGGAGCCAAGCCTATAGATCATGGCGGACTAGTGAATATAGGGAGAAAGAATGAAAAAGCTCAAAATTTGCAGTTGGGAAGATCTCCGGGTCGAAAACCCATACACGCATTAGTCTCAAATATCGACCTCGTTGTTGTGCGCTGCTACGAAAACGTGTCGGTGCTTTATGGAAGATGTGCACACCGGGGCGCCCTGATGTCAGATGGTTTCGTTGATGGCGACAACATAATTTGTGGCGTTCACGGTTGGGACTATCGAATCGATAGCGGCGTCAGTGAGTACAACAATTCAGAAACACTCCCAAAGTTCCAGAGTTGGGTTGAGGATGGAGATGTTTGGGTTAACGAGGATGAAATTAGCCAATGGGGGATAGCCAACCCCCAGCCTTTCAATCGAGAGGATTATCAAGGGGCTTTCCAGGATCCTCATGGATGCGCCGAGGAGCCCGAGGTAAAGTTAATCAAGAAGCTGGCCTCAGAGGGCCTTTCTAAGACTGGTCATCATGGTCCGGCGGCGGCGATGGGTGTTCCGATGTTAAGGGTCCAGAGCCGTTTGACTTGATCGAGATCAGGCTCAAATTAAGTTATCGATTGAATCCTACTCGTACTCTTCCCATTCCTTGGTAAAGCCTGTCATTGTGTTCATTAGGCGGCGCATTAGCTCATCGCATTCGGTTCGGGTAATGGTGAGTGGGGGTGAGAGCAAAAACCAGTCGCCATATTTTCCACCGGCCGTTCGGCGCGAATAAATCATCAGCCCGTTATTCAGACCGTGGATACGGATTTTCTCAGTGGGTAAAAATTGCGCCGCCATCGGTTCTTTGCTGACGGGATCGGCCACGAGTTCGATGCCCAGCAGCAGACCCTTTCCGCGGACATCGCCGATGATTGGGAATTCATCCGCCAGTGCCCACACACGTTCCCTGAGGTAGTCACCCATCGCGGCGGCGTTATCGATGAGACTGAGCCTCTCGTACTCATCAAGCACCGCAAGTCCCGTCGCGCAGGTGATGGGGCTGGCGTTGTAGGTGTGTGAAAAGTTGAATCCCGTCAGAGTAGACAAGTGGTCTACAAGACGAGCCGGGAACAGCGTAGCCCCAAGCGGCGCGTAGCCTGACCCTAGCCCTTTGGCCATGACCACGATATCTGGCAGGGCATCCGGATAATAGTGAGCATTCAGGAACTTGCCGGTACGCCCCGTGCCGCAGAGTACTTCGTCGAAAATCAAAAAGATCCGATGACGGCTACAGATTTCCCGTATCCCCTCAAAGTAGGCAGGCAGTGGAACGGTGCAGCCGGTGGCGAGACCGCCGACCGGTTCCATCGCAAAAGCCAGCACGGTATTCGGACCCAACTCCTGAATTTTGGCTTCGAGCGCTTCTAGTGAGAACTTTGCGTAACTTTCCGGTGTGTGCGACTTGGGCAGGCGATACGTGAGCGGGGCAGGGACTTTGTGACTGGTCATGCCAAAGCCATCAAAGAAGTCTCCCAGTGCCTCGTCTCCTGACATACCGAGGGTAGCGATGGTGCTGCCGTGATAGGACGGTTGGCACGTCAGAAGATGCCGTCGCTCAGGTTGGCCTGTTGCCACAAAATACTGACGGACAAACTTGATTGCGATTTCCATCGCCTCGCTGCCTCCGCTGGATAAGGCAACCCGCTCATAACCCGGTCCAGAAAGCGTCGCAATGCGATCAGTCAGTGCAATATTCGGTTGATGACGAGCCACTCTGGAGTAGGCAAAGTCCATTTGCCGGGCCTGTTCGGCCATGGCGTCGGCAACCCGCTCATTACCATGCCCGATATTGCTGACGACGGGACCAGAAGAAGCATCAATGTACTCGTTGCCGTTTTCATCCCACATATAAATACCTTTGGTGTGGGTAATCACCGGCAACGGCACGATATTGTTCTGTGCGTAAAAGACATCCTGGGCGCCGCCGCGCAGGGGCGGGGTATCAGCGAAAGACTTGACGTCAGAAGGGCTCATGACAGTGAGGCACCGCAGAAAGTTTCGATAGGTTTTGGTTGATTTGTGCGTCCGTGATTATATGATCAGGACGCAATCCAAACAGGCAATCACGGCGGTTACGATGACGGGAATGATGAGGAGGACGGTGTGAATCTCGCTGCGGCTGAGGTCGACAGTCCCGTTGCGATCATTACCGGCGGCGGGACCGGCATTGGGGCAGCATGTGCCACGGCGCTTGCTGCCAGGGGCTGTCGGATCGTGGTCAATTATCAGAGCAGTCATGAAAGCGCAAAAGAGACTGTTGCGCAATGCCAGGATCTTGGCGTCAGTGCGTTGTCGGCACAGGGAAGTATTGCCAAGGATGAAGACTGTCGCCGGATTCTTGATGAGACCTGGGAGGTCTTTGGACGGGTAGACCTACTCGTCAATAATGCCGGCGTTACCCGTTTTGCCGATCAGAAACATCTTGATGCACTGGATGCGTTTGATTTTGATTACATCATGTCGGTGAACGTAAACGGCACTTATCAGATGACCCGCGCGGCCGTGCCGTATCTTAAAAAGTCTGATCGGGCGGCAGTGGTCAACGTGTCGTCGCACTCAGGGATCAGCGGGATCGGCTCTTCTATGGCGTATGCGGCATCCAAAGGCGCGCTCAATACGATGACGCTCTCGCTGGCGCGTAATCTGGCACCCTTGATCCGTGTCAATGCGGTTTGCCCGGGCTTTGTGGATACGAGATGGCTGTCGGGAAAACTTTCAGATGAGGCGTTGACAGAATTCAGGGAGAAAGTCTCGGCCGCTGCACCGTTGCAGACTTTTGTCACACCGGCCGATGTGGCAGACGCTGTATGCTGGCTGGGACTGCACGCGCGTTCCGTCACGGGACAGCTACTGGTGATCGACGGCGGCACACACTTAACCACAGCGAACCCGCTTTAGGGTTCAGCGGAGAACATTATGACCAAACGAGAAGACTATCAGCCTGTCGACCCCTCCGTGGTGCCGCGCTTTGCGGGATTGGCCACCTTCATGCGTACCGTCACGAAGGAGATCATCGAGGAGGTGGATGTGGGACTGGTGGGGGTGCCCTTTGATTTGGGTCTCAACCACCGCACCGGTGCCCGGCATGGCCCCGCCGGGGTCAGGGAGATGTCGCGGCTGATTCGGCGGGTGCATCCGACCAGCGGAATCCGGCCCTTTGAGACCTGCAACGTTGCCGATTTGGGCGATGCGCCGGTAAATCCGATGAGCAAAGACAAGTCGATCGATATGATCAAGGATTTTTTCAGCGAGATGAAAGCTGCAAACATTGTGCCAATCGCGTGCGGTGGTGACCACACCATCCCGCTGCCGATCCTGCGGGCACTCGCAGTCGATGAGCCGGTTGGCATACTGCATTTCGATGCCCACGCCGATACGCTGGATGAGATCTGCGGCGATAAGGTCAACCATGCGACTTTCATGCGCCGCGGTTACGAGGAAGGGCTGATTGATCCCAAACGTGCCATTCAGGTAGGTATGCGCGGCAGCCGCTTTACGCCCGAAGATATCCAGTACGGCTATGACGTGGGGTACAGTATCATCACGATGGATGAGTATGAAGAGATGGGCCGTGCAGCCGCGATCGAGCAGATTCAGCAGGTATTGGCAGGCGGTCCGGTGTATATCTCGCTTGATATCGATGGTCTCGATCCGGCCTACCTGCCCGGGACCGGAGTACCCGAAATCGGCGGCCTGATTCCGAGAGATGTCCAGGTCATCCTGCGTTCACTGCAGGGCATGGACATCATCGGTGCGGATATCAGCGAGGTCTCACCAGGCTATGATCCGACGGGTATCACCTGCGTGACGGTGGCCAACCTGATGTTCGAGATGCTCTGCATTATTGCGGATTCGATTTGCGCGAAACGATGAGGTCTACCGCCTATTTCACTTAACGGGGAAATCCATGCTCTTAAAAAACGCCAATATTTACGATGTCCGGGCCGGGACCTTCAGGTTGGGCAACCTGTTTGTCGAAAACGGCCGCATCGCCGACATTGGATTTGATGGATCGCCACAAAGTGACGCTGTAGATATGGAGGCGTCATATGTATTACCGGGGTTTGTTGATTGCCACGTCCACCTTTGTGTCGATACCTACAACCCGGACGCATCGCGTCTTTGGGCCGGCGCCAAACCAGGCACGATAGCGCTGTCGGCGGCTCGGGCCGCCTATCGAACGCTGCTTTGCGGTGTGACCTCTATCCGCGAGGTCGGTGGCTGGGATTATCACGAGATCGCGGTGCGCGATGCCGTTAATGCCGGCACGATTGCGGGCCCGAGGATCTTCTGTGCGGGCAAGATTATTTCCATGACTTCTTCTTCCACGCCGTATTGGACGGGTATGTATGAAGAAGCCGATGGCCCTGATGAAGTCCGGAAGGCCGCGCGCAAGCAATTAGCCAACGGGGCGGATCTCATCAAGATCCTCGCGTCGGGAGCGATGACCTCATCCCGGAACGAACGCGCTGATGCAGTCCAGCTTCGACCTGATGAAATCAAGGCCGCCGTTGAGATTGCCAAGGATAACTTCACCCATGTGGCGTCGCACGCCCATGCCTGTGAAGCCATCATCAACTCGGTCGAATGCGGGTGTGCCAGTGTGGAGCATGGCAGTTTTGGCGATGAGACAGCCTACAAAATGATGGCAAAGGCGGGAACGTACCTGGTGCCCACCTTGTGCGTCCACCCGGGTCTTCTCGATAACGAGGAGTTTGCCAGCCAGACGCCAGCACACATCCGCGAGCGATACGCATCGTTGCGTGTCATGCGGACCGAGAATATGCGACTTGCTCATAGTCTCGGTGTCGCCATTGCCATGGGCACTGACGTCGGCACGCCCGGCAATCATGCCGGCAACAATCTTCTGGAACTCAGCCTGATGGTCAAAAATGTGGGCCTGTCACCCGAGGAGAGCCTGCTCGCCACGACTCTTCACGGAGCAGATCTATTGGGCCGGGCCGATGATTTTGGCAGCCTGGAAGTCGGCAAGCGTGCTGATCTTGTCGCCATGCGGGCGAATCCGCTTCAAAAGATAGAGGCCGTGGACGCTTTGGATTTCGTAATGAAAGATGGTGTGGCTTACCGGGATGATGATCGGCGTCTGGGCGCGAACTGTCCGGACTTCTGGGCGCCGGGCCGGGCCGGCGGGTTTTACTGACGCGCTGTTTTGTCGCGCGTCCACTTGCTCAGAATATCGCGCGGGTCACCTTCATCCCCGACGGTGCCTTCCTCACCGGGGCGTCTGGCGGTCAGTTCAATCACGTAGCCGTTCGGATCGCGAAAGTAGATCGAGTCGATAAAGCCGTGATCTGAGATGCCCCGGGATTCAATGCCCGCCTCGCGACCGCGCTCGAGCATGGGTTGAAGGTGTTGATGATCTACCTCAAGGGCAATGTGCAGATCAAAATCACGTTGCGCCTTGAAATCAAAAGGGGTGTCTGGGTCATCAAAGAAAGCAAGAAACGAACCATCGTTCATCTGAAAGAAGGTGTGTAGCACGTGGGTCTCGCGCCCGGTCTTGGTGGCGCTGATTTCCAGCGCGCCCGCAAAAGGCAAGCCAAGGAAGTCTTCGTAGAAGGCTCGCGTCTCTTCCGAGTCGCGACAGCGGTAGGCGTTGTGGTGGAGTCCCTTAATCATCAGTCTGGTTCTTGGACGCCTCAGTCCATCAGGTTGTCAGCGCGCACACGTTGTGCCCGGGCTTCAAAAGGTCGTCTTGTTCGGCAGGATTAACGACTTGTCGTTACCAGCAGCCGGCAGCATTGGCGCCGGTGGCCCCCTGAACCCCAAGATGGGTCAGCGTTAGGGTGGTGCAGTCGGAGTCGTTGCTGGCCTGACTGCCTTGGGGGGTCGCCGTGAGGGTGAAACCACTTGCGGATAGCGCTCCGCCGCTCGCGGTCACCACATAGTAACCTTCCGGAGAGGTCTGGCTCACCCCGCCGGCCCCCACTACTGCACAACTTGCATTGTTGTAGGCTGAAAATTGCGTATAGCAGCGTTCGAGTTCCTGGGCCACTTGCAGGAGCGTACTCTGGGCATCCGCCCGGCGGCTGCGCGTGACGTAATCCGTGTATTGCGGAACCGCAATTGCCGCAAGAATACCGATGATCGCAATTACAATCATCAGCTCGATCAGGGTAAAACCTTTTTGATTTTTTTGCATAGCAGCACCCAATTCCTCGTCAAGAATTTTAAGCGATCCTGAGATTAATCCGGGAAGAGTTGCTCCCAGGAGAGCCTTCCGGTAACGGTAGCGTCGTTAGTGATCAGCAGCGTTTCTTCCATTTCAACGCCTTCGTCGGTGGCGCTGGCGGGAGTAAAGCGGCGATTGCCAATGATCGAAGGACCTGCTGGCATGCCCTGCTCTTCTTCCAGTTTTTTGCCGGCATAGGCAGTTTGCTCTTCGCCGGTTGATCCACCTCGCCCGCTCACGCTGGTGGTATCACCGCTGACGGTAACAGCACCGTCTTCATTAAAGTCGAAAACGGGGGCATCGGGACTGCCGCCATTTTCAGTCTTAACAGACATCTCCCATCCGCTTCCGCCGGAGGCGCAGACGCTGACATCAGGGATGATGCTGTTGAAGTAAACGATCTTGCCCCGCACGAGCGCTTCGGATACGACTCTTTCGCCTTTGGCAGGCAGATCGATGTACCAACCGTACTGACGGCCTGTCTTTTTTTCATACTTTACTTTGAGGTAAGGATCGAGCACGCGGGCGCGCTTCCCCGAGTCATTCAGCAGAAAAGTCTGGCTGGCGAGACTAGATCGGGTGAGGGCGCCGGTGCCGTTGTCCCAGACGCCGTAAAAAGACTGTGTGTTGCTGCGGGTCTTGTCGCCATCGGCAAGGAATCGGCCAGTCCCGAACAGCACCATCAGGTTGGGTGCGCTGCCGTTGGATACCGTCGGATGACGGATCACGGTGGGCTTGGTCGTGATTGACTGGCCAGAACTGCCAGTGAAAAGCGGCTGCCGACCGTGTGCCGGACTCCACTTGGTATCGATGCTGTTCGACACATCAAAGGCCCAGAGACTGCCATTAAGGTCTCCCGCATAGATACGGTCTGCTGTGCCGTTACGGTCCAGATCCACTACGGCCGGGCTGAAAAGTCCATTACGACTGCTGGTGGAGCCGGAACCCGTTGTGATCCGGATGTAATCCGTGCCGTACGTCCAGGTGCCATCGACACCGCCATCCAGATAAATAACGAAAAGCTGTGCATCACCCCCAGTGCTGTCGGTGGCGGTGTCTTCAAGACCGTTGCCGGTTATCAGAGCCCAGCGTCCGTTGTTCATGAGCGCGATGGTGGGCCGGCTGTAGGTGTAGCCAAGATGGGCGTCAGTCGCATTCGTAAATTCCCAAAGCACTGTTTTTGCAGCGTTGCTTTCACGAAACGCAGACGGGTTAGTCACGTCCAGCGCAAACAGGCCGCGACCTCCGCCGCCGAGGGTCCCGGCAAGAACTGTGTGCCAGGTCTGGGTCTTAGTACTGGGGCCTGCAAAAAAGGCATCGCTCACGGTGGGCGTGCCGTCCACATAGAGATTATTGTGATTGAAGTTGGGATCAGTCAGGCGGTGATAGCCAGCGCTGATGCTGGTGCTGAAGAGTGTACTGGGGGCATAAGCGAGTACTTCCTTGCCGTCACTCGCACGAAACCCATGCAGAAACCCATCATTTGCCCCCACATAAACAACTGGTGTCCGGGCGCTCTGGGTTGATGAGAAAACTGAGTACTTGTTAGACCCGTCGGGGAAGCCGCCGCCGCTGTCCGGCCACGACTGGCCGGGTTTGCCCACGTAAATTGCGCTGGAGTGCCAGATATCCCCAAGCGCGCTGCCCCGAACGCGAAAGCCAAAACCTTTGCCTTCGTTGGATCGGTCCCCTCTGAGATATTCGAGACGTGCCGTACCCTTGGAGACGTTGCCGCGCGAGCTGTTAGGCTCCGTTCGCAGATCATTTTTTTGGATTGATGTGATCGCGCTCCAGCGAAAGGGGGTGCCTACGGCTACACCTCTTTGTGCACCCAAGGTCATCATGACACGGCTACCGGGCGTTGTAGCGTCGAGCCTGGTGGCCGCGCTCCAGGCCTGGCTGCCCAGGGAGCCGTCACTACCCAACTCATAGGCCACCAAATCTCCTGACCAGTCTTTCGCGTTGAATTTGCTCTGATATAGCTGACTGCCCTCGGTTAGTGAGCCGGTGCTGAATGAGACGGCAGCAGCAGATCCGGACTGGGCAATGCCACCTGCGACCGCCTCGAGAACGGCATTGATAGTCGCTACTGTACCGCTAACGTTATTAGTTAGAGTGCCTGAAGTGGCTCCTGTAACGAGTGTTGCCTGGCCGGGATCAGTCCTGTTGTACAGGCACGATCCTCGGTTGGTATCAGCTCGGTAGTCAATACCCCGTCCCGCACTGTAAGTATTGATTCCTGCTACGATGACGTTGTTGGCCAGCAGCGCGGCGTTGACCTCACTCTTGTCTACTGTGGTGCTCCAGGAGCAGGCGTCGCCGAACCATAGGACAATCCTGCCCGCATCGTCGCGCCAGCCTACGTCGTATCCGGTGGAATAACCCTTATCAGAGCAAGTGGCACCCGTGTAAAGCGGATCGATACATTTGCCGTCAGTCTGTCCGCCCCCCGTGGCGAGTTGATGCAGGGCAAAAAAGTTGGCCTCTGCCCAGTCACCGCCGCAACCGCCGGGACTGCTACAGGGGCGCCACTGATTCATGCCCCGCTTCACCAGCGCCTTCGAGTCAGTCAGAGCCTGATTGATCTTGAATGCGCGCTGGGCAGCGCGGGTTTTTTCTGCTTCTGTTGGTTCAGCCGATGAACACTCTCGGGGATACCAACTGTGGCATCGGCCGCTTGGATTTTCACAGTAGTACCGCGAACACCAGGACCACGGACAGGTCGCACGATGACAGTAGTAGATCCCGGAGCCCGGGATGTGTTCTCGCGGATCCCCCCAATAAGTGGCCACCGCAGATCGGGTATCAATCCCAGCAAAACGCGCATCGCCTCCTGAGATAGCATCTAGAATCGTTGAAGCATTGCGTTTTGTGTTGCTGATTGGGCCGCCCATGCTGCCGGTGTTGTCCATCAGAAAGACAACGTCTGCACGACAGGAGCCCGCATCTGACATTGACTGCGCCTGAGCGATGGCCGATGAGGCGAGCAGGGCCAGTGCTATCAAAAGGCGGGCAACCGTCTTCAGAGAGGTCGTTGAAAAAATACCCATCACAGTGCCAGCACCGGGTTGTTGGCAAAGATTACACGTTGCCCTCCGGGGAACGTAAGCGCGTCTACTGATTCAATGTCCAGAAGGGAGAAAAGAGTGATCCCGACCCCCTGAACTTCATTCGGATTGGCGCAGGTGAATTCCCATCCGGCGCTGATTCCCGCTCCGGTGTCTGCATTACCGAAATGCCGGATCACATCGGCTTCACTGACTTCGCAGCCCGCAGCTTCAGGAAGCACAAATGCGCGCGATACGTCACGCAGCGCGACGCTTAACGTTTGGAGTCGGGTATTGGCAGCGCTGGCCGTCTCAGCCACCGCGACAGCGGGAATCTCCGCAGTCAGCAGCAGATTCGCGCCGATACGCGCCGCAGTGACGGTAACGCGCCCTGGAGTACCCGATTGTGACCAGCTGACGCTGGCGCAGAACAGGCAGACCGTAACAGAGATGATCAGTCGCTTCATATACCTGGACCTGGCCCAATGCTTAGGATCAGTAGGCCCTCGCATAGTGACTGCGCAAAATAGTTTGGGTGCTGTCGCTGCCGCCAGTGCCCCGTGCGGTGATGCGGTAGATCACTGATTTTTGAGTGAGGTCGGTTTCGCCATAGCCGCCGATATTGAGAGAGCCTTCGCCGCCGCTTTCGCCGACTTTCTTGATCATATACCGTGGCGCGCTGGTTACGCCGGTTGGCGTGCTCGATAAGACCTTGGAGTTGTCATTGACCCAATTGGTGCCAAAGGGTGCTGGCTCCAGATTACCGGCTGCTGTTCCCTGTGCATAGAGGCCTGAGCCTGTCGCAGTGAAAGCACTGTCATCCGCCTGACTTTCGATAAAAGCTTCTGCTCCACGCAAGCCCGCCTCGGCCGCCTCAAAAGAGAGGTTGATGTCGCGGCTTGCACCTGCCATTTTTTCTTCGAGCAGAGTAGTCCGCATCAGCGCCATGGCAATAAGGGTCAGCATGACCAGCACCACCAGGCCGATCACCAAAACCCAGCCTCGTTGGGTATTTTTATCGGGAATACTTGCTTTCATGGAGACACATCTTATCCTGCTTTATTGCGCAGTGTGACGGTCGTAGTAAAGACCTTGCGCAGGTATTTGTCGGTGCTCCCCGGTGTGACCGAGCTTCCGTTGAAGGTATAAGGCGCGGGTTCTGTTGTCAGATTGTTATTGATTGAACGCGCGAGCAGCGAGATTCGAACGCTCACGATGCGATCAATATCAAGACCCGAGGCGCCAAAGGTGACATAGCGGTTGGCAGTCCCATCTCCGTTGGCGCCATCGGCGTCAGCATCCGTGTCTTCACCGTAAAGAATCTGCATATTTTCGATCCCCTCGAGTAGTTCATCACCGTTGCTCGCACAAGTCTGTCCGGGAGTGGGATTAACGAGACGTCGCAGCGCGGGCTGTGCCGGATCAGCGCCCGGAGCGATGCAGAAGGTCGCCTCCCTGGCTTCATAGACCCGGGAGCCAGCGGCGTAAGCCTTGTTGAGGTTGGGTGAGACATTGGCATTTGCACCTGCTGCGTGGGCGAGGGCTGTACCAGCGATGCCGGTGACCTGAAAGAGATCTCCATCTTCACAGTCGCTGATGAGAACTGCCGTGTTTGTTGATAGGGCGCCGACACTTTCAACAGTAACATTACCGCCTGTGCCTGACATGCCGGAGGTGACCAGAGCCCCGCTGCCAGTCGCACTGCGAAAAGTGATGCTGTCCGAACTGTTCAGCCCATCGTCGGATGTGCCGGTTATGTGTCCGGCGTCAACATTGATATAGGCGTTGCTCGTTGCCGAGACGCCGTTGGTCAGCGTGGCGTCACTGTAACAGCCCCAGAAGCCTGCTACCCGGGCATCGCGGCGGAGGAATTCAAGCCCAAATCGTCCGTTTTCCTGAACACGGGCAAGACCCTCGTTGAAGCGGTACATGCGGCTGGCGTCGACGTAAACCTTGAGCATGGCCACCGTCACCAACAGTCCGATGGCAAGAGCAATCATCAACTCGACCAGCGTGACGCCGTGTTGTCGGTGAAGAGCCCGATTGCCTTTGCAGTGGGAGTCTGTGCCGTTTTGTTGTGTCATGGCTGGAACTCAAAGACAAAACTGTCGTCCGCACTGCCATCGCGGTCATCGTCCCAGGTGAGGGTGATGGTATAGGTGGTGCCGGATTTCGCGACGATGCCGCTGCCGCTTGGGAGTACGGCCGCGTTCATGCTGTTCCACGCCCAGCCGTCGTATTGCGCCATCTGTGCGGGATTACAGCCACTGGTGATACAGCCTGGATCGCTCCCTGCTCCGGAAACCAACTCGTAGTTTCCAGCGTCGATCCCCAAGCGGTTGGCCCGCATCCGATCGGCCATATCGTAGGCCTGACTGGAGGCGTAGGATCGGTGCAGCGCGCTCGTGTTGTACTGAAGGCCCTTGGCCATCAGCGCGGCGAGAGCCAGCAGGCCAAAGGAGAAAACGACCAGGGCGATCAACACCTCGAGCAGTGTGAAACCTCGGCTGTTTTTCGTTTTCATGTACCGCAGTCGCTCATTCCTGATCCGACAGCATTGGCGGGAAGTGCCTTCACTCGCCCGCTGGCGCTCACAGCAATCGCCTGTGCTTTGTCACCGTATCCCCGACTGTCGCAGAGTGCAAAAGAGCCCGCGAGTCCGCTGCCTGCAACATTCGTTGAGCTGCCGTCATGCCGAAAAGAGATATAGGTCGTGAAGGCAGCAGATCTCAGGGTATTGCCCCCGTCAAGTGCTGCCCCGATCCCGATCACCGTTTCGCCACTATCGACTGCGGCATTGGCGTTGGTATCGTTGAATACCACCCAGCCGCTCTCCCACTGGGTGCCGGAACAGCCGCTCGACGTACCCGGGCAAACGGTCACGCGGGTTGCAGTGCGCATGGCTTCTGCACGCGCGTAGGTGAGTTGCCCAACAAAATCGCTTGTCTGGCCGCGAATTCGGTTGTTGAGAACAAAGTCACCAAAAGCCGGAATGCCAAAGAGCGCCACGAGGCCGATGATGGCGATCGTCACCATCAGTTCGATCAGGGTAAATCCCGACGCGTAAACAGGGCGACCGAAAAATGAAACCAGTTTGACTTTCTTGGGCCCCATGAAGTTCAACCTTGGCATGGTCTAAAAAATCTCCTCACATAAGTCTGCCACAAGGGATTCGCCGTAGTGGCGTGTGGAGATTGTCCGGCGACAAAGGTTTTGAAAGGCTTCGTCAATTCAATAGGATTAATGGCAAAATAAAGGGCCCGTTTCCGCCCGAACCCGCCTGCATGATCATCAGCGTTGTCATTCCTGTGTACAACGAGATTGGCACGCTCGCCAACATTGTTGAGCGTGTGAAGAGCGTACCCGTTTCGACCGAGATCATCCTGGTGGATGACTGCTCCTCTGATGGCAGTCGCGAAGTGGTGCAGACCCTCGCCGCGACCGAGGGGATTAAGGCAGTGCTCCATGAAGTCAACCAGGGCAAGGGCGCCGCCTTGCGTTCCGGGTTTGCCGCAGCGACCGGTGATGTAGTGCTGGTTCAGGATGCCGACCTTGAATATGACCCAGGGGATTACCCGAGGCTGCTTGCGCCCATCGAAAATCTTGAGGCGGATGTCGTCTACGGCTCGCGTTTTGCGGGAGGTGATTCTCATCGGGTGCTTTATTTTTGGCACTCGGTGGGAAACCGGGTGCTCACAATGCTGTCCAACATGATGAGTAACCTTAATCTCACCGACATGGAAGTGTGCTACAAGTTGTTTCGCCGTGAGATCATTCAGAGCCTGCCTCTGCGCGAGGACCGCTTTGGGTTTGAGCCGGAGGTGACCGCGCGACTTGCCCGGTACCGCAAACCGGACGGCAGTCGACTCAAGATTTTCGAGGTGGGGATCAGTTACGCGGGGCGCACCTACGAGGAAGGCAAAAAGATCGGATGGAAAGACGGTCTTCGTGCGATCTGGTGCATTCTTCGCTACAACGTGATCAGGGACTGAACGGGTCGGCCGTGCCTCTTGGTCCGACCCGTTGTTGGCAACCTGCCTGTCCGGGGTCTTAACTCTGAATTTTCCAGCTGCCGTCTGCCTGGCGGCAGGCCGAACCGTAACCCTGCTGGGTTTCGCCGCCGACCTGAATTTCTGTCGTGAATTCACGGCAGGGTGTGCCGTCTGATTTCACGACGGTCGCGGTGGGGGTTGCTGCGCCGCCATTGCCGGAGTTGGGGTTCTGCCAGGTCGTCACCGCACCATCCTTGGTAGATTCAAGTGAGTATTGAAGATTCTGCGCCGCCAGCAGCCGGTCACGCTCGTCAAGCTGGGCGCCGATCTGATCTCCGATCACTGCGCCGAAGAGAATTCCTAGAGCGATGGCCCAGCCCTTGTCGGAGTGTCCATCACCCAGTGCGGACCCTAGGACTCCGCCAATCACTGCCCCAGCCGCCGCGCCCTGTTCCTGTTTGGTCGGAACCGTGCTGCAGCCTGCGATAAGCAGTGAAGCGCCGAGCACAACTGCACCTATGGTTCTGGTTTTCATGGGATGATCTCTCCGGTTTGGTTTGTCTTTAAGTGATAAAAAATTTAGGCCAGGCCCTTGGATGGAAACGTGATGACCATCACCTAACCGGCACACCGGTACCACAGAATCTAAAATTCCAGTTCGTCCTCGATGGCGTCGATCCCCGCAAATGCACACAGGTCATCCATGTCGCCACCTGGTGCGCCCGAAACGCCAATGCCGCCAACCAGCGACCCAGCGGCTTCGATAATCACGCCGCCGCCGACCATCACCATACCAGGCAGGTTGCGTAAGCCCGATGCGGGCTCGCCGTGATCTGTTACTGAAACCAGCTCCGTGGTGTTGGTTCTGAACCCGACGGCCGTTTTGGCTTTTCCGATAGCGGTGCGAACCGTGCGTGGGCTCGCGAGCTGATCACGCAGGACGACTTGCACGCCGCCAAATCTGTCCACGACGGCAATGGTTGCCTGAAAGCCTTCCTCACGACAGCGCTCAAGCGCTGCCTGAGCGGCCGTGAGCGCAGTTTCTGGTTTAAGCATTTCGAATGTGACGGTGCCTTCCGCTGCCGGAGCCTTGATCGGCGTCGCCAACAGCACACTGCTGATTGCCAGAATACGAAACAAACGCGTTGTCATAAGGGGCCTCTTCGATGTGAGTGAAAATCCTAACACCTTGATCCCCGTTTTGGGACGGACGGCGAGAGGACTTTTATTACGATTGGTTAATGATTAGGGTCGAGTATGTCGGCACAGCGTCATCCAGGCGGTGTTTTTCTGCAAATCGCTGTGAAGCGGATTTGTTTGTTCCACCGGATCCAGACAAATCGTACCGTGATTCTTTAACAAGCCGCAATGGCTAAAAAGACAGGTTTCTGAATTTCTTGTAAAAATGAGGCTTAATTGCAATAAGGTCCAATGATCATTTGATGGGCGAAATCCGGCACGTTTGCTTGTAACTACGCCGAGGGGAAACAGATGAAATTGAGTCGACGTACGGCATTGGCGAGTGCCCTGCTATTCCTACGCAATCCTAGACAAGATGGGCTATGAGAAAACGGTCAGCGATAACTCTGGGCATCACTGTCCTTGTGATCCTGATTATTGCAATCAGCACCGATTTTTCCCGGGGCAATCTTAGCCCTCCTTGGTTGTACGGTCACGCCACCGCGCGAACGAGT
>CENU01180261.1_pt1 | contig 24923 bp, 23 predicted proteins | sample 361331 | NCBI WGS metagenome assembly CENU01 (sample SAMEA2619766, study PRJEB7988) | marine metagenome | isolation source: saline water (ENVO:00002010), including | reverse complement strand
TACTAATAGCTCAATTGGCTTGATTTATGCACTGAAAAAAATTTTGTGAATTATTATATTTGATATTTAATTAACTTAATTTATTAATTTTATATGCAAAATATAAAATTATTTATACACCCATGTTTTCCAAAAACAGGAAGTACTTTTTTTCAACAAAATATATTACCCAAAGTTAAAAATATAGTTTCTCTTAGAAAACCCAAAACTAATAAATTCTTTGAATTTAATAAATTATTTAAAAAAATATTTATAGAAAATTTCTCTATTAAAACAGATCTACATAATAAAATTTATTCAGATCTATCTATAAAAAAAAGTTTCATTAACCTTTTTTACGATATTGTAAAAAATCAAGAAAAAAAAATTTTTGTTTTATCTGATGAAGATACTTTTGGACTAATTGGATTGAACGGGTTTAGAAATATTTATGTTTTTAAAGATCTTATTAATGAGTTAAAAAAAAAAGATATTTTGGTAGATATAAAATTTATCTTCACAATTAGAAACCAAGCAGATTTTATTTTGAGTTCTTACGCTTACAATTATTTTTACTGGAAAAAAAAATGGAAAGTTTTTGAAGATTTCAAAACTGCAATATTTAAAGATGAAGAATTAAGAAGCATTTTTAATTATTGTGAAATATGTAATGAAATAAATAAAATTTTTAATACAAAACCAATAATATTACCCCTAGAATTAATTGAAAAGGGTGAAAAAGAAAGAATAGATTACATTAATATTATAAATGAAAATTTTAATTCAGACATTAAGTATGGCAATATAGACTTTGAACAAACACCCAAAAAAAATTCTTTTGAAGAAAAAAACAGAAAAAATTTTTTTTTGAAACACGATAATCAATTTATAAAGGGTGTATATTACAAACTACAGGAAATTCATTTTTATCTCAAAAAATTTTCCCTTTATAAAAAAAATTTTCTCTATTTAAAACCATTGTTTAATAATTTTTTAAAGTTTTTTGAAAAAAAAATAAAGAAACCTCAATCTAAAAAATCATTTATTTATTTTAACGATGAAGAAACAAAATTAATTAAAAATTTATTCTTTTCTGACAATAAAAAACTTGAAGAATTGACAGATTTAAATTTAGAAAAATTAAACTATTATTAATTTAATGATTGTAATCTTTAATTAGAGATGTAATACTTTTTTATCCAACAATTATATGCCAACAAATAACAAAAATACCTCGAATTTTTTTGAAAAAAGTGACCTACCAATTGTAAAATATTACGAATATCCTTTTGAACACATAGTTGTGGATAATTGCTTTGACTCACAACTAATCAAAAAAGTTTTAATGGATTTAAAGCGTAAAGAAAGACTTTTCGATAAAAAAGTTATGGGTGGCAGATTCATAATAAGAAATGATAAGGAAGAATTTAAAAAAATAATTAAAGATAAAAATTCTACCCTAAAACTTTATAATTACTTAAAAAACTTTAAAAATTTTCATAAACTAGAATTATATTTCAAAAAAACGATACCAAAATATCGTAAAAATAATTTAAAGTTTTTTTTTGATTATTCGATTGGAAGAAAGGGTTATTTTAGAGAACCACATAGAGACAGCGATGGTAGAGTAATTATTTTTTTAGGGTATTTCAATGATAGTAATGAGGGCTCTCTTGACCTTTATAAATACAAAAAAAAGCCAAAAAAAATATATGTTCGTAGACCAAAAATGAAAGAAATAGAATTAGCTAAAAAAATTCAAGTTAAGTGTAACAGATTTATTTTTTTCCCAAATTCTCCTAATTCTTATCATGCTGTGAGTAAAATAAAATCAGAAAAAGTAAGAAGGTATTTTTGTTATGGATCGTATTGTAAGAAGTGAATTTAATAAAATTTAATGTTGAAATCACTTACTAACAAAATATTTTATTTAAAGTTAATTAAATTATGATTATTTGGATTACAGGACTTTCTGGCTCGGGCAAAACTACATTGGGAAAATCGATCTACAAATTTTATAAAAAACATTACCCAAATACTTTGTGGTTTGATGGTGAAACAACAAATTTATTAACAGACAACAAAAGAAGCTACGACAAAAAATCAAGGATTGTCCAATTAAAAAAAAATATAAAGTTTTACCAATTTTGTTACAACCAAAAAATTAATTTAATTGTATCTTGCTTATACATTGACAAAAAATCTGAAAAAGAAAATAGAAAAATATTCAAAAGATATTTCCAAATTTATCTAAAATCAGACATTCAGGATTTGATAAGAAGGGATAGCAAAAAAATGTATAAAAAAAATTTAAAGAAAAAAAAACCCAATGTTGTCGGTTTTGATATTAAGTGGAATGAGCCAAAAAATTCAAATATGGTAATAAATAACTCTTATGAACAAAAATTAAGTTTAATTACAAAAAAAGTTATAGATAAAACTAAAAAAAAATTTAACTCTTTCTAGGTTTTAACATTTTATAATAATTGCTTCTTTTAATTGACTTAAAAATTCCTCCACTCAAACCCCAGTGTTCGGTTTTTTTTCTCCATCCCCTACCATAAAGTATCTTAAGGTATTCTGAGGAGTGTAACGGTATTTTTAAATTTAATTTTTTATAAATTTTGTAGGTTTTTTTATTCCAGAATTTAATTGAAAATGAATTTTCTAAAAACATGTTAAAAGTATTATTTTTATTTAATTTTTTAATAATTAAATCAATGTGGGGCACTTCAATATCTGTATTTCTATATTTTGAGAATAATACTATTCGATTAAATTTTTTTTTTTTATGAAAAATAAATTTTTTATTTTTAACAAAAATGTATTTAGCTTTAAAGGTCTTGTTTTTATTCAGTATCTGAATTACTTGATTTACATTCTCCAAATTAAAGGAAATTTCAATGTCAGAAAGTTCACCATAATTTTCATTTCTCATTAAAGGCAAAAGACCAGAATAATCCATGCAGTAATCAACCTTTCCTTTTTCAAGTTTTGGTATTAATTCTTCAAGCATTGAATAGAAAATTTTTGATCTTTTTTTTATCAACTCTTTTTTGGGTCGAATATCACTTTTTCCAAGGAATAGGTATTTTTTTCTAGCTATATTATATTTTTCAAGTTGCAAAACTTGTTCCCTGATATTCCTTCCACACATTATAATTTTGTCGAAATTTAGAAATTTAATCTTATTAACTGGAAAAATTTTTTTTCCTAAACATTTTTTATAATGTTTAGTTTTATCGTTATCTATGAAAAATATTATATCTTTTTTTAATTTATTTTTTTGATATTTGCGTAAAGCTAGTCTTCCATGATACCCCGATCCAAATATAATTAATTTCATATAGTCAATTATTATAATTATTTGTTATTTTCATCAAAATTTAAAATATTTTTTGTTTTTTTTTAATAATTTGTTATTTTAATAAAATATTTTTATTTTGTTTATTAATATATATAATTTTTAACAATAATTGATATTGAAAAAAAAAATTGTTTTTTTAACTGATGCAGACGAAAAAATTGGACTAGGCCATTTAAATAGGTGTAATCTTTTAGCCGAAGAATTTTTTAAAAAAAATTTTGATTGTTATATTTTCGGTGTTAAAAAATTTTTTATAAATAATAGCTTTTTTAGGAAAAAGATTGAGTACTCTCCCATTCTATTAAAGTCTATCGATTTAGATTTTGTAAAACGAATTCTTGGTACAAATAACTTCTTTCTAATTATAGATTCATTTAGGGTAAACGAACCAATACAAAAACAACTTTTTAAAAAGAAAATAAAATGGCTCCAATTTGATAATTTTCAAAAAAATACAAAAATATATGCTGACGTAGTTGTTAATGCAAATCCTTTAATAAAGAAAAAGGACTACAACAAGAGAAGATTAAAAAACAAAAAACAAACATTCCTCACTGGAAAAAATTTTCTTTTAATGAGAAATGAATTTAAAAAAAATTATAAATTAAAAAAAAAATTCATTTTGGTTTGTTCTGGGGGTAGCAGATTAGATAAAAATTATGTAATTAGCATATTAAGAATTGTCCTTAAAATTTTCAAGCATCAAAAGATAATTGTAATTTTAGATAATAATGATGTTAGAAGAAAAAAAATCTTAAAGTTAAACACAAATTCAAATAAAATAATGATTATAAAAAAAACAACAAAAATATCAAAATATTTTGCTCAATCAAAAGTTGTTTTTTTATCTGGAGGAACAATTTTAATTGAAAGTTTATTTTACAATTTAAATAGATTTGCATGCAGTATTGCAAGCAACCAAATACATAATTGTTTATCATGGGAAAAACTAAAGTTTGTAAATTATCTAGGAGATTTAAGTAAAAAAAAACTAAAAAAAGAATTTATTATAAAAAAAATTCAAGATAATCAAAATAAGTATAAGAATAAGACTTTGAATAAAAAATTAATAAATGGAAAAAAATTAATTTATAAAAATATTGTGCGGTTATTCTAATTTGTTAAATAATTATTTCTTAAAGGTGTTCCTTTGACTAAATTTCTTTTTGCTCTTTTTCCTAAAATGTTCTCGAAATATTTACTATGAAGTCCTTTGCTTGGTCTGATAACTTTAACATTCTCTTTTGTGACAACTTCACCTTTTTTGATATTTTGGCTTACATAGATGCTTCTCTTTCTTAATCTAGCGTGTTTTTCAGATTTTGTTAAAAATTTATTTTCCTCTCCCTTTATGATAATTACCTCTCTAATTTTATTTACGAATGTATTTAATTCATCCACAGTTAATGAAAATTTAGAGTCTAGAGTTTTAATTTTTTTGTTAAGTTTTACGTGTTTTTCGATAATTTTTGCACCTAATGAAGCTGCAACTTGAGATGCAGAATAATCACTTGTGTGATCAGAAAAACCGACATGGCATCTAAATTTTTTAATTAGTCTGGGAATAGTATTCAAATTTAAATCCTCGTATTTTGATGGATAGGAACTAGTGCACTTGAGTAAAAAATAATTTTTGCATTTGTGCTTTTTCAAAAATTTTACGATTTCTTCTATTTCACTTAAAGTTGAAGCACCAGTCGAAATTATTATAGGTTTTTTAGTGGAAATAATTTTTTTTATGAGTGGATAAAAGTTATTTTCTAATGAAGCAACTTTATACATTGGACATCCAACAGACTCTAAGAAATCAACTGCCTCTTCATGAAATGGACTACTAAATGCTACTAAACCCTTTTTTTCTGCATATCTAAATAATTTCTTTTGCCAATCCCATGGCATACTTGACTTTTTGTATAAGTCAAACAAGTATGAATTCCTCCACAAGCTGTTTTTTTCTCTAATTAAAAAATCTTTTTTTTTTATTTTTAATGTCATACCCTCTGCTTCAAAAGTTTGAAATTTAATTGCGTCCACTTTTGTTTTTGATAAATTATCAATTATTTTTTTTGCAACTTTGAAACTTTGATTATGATTTGCTGATATTTCGGCAATTATAAACGGATATTTTTTCTTAACTATCTTTTTAAATAAATTCATCTTTTTTATGTACTATTTTGTTTCAAATATAATTTTGTTTTTTGCTTTATCGCAATTTTTTTTCGCTTTTTTAATACTTTCTCCATAAGAAATTATAGCACCAAATCTATTATTAGACTCTTTAAGATCAGGAATGCTTGAAATTTTTTTGATGAAAACATCATATATACCATTAGTTTTTTTTGCATTATCAATGCCTTTAATTTTTTTTATTCTCTTTTTATCAATAAAATCTAATTTTGTAAAAAATTTAATAAAAACTGACTTTTTACGTTTTGATCTTTTAATTTTTTTTAAAACATTTTTTTTTCCAATAATCTTTTTTAGTAAAAATTCTAAAGGATCAATTCCTGATACTAAAAGAGCCATCTCTCTCATAAAGCCCCCAGGTAAACGGGATGCAATTTCAATCATTTTGCATTCGCCTTTTCCAATAATAATTTGTGGATATGCAACACCATTCTCGATACCAATAGCCTTAATTGCTTTTCTTGAAATATTTTTTATTTCCTTTAACTCTTTGCTTGTTAAATTTGGAGGATAAATATGGCTCGTAGCAATTCCAAAGTTTTTATAAGGATATGTTTTTCGATGAGATATTGATAGAAATTCAATTTTTTTATTTTCAACAATAGCAACTACATTAATTTCATAACCATGATGGTATTTCTCGACAATTATTTTTTTATCAGAACTAATTTTTTTTATGAGACTTATTTTGTCTTTAATCTTTACATCTTTTCTAATTAAAAAAACACCTTTTTGCCCTGAGGAGTCTGTGGGTTTTAAAACTATTGGTAATTTATTGTACTTTCTAAATTTTTTATATTCTGACAAATTTTTAATGAGATCAAAATTTGGGGTGCTAATACCTTTTGACTGAAATACTTTTTTCATTTCACTTTTATTTGTTGAAAGTCTAGAGGTTAATAAGGAGATATTGTGCAAATTAAGAACATTAGAAATTTTCGATACAACTGGCACCGCTACGTCTAAACACAAAGTAAAGATACCATCAATATTAAATTTTTTCGCTAATTTTAGAATCTTTTTATAATCAGTAATGTCACATTTGTAAAATTTATCAGAAAATATTTTACCAAAAGCATTTTTATTTTGGTCACAGACAATATTTTTAATATTGAGCTTTTTACACATTTTGATTGCCGAAGTTTGTTCGTGTCCCGCACCCAAGATTATAATTCTTTTAAAGCCCATTTTTTAACTGAAAGATTATCATATTAGATTATTCAAATTTATGTCATAAAGATGATCTAGATTAATTTACTTACGATTTAGGCAAAAGACTGTGTAAATAATCTTTAAGAATAGTATTAATAGACAGATTTTGTTATTTTTTATATAAATTGACGAGATTTTTTAAAAATATGTTCCTCAATAAAACTATTCTGGTAACTGGTGGCACAGGCAGTTTCGGAAAAAGATTTGTTCAAACTTTTATTAACAAAAAAATAAAAGTCAAAAAGTTAATTGTTTTTAGTAGAGATGAACTAAAACAATTTGAGATGCAAAAAATTTACAGTACTGACCAGTATAAATTTTTAAGGTATTTTATTGGAGACATAAGAGATAAGGAGAGACTTAAGTTTGCTTTTAGAGATGTTGACATTGTAGTCCACGCAGCCGCTTTAAAACAAGTACCTACTGCTGAATATAACCCAATTGAATACGTAAAGACAAATATAATAGGTGCACAAAATATTTTAGAAGCTGCAATTGAAAGCAAAAGAATATCAAAAGTTTTAGCTCTATCGACTGACAAAGCTGTATCACCAATAAACTTATATGGAGCGACAAAACTTTGTTCAGATAAACTTTTTTTAAGTGCTAACGCTATAAAAGGGGACCAAGAAATTAAATTTAGTATTTTAAGATATGGAAATGTAATGATGTCTAGAGGCTCTGTGATACCTAGTTTTTTAAATTCAAAAGAAAAAAAGTTAAAAGTAACAACTAATGATATGACAAGATTTTCTTTAACTCTCGATAAAAGTATAGAGGCAGCTTTATATGCTTTAAATAATATGCAGGGTGGTGAAATCATAATACCAAAAGCTAAAAGTTATAAGATTTTGGATCTGGTGAAAGCTATAGACTCTAAAAAAAAAATTGAGGTAATTGGTAAAAGACCAGGTGAAAAAATTAACGAAATACTTATACCAAATACTGAGGCAGAAAATACATACGAAAATAAAGATTATTACGCAGTAATGAGTTTTAATAAAAAATTGAAAATTAGTGGATATAAAAAAGTTAATAAAAACTTTTCTTATACAAGTGATAAAAATAAATTTTTTTCTGTCGAGGAAATTAAAAAATTAATTTCAGATCAATCGAAAAATTTTGAATGATACCTTATTCAACACAATACATTAACAACAAAGACAAGAAAAAAGTTCTTGATGTTCTTGGATCGAAATTTCTAACGACAGGTCCCGCAATCTCAGATTTTGAAAAAAAACTTACAAAAAAATTTAAATGTAAATATGCAGTAATGGTAAATAGCGCAACATCTGCTCTTCACCTGTCGTGTTTATCATTAGGTTTAAAAAAAAAAGATACATTTTGGACAAGTCCTATTTCATTTGTATCTAGCGCTAATTGTGCATTGTTATGTGGTTCTAAAGTAGATTTTATCGACATCAATCCAGAAACATATAATATTTCGATAGAAGTTCTAAAAAAAAAAATTTCTTTAATAAAAAAAAAGACTGATCTACCAAAAATAGTAATGCCTGTTCACTTATCTGGAAATCCATGCGATATGAAAGAACTTAAAAAATTATCACGAAAATATAAATTTAAAATTATTGAAGATGCATCTCATGCATCAGGATCTAAAATTGGCAAGAACTTTGTTGGTTCTTGTAAATTTTCAGATATTGCTGTATTCAGCTTCCATCCAATAAAAACTATTACCTCAGGTGAAGGAGGGGCAATTCTCACTAATTCAAAAAAAATATATGAAAAGTTAAAAATATTGAGAAACCAAGGAATATCAAAAAAAACAAGCAAAATAAATAATATTAATGTTAACCCGTGGCATTATGAAGTTAAAGATTTGGGTTATAATTATAGAATGACTGATATTCAAGCAGCATTAGGATCATCTCAGCTTGACTCTTTAGAAAAATTTATTGCTAAAAGAAATTATATTGCAAAGTGTTATAAGAAAGGGTTATCAAAAAAAATATCAGTACAATATGTTAAAAAAGATAATCTAAGCACATATCACTTATTTATAATTCGAGTAAAATCTTCAATTAGAAACAAAATTGTTAAAAAGTTGATACAAAATCAAATAATAACTAGCTTACATTACATACCGATTTATAGGCATAAACTATATAAAAAAAGGTTTAATTTTTTAACAAAAAATTTTCCTAACTCGGAAAGCTATTATAAAGAGGCTATAAGCTTACCAATATTTTATAAACTATCTAAAAAACAATTAAATAAGATATTATTCATTATTAACTCTTTTTTTAAAAAATAAAGGTGGCCGGTTTCTTATAAGCAAAACTTAATGACTGTTAAATCAAAAAAAAATAATTTATTTAATACCCATCTAATAAATGATTAACTTCAATAGAATCAAAATTTTAATAGGTAATCATCAAAGATTAATTTTTTTAATGGTACTCGGTGTGATAAGCTCGCTGCTTGAAGCGATAGGTTTAGGATCAATAGCGAGTTTAATTTATGCTTTATTAAATGATATAGAAATTGTCAAAAATAAGGTCAGTTCTTATTTTGCCTTAAGTTTTGTAAAAGATTTCTCTAATACAGAATTTTTAAATTTTATCATAATTGCTATTTTTTCTTTATTTTTAATTAAAAATTTATTTAAAATTGTAACTCATTACTTAGAAGTCAAATATTTTCAAAAAATTTACGCTAATGCAAGTGCAACTTTATTTAAAAATTATATAAATCTTTACTTGTTAAAATTTGTCAAAATGAATTTTAATTCAATTTTAAACGATATTACAATTGAGACGAAAAGGGCAACCAAATATCTTTCAGAATTACTATCTATCTTTAAAAATATTATTCTTATCGTTTTTTTAATTTTTACTCTTTTACTCATTAATTGGAAAATAACTATTTCTTCTTTTATGGTTATTTCCATTCTAATAATCGTCTACAACTTATTATTTAGAAATAAATCTGAATTTTACGGAAAAAAAAATAGTGAGTTTCAAAAAAAACAGTTTAAAATTGCTTTGGAACCATTTCAATTTTTTAAATTTTTTGCAACATCAAAAAAGAAAAAAAAATTTTTTTCAACTAATTTTCTAGATACTTTAAAAATAAAAAATAAATTTGAGTTAAAACAGGCAATGCTTCTAAAATATCCTGCAAGCTACTTTGAGTTATCCTTTTTGACAATTTTACTCCTAATCAGTTTTATCTTATATAAAAGTATTGATAATATTAATCAGGTTATTTCAATTATAGGTGTCTTTTCTTTATTTTCTCTCAGAATGATCAGTAGCACTAATTATATTTATAACTCATATCAGGTTTGTAAATATCATAAAAATTCTTTAACAAACATTGAAAAAAAAATAGACTCATTAAAAATTTCAAAAAAAAAAAAAATTAACTCTCTTTCGCTTAATCAAATTGAATTTAAAAATATTTTTTTTAAGTACCCAGATTCAGAAGAATATATAATTAAAAATTTTAATCTAAAATTAAAAAAAAATAAAATTTTAGGAATTTTTGGACCTACTGGATGTGGAAAAAGTACTTTATTAGATATTATGCTTGGCTTAATAGAACCATCCAAAGGTCAAATATTAATAAACAATGAAAGAATAAACTTATTCAAATCAGAGATTGAAGATTTTTTCAGCTACTTACCTCAAAAATCGTATATTTTTAATGACACAATTAGAAAAAATATTTTACTTGGTGATGAAAACAACAAAAAAAATGAAATTAAAATAAATAACAGTTTGAAAAAAGCCGAAATATCAAAGTTTATAAAATCACTACCAAAAGGATTAAGCACTATCTGCAAAGACTCTGGTAAAAATCTATCTGGAGGACAAGCTCAAAGGATTAGTTTGGCTAGGTCTTTGTACTTAAAACATGAAATATTAATTATGGATGAAGCGACTTCTGCACTTGATAATGTTACTGAAGAAAAAATTTTTAAGAATTTAAAAAAAGACATATCTCAAACAATTATTTTTGTTTCACACAATAAAAAATTATTAAAATATTGTGATTATTTTTATGACTTTAAAAAAAAAAAATTTATTAAAACCTGATGAAAATTGATTTAATTTTAAGATTAAGAAAAAAAATAGGATTAACTTGTAAAAAAAATAAAAAAGATCAATACGCTCTTATAATAGGAAGAAATAGAATTTTTCACTCAACATATTTGTTATTTTCTTCGCTAGCTCTTAATAAAGAAAAGAAGATTAATCAATATTTTTTGAATGAAAGACATTTATCTAAATCTGAAAATGACTTATTTATTAATTTTGGTATCGAACCAAAAAAATATTTTCAAAGTTTAAAGTTTTTTCAAATAATAACCATATTATTTAAATCAGTATTTTCATTCATAAAGGGGTCTCATATGATAATTACTAATGATTTTGAAAAGTTTGTTAAAAGTTTTAAAGTAGCTGAAATAAATATTGGTGATTTGGTTTTCGATTCATACTTACGTTATAATCATAGATTTGTAAATCCAAAGTTTGATATTTATTTGATGTATTATTTATTTTTGGGAGTTTATAAAACATTATTAATTGATAAGTTTTTCGACAAAGAAAGACTTAAATATTTAATTATTTCTGGTCATTCTTATGCCAATACAAATGGAATTTCTACAAGAGTTGCCCTCAAAAAAAAAATTACAGTAATATTTTCTAGTTTCAAAGAATTGAATTTTTTTACATATGAAAAAATTGATAAAGGTAGACATTATATAAATAATACCAGCACTTTGAGAGCGATGAAAAAAATACCCTACTCTGAAAAAAAATTTTTGACATTTTGTAAATTAAGGAAAAAATCTAAATCTGACTCATTTACCACCAAAAGAGATCTTTTGCTCGCATATGGTAATAAAAAAAAGTTTTCAAGAGAACAATTTTGTAAGAAGATTAAAATCGATATTAATGAGTATAAAAAGATAGTTGTTTTTGCACCTCACGCTTTTTCTGATGCAGCACATTCACTAGGGAGAATATTCATTTTTTCAGATTATTTTTCACACTTTAAACAAACATTGAACCATATTAAAAAAGTTGAGGATATCCTGTGGATAGTAAGACCGCACCCCTCATCATATATTTATGGAGAAAAAGGGATAGTTGAAAATTATGTTAAGGAAATTAATTGCCATAATATTAAAATCTGTCCCGAAAAAATCAATACAGATAACTTGGTCGATATAACTGATGGTGTGGTAACAGGTAGAGGAAAGATCGCATTAGAATTTGCATCATTTGGTAAACCCGCATTAATAGCTGGCAAGTGTTCATTTTCAGACTTAGGATTTCTATGCGAGCCAAAAAACAAAAAAGAATATATGAAATTTTTAGAAAAATTTGAAAAAATTAAACCTCTTAAAAAAAATAAAATAAAGATAGCTCGTAAAGCCTCCATGTATCTTGAAAAATATAACGAAAATTATGTTTTTAAGAATCAACTTATACCTTATTTTAAACATAAAAAACCGGAAGATGTTATAGCTGAAATAAATAAAAATCTTAATAAAAAATATAATTTTTTAAAAAGTAATTATTTTATCAGTATCAGTAGTAGAATTAAAAATTTATAATAAATTGATTTGATGATAAATAAAAAAATAAATTTGTTAGACTGCACCCTAAGAGATGGTGGATATTATAATAATTGGTTTTTTAAAAAAGATTTGATTAACGAATACCTTAGAGTAATGGATTTGTTGAAAATTGATTATGTTGAAATAGGATTTAGGTTTTTAGATAAAGTAAAGATAAAAGGTCCCTGCGCATATTCTGAGGAAAGTTTTTTGAGGACATTAAAAATTCCCAAAAATTTAAAACTTGGTGTAATGATAAATGCATCTGACTATGTTGGGCAAAAAAATATAATAGAATTAGCCAAAAAGAATTTTGAATTAAAAAAAAATTCGTTGATTACTTTAGTAAGGCTGGCTTGCCACCATCATGAAGTAAAAGAAATTTTACCTCTTGTGAATTGGCTTAAAAAGTCAGGATATAAGGTTGGGGTAAATATTATGCAAATACCAGAGCTATCTGCTATTGAAATTAAGAATGTAGTGAAGGAAGTTAAAAAAACAAAAGCTGATGTTTTATACTTTGCTGATAGTATGGGAAGTCTAGATGGTTTTAAAACAAAAGAAATTATTCACCTGATAAAATCATTATGGAAAAAGTCAACTGGTATTCATACTCATGATAATATGGGTAAAGCACTAGAGAATTCAGTCTCTGCAATAAATAATTCTGTTGATTGGATAGATTGTACTGTAACAGGAATGGGAAGAGGTCCAGGAAACACTAAGACAGAGTATTTAATCATAGAATTGAAAAAAAAAAGAGAAAATTTAATTTCTTTACTCAATTTAATACAAAATTATTTTGAACCATTGAAAAAAAAATATAAATGGGGTTCAAATCCATTCTATTATTATGCTGGTTTAAATTCTATACATCCAACCTTTGTTCAAGAGATGTTAAGCGACACAGGGTTTGATCCTGAAGATATTTTGTATAATTTAGAAAATTTAAGCACTGTTGGTGGTAGAAAATTTAGTAAAGAATTAATTTCTTTAGGAAAAAATTATTACAAAAAAGTCAATAAAGGCGATTGGGATCCTAGCGATTTACTAAAAAATCAAAATATTTTAGTAATTGGACCAGGTAAATCTACGATAAAATACAAAAAAAAAATTATTCGATTTATTAAAAATACCAAGCCAATTGTTTTCGTTCTTAATGCAATTAATCCAATACCCAGCAAATATATTTATGCAAATGTTGTTTGTCACACATTAAGATTATTATCTGATATTGATAAGTACAAGAGATCGAATAAACATCTAATCACACCATTTTCAAGTTTTTCAAAAAATATAAAAGCTAGAATTAAAAAAAAACAAATATTAAATTTTGGATTACAAGTAAGAAGTAATAGGTTTAAATTTGAAAAAAATTATGCTATTTTGCCAAATTCATTAGCTATCACCTATACCTTAGGAATCTGTACCAGCGGTGAATGTAAAAAAATTTTTTTTGCGGGACTAGATGGGTATAATAAAAATAGCCCCAAAAAATTTGAAATGGACGATGTTTTGCAAAATTATAAACTTGAAAAAAAGGCTAAAAAAATTTTTTCTTTAACACCAACAAATTATAAAATCAAAACAATCAAGATTTAAGATGGCAGACTTTTTATTGGTAATTCCAGCACGGTATAATTCTAAAAGACTTCCTGGTAAGCCTTTAATTAAGATTAAAGATATACCTATGATAGTTAGAACTTTCAATCAATGTAGAAAGGCAACAAAAGAATCAAACATAATTGTAGCAACAGATAGCGAATTAATAAAAAAAATTTGTAATAAATATAAAATAAAGGTTTTAATTACCTCAAAGAAATGTTTAACAGGAACAGATAGGATCGCTGAAGTAGCAAAAAAAATAAAAAAAAAGTTCTATATTAATGTTCAAGGAGATGAACCTGTTTGTAGCCCATCAGATATAAAAAAGATTATTAATTACGCAAAAAAAAATCCTGACACAGTTGCAAATGGATATACGCAAATTCAAGATAAAGAGTTATATTATTCACCCAATATACCAAAAATTGTTTGTGATAAATATGAAAACCTTTTATACGCTTCCCGGGCACCAATTCCATCTAATAAAAAAAAAATTTTCGTAAAGTCTTGGAGACAAGTTTGTATTTACTCATTTCCTTACAAATCTTTAATAAAATTTACATCTCTTAAAAAAAAAACACCTTTGGAGTCCATAGAGGACATAGAAATAAATAGGTTCGTTGAATTAGGTTTTAAAGTTAAAATGTTAAAAATGTCAAATAAATCAATATCAGTAGACACAAAAAAAGATTTGGATCGTGTGAAAAAAATAATCATTTAGATTTGAATTTATGCACGATAATTATGTTTTAGTTCTTGGGTCAAAAAAAGATTTGATTATTCCAGATATTAAAGTTGTAAGAGTTTACTCAGCAAATGGTGCGGCCGAAAAAGCAAGACATTATTTAAATAAATATTCGGATGTACCATTTACAGCCGTTGTAAGTTGCAAGGAGTTTTACAAAAATTACAATGTCCAAAATAGAGTAATAAATTCAAGTCCGGATTTATTGATATCAAGAAGTGGTAAAATAGATTTTGAACAGTTTAATTTTAGTAAAAAAATGAAATTTCAATATTTTGATCAGATGGAGAATATTTCTTTCCAATCTAATTTTTTTAAATTTAAATATTTGGATTTAATTATTCAAGAATTAAAGTACCACAAAGAGATAAATAAAAAAATTTATCATCTGATGTACTCGTTGAGACACAAACCATTTGTTGGAGTTTCAACAGGTTTTTTTTCTATCCTACATGCTTTGAGGGAGTATCCTGATCATTCTGTTATAATTTCTGGTATAGGAATGAAGGGTGGAGTTCATTATTATAATGATAAGACGATCTATTCCTCCAATAGAGCAAATATTGATAGAGGGTTAATAAGTAGGCTTAAGGATATATATTTTAAAAGATTGTTATCACCTGATAAAGAATTATGTAAACTGACTAATATAAATTATTTGCCACTAGAAAATATTTAGAAATAAATTTAGTTACTGCTCCATCCACCATCAACAAAAACTGAAGACCCAGTGATATAAGATGATTTAGAGGATAAAAGTAAAAAAATAATACCTATCAAGTCTTCAGGTCGTCCAAATCTTCCAATGGGTATTTTATCAATCAACTTTTTTTTAAAAATTTGTTTTTGAAAATTTTTGTTTTGATTTGGGACTGGACCAATTATAATGTTGTTAAATCGAACCTTACTGAAACTTTTATCATTTGCCAAGTATCTACTCATTTGAGTTTGAGAAGATTTTGAACAACCGTAATCTATAGGATTAACATATTTTTCGTTTTTATAAATATTTTGATCAGGTGATAAAGTGCCATATATACTTGATAAATTAATAACAGAAGCAGTATTATTTTTAGACTTATTTTTTTGTAAACAGTTTTTAAGCATTAATATTATTTTGAGCGGTGCTAAAAAATTTGAATTAATAGCATTACTAAAATTTTTAAATTTATTTTTAAACTTTGCACTCCCAAGTCCACTTGTAGATGATGCCATGTTAATAATACCGTCTATTTTTTTAAATTTGTTCTTAATATTGAACAAAACTAGCTCTAATTCATTTTCGTTATTTAAATCTGCAAAGTAAATATAAATATTTTTTTTTTTTAAGAATTGTTTAATTTTAATTGCGCTTCTTTTATCCTTCAATAGTAGAATAAGTTTACAACCTTCATTATGTAAACTTTGTAAAACTTTCTTACCAATATAACCAGTAGCACCTGTAAGAAAAATTGTTTTATTTTTTAGTTCAAAAAAGTTATTCATTTTGACAGGTCAATATATTTAGTTTTTAAAAATTTAAATTGGTTGCAGATATAAGAAGTGTCTTTACTTGAAAATTTTTTATTTTTGTACTTCAAAGTTTGTAAAATGTGATTATATTTTTCGAAACCAAAAACAATGTTATCCAAATAAACTAATGAATTAACAAACCTTATACAAAGCTCTAAATTAGATTTTATCTTATAATGCATTTTAATTTTTGAGACTTTTTGGTTAAAAAGATTATTAATTATTGTATTCCTGCTAAAGTTATTTTCACTGAGAAGACTTCCTCTTAAAAAAATACTTCGACCCATTAAAATTGATTTTGATTTTAATTTCAGTTTTTTTATATCTAATTTATTCCATCTGTAATCTATAAAATTTATTGGGAATTGTATTGTTAAATTTTTATAATTTTTCATTAAAAATTGTAAACTTTTTGGATTATAAATGGATACCCCATAATTATTGATTAGATTAAGTCTTTTAAGTTTATTAAGAATTTCAATTATTGTCGACCCATATTTTTTAAAATCATTAAAATTATGTATAAGTAAAGTATCAACTTTATTTTCATTTAAAGAACTTAAAATGCTGTAAAAATTTAAATAAAATTTTCCTATATTGTTTGTTTGAGTAGTTTCTTTTTGTGTAAAATTAAGCTTGGTAATAATATTAAATTTATATTTTTGTAAATTAATTTTAGCAATTTCTTTATGTGAGTCTTTGTATCCAAAAGCGGTGTCTATACTATTAAAGTATTTTATAACATTTTTTTTAACTAAATTTTTTATATTGAATTTTTTAAAATTATTATAACGATTACCTATTTGAGCTCCTCCAATAATATATTTTGTTTTTTTAAGGTTTTTTTTATTTTGAACTTTAAATTTTTTTAATTCAAGAATTAATCTCTCCCAGGATGTTTTATATGGGTGTTTGAATTTATTAAATACTTTGTTTATTTTTTTATAATCATCAAATGTGTCAATTGTACAAGAAAGATTAGAATAATCAGTTTTTAATTTATTTGGTAATATAATCTTCTGATCATCGTATTTTTTAAATTTTGTAGTAACGTGTTCTTTTGAAATTTTAGATACATCATTTTTATATTCTAAAAGTAGTTTTTTTCTAAAAATTTCAACACTCATTCCATAAGGAAGATTGTGTTTAGAGTGATCGACCCTTTTATATATAGAATTATGTTGGACAAAATACTCTAAAACTTTTTTCAAAAATTTATAATTAACAAATGGATTGTCAGCTGTAGTTCTGATCATAATGTCATCATTTTTTAATTTTTTTGAAAAATCTAAAAATCTTTTATAAACGTTATCAAGGTTTCCTCTAAAAAAATTAATTTTATGTTTTTTTAAATTATTTACTAAAAAATCATCACTTTTTTTATCCGAAGTTATTACTGTAACTTTAGCACCCTTACCCATTAATCGATTAGCACATAATACCACAAGAGGAATATTGTTTATTGGCATCAGAGACTTAAATGGCAATCTTTCGGAATTAGATCTAGCTTGCAAAATTATGTTTATATAATTATGTTTTTTAGGCTTTAAAATCATTAATAACTTCTATCAGATTTTATGGTGGAAATTATCGAATATTTATAACACATTTCTGAAGTATATTTTATATACAATTATTAAAAATATTAATCAATTTTAGTGAAATTATGAAAAAAATATTTAGTTTTTTTTGGATGTTCGTTCTTAAAATAGCTGAAAAAAAATTATTTTGCTTTCTATTAAATATACGTAATCTGATTAAAAGAAAAAAAATTTATTTTAAATTTATTGATAAATTTTATATTTTGAATCAAGATAAAAAAAACTGGTTCTTCAAAAATAAATATAGACTTTTAAGAAATGTTGATGGATTAGAAAAAAGAGCTAAACAGCTGCGTGACATCTATCAATTAAAAAATATCGATATTAATGATCAAGATTTGATTGTTGACATAGGTGCAAATTATGGTGAATTTTTCAATATTTTTGATTTAATAATAAATAAAAAAATTAATTACATATCTGTTGAGCCCTCATATGATTGTTACGAGTGTTTAAAGAAAAGTATACCAAATCATAAGCATATAAACACTGCCATATATAATAAAAAAATAAAAAAAAATTTTTTTTTGTCTGAAGATACTGCAGACTCATCTCTTATTGAACCCCAAAAGTTTTCAAAGTTAATTAAAATCGAAACAAAGACATTAAACGACATTATTAATCAAGATGTAAAATTGCTGAAGGTAGAGGCAGAGGGTGCGGAACCAGAAATTATTTTGAATATAAGAGATCTAAACTATAAGATAAAATACATTGTTGTAGATGTTGGTTTCGAGAGAGGTAAAAGAAAACAGTCTACTGAGAAAAGATGCCTTACGATTCTAAAATCTTACGGTTATTATATTAAATCAGAGTATAGGTCAAACGAGAGAATAGTAATTTTATTTGAAAGAAAAAATAATGATAATTGAATTTTTTGGACTCCCATTTAGTGGTAAAACCACAATATCTTCAAAATTGAAAAGCTTTTTTTTAAATAAAAAAAAAATAAGTAGTTATAGAGAAATTATCTTTTTACATTTATATAAGCTTAAAAAAATAAACTTCTTAGAATATGAAATTTTAAAAAGAATAGAATATCAAAGAGAATTTGGTTCAGATAGATATAAAGAAAATTTTTTTATCAAAATTATAAGAATCTTCTTTTTAATTATTATAGATAAAAAAAAAATTCAAAAAAAAATAGATGAACTTTTTGAAAATTGTAAAAATGAATACCAGGATTTGTTAAATTTTTTAAGTTTAAAATTAAATGAAAATTCTGACAAGTCTACTTATTTGAATTTTGACTGGATAAAACACTTGATAATAGGACATAGTCTAGCTTCGAAATATAAAAATTTTTCATTGCTAAATTCAGAGGGTTTTTTTCAAATTTGTATAAGTTTAACAATTAGAACAAATATGAATTTTAATGACATAAAAAAATATTTAAGCTTATGTCCAGATATAGATTATGTATTTGCTATTATTTCTGATAGAAAAGATAAAAAAAGAATATTAAATTTTATAAAAAAAAGAAATAAAAAATTTTTATTTGACAGAACATTTATTAAAAAATTTTTTTATATGATTAAAAGTATTAAAGCCTTAAAAAATAAGAATATGGTTATTGGAAGAATAACAAGTTTTAACAAAATTGATGACATCTTTTATTCTTACTTAGATCATTAACATGAAAAAAAAAATTTTACATGTTGTAGGAGGAAATTTTTCTAATGGGGCATTTCAAGGTGCTTGTATTCTTCACAATGAATTAATAAACCAAGGCATTGACTCAAAAATATTAAATGATGTTTTTCAAGATAAATTTGAAAAAGAAGAAAATATTATTTCCATAAACAATAATTTTTTTTCCAAAATTAAAAGTAAAATTTTTATTATTGTTGAAAAATTTTTAAAGTCAATTTTTTTACATTCTCCTAGAGAAACATTTACTTTAGGAATTCTTGGAAACGATATAACTCAAACAAGTGTTTATAAACAGGCAGACATAATTCATATTCATTGGTTAAGTCAAGGCTTTATAAAACTAAGTTCACTTAAAAAAATCAAAAAACCCATAATTTGGACAATGAGAGATATGTGGGCATTTACTGGTGGATCTCATTATACAATGGATTTTAAAAAATATGAAAAAAGCTTTTTATCAAAAATGATAAAAAATTATAAAAAGAAAAACTATGAAAAAAAAATTCAATTTGTTGCAGTAAGTGACTGGATTAAAAAAGAAGCTCTTAACAGCTTTATTTTAAAAAATGCAAACATTATCAAAATTGACAACAATGTTTCTACAAAAAACTTTAAACAATTAAATCAAGAAAAGGCAAAATCATTACTTAAAATTAGCACCAAAAAACAAATAATATTATATGGCGCACAAAATCCCCAAAGCCCTAGGAAGGGTTGGGAAATATTTATTGAAAGTTTAAGAAAAATAGACAAATCAAAATTTTTTTTACTTATCTTTGGAAATTTCTGGTCAGAGAAGATAATTGATGAAATTGGAATTGAATATAAATCAATGGGTTATATTAAGGAAAAATCTTTATTAAATACCGTTTATTCTGCGGGAGACCTTTTTCTAGCAACTTCTATACAAGACGCATGGCCAAAAACTTTTGCAGAAGCCATGTATTGTGGAGTTCCAGTAGTTTGTTTTAATTCAACTAGCATATCTGAAATAGTTGATCATAAAAAAAATGGTTTTGTCGTTGAAAGTTTAAACTCAGAAGCTTTACTAGACGGTATAGACTGGATTTCAGAAGAATTGAAAAAAGGTGATCTTATTAAAAAAGATGCAATAAAAAAAATATCAAATTACGACCCAAAATTTATTGCAAATAAATATATAAAGCTCTACAAGAAAATTAGCGATGAACAAAATTTCTAGCAAAAAAACAAAAAGAATTCTTATTACTGGTGCAGCTGGCTTTATAGGCTTTCATTTTTGCAGACAAATTTTGGATAAAACAAAATTTGAAGTGATGGGAATAGATAATTTGAATAATTATTATTCTATAAAACTAAAAAAAGATAGAATAAAAAATTTAAAAAAATATAAGAATTTTAGTTTTAAAAAAATTGATATTTCAGATTTTACTCAACTAAAGAAATATTTTTTTAAAAATCAGATAGATATAATTTTTAACTTTGCTGCACAGGCTGGAGTAAGATATTCACTTGTAAATCCTGATAGTTACATCAAGAGCAACTTAAAAGGATTCTTGAATATTTTAGAGGTGGCAAAGGTTAAAAAAACAAAAGTAATCTATGCATCTTCAAGCTCAATATATGGTGACCAAAAAAAATTCCCCATCAAAGAAAATTTTATTGGAAGCCAAAAAAATTTATATGCATCTACAAAAGCAGCAAATGAGGATTTAGCAAATATTTATTATAAACATTTTAAAATACCTTTAATGGGATTAAGATTTTTTACAGTTTATGGTGAATGGGGACGACCTGACATGCTCTATTTAAAATATCTAAGCGCCATAAAAAAAGGCAAAATAATAAACTTGTATAATTTTGGTAATCACACTAGGGACTTTACTTATATTGATGATGTATCAGAAATACTTTTAAAACTAGCCCATATAGAAAATAAAAAGTATTTTCGAAATAACATTATGAATATCTGTTCTGGAAAACCTATTAGATTAAAAGATTATCTTAAGTTCATTGAAAAGCTGTATGGAAAAAAATGTAAGACAAAAAAAATTGCTAAACAAAAAATCGAAATACTTAAAACACATGGTTCTAATACAAAAATTAAAAAACTAGTTAGAAAAAATAAATTCATTAATTATAAAGTAGGTCTGAATAATACAGTAAATTGGTTTAAATCTTATTACTTTTAATAAAGGCTTTATGACAATTTCTAATTAATCTCAGAATTAAGATTGTAATAACTACAATTTTATTCTGTTTGTTGTGAAATCTTATAAGTGTCTCTTCCCAAATGTGCTTAAAAACACCATAGTTTGCTGAAAATCCCCCCGGCTCAAAAACTCCAATAATTTCTTTTTTTTTTGTTGATAATCCTTTGTGTTTATTTTTTTTAATTAATCTCCAAAAAAAATCATAATCGGATGAACAAGGAAATTTTAAATTATAATCACCAACTTCATCATGAACCTTTTTTTTTATAAAAAAACCACTTGAATGAGCTGGATAAAAATTAAATGTCCATAACATTTTCTCAGGTTCATATTTGTAATATACTTTTTGCTTTAATACTGCACCAAAAATAAAAGATACATTATTTTTTTCAAAATAATTGTTAATAATATTAAAAGACTCACTTGAATAATAACAGTCTCCAGAATTAATCGTATTTATATATTTTCCTTCTGATATTTTTAAACCTTTATTAATAGCATCATATATTCCCTTATCTTTTTCTGATATCCATTTAGTAATATTTTTTTCGTTTTTAATAACTTCTAAAGTTCCATCTGTGGAGCCACCATCAATTACTATATGTTCGTAGTTTTCTAAATTTTGTTTTTTGATACTTTCTATTGTTTTTAATAATCCATTTTTATTATTCAATACAGGTGTTATAATTGAGAAAAGAGGAGAACTTAATTTTTCCATATTCTTATTTTATATTCTTTAATGTAATTATTTTTAATATATAAATAAAATAAACCAATGAAAGATAAAACTCATATATATTATTGGTCACCATTTATATCAAATGTTGCAACTGTAAATGCAGTATTAGGATCAATTAGATCTTTAAAGACTTACTCTGACCAAAAATATGAGCCTCATGTAATTAATGCTGCAGGAGAGTGGAACAAATTCAACAAAGAGTTAAATGACAACGGTATAAATATAATTAAACTCTCTAATTCAAAAATAATAGACAACTCGAATTATACAGGGTTTTTTAAAAGTAGATTAATATATTTGTATTTATTTTTTATTTTATTTATACCTTTGCTAAGGTTATTACGGAAAAGCCCTCCAGACTACCTTATTATTCACTTAATAACTCCACTACCACTTCTATTAAATTATATTTTTAATATTAAAACCAAAATTATCCTTAGAATTTCCGGCTTACCAAAATTAAATTTTATTAGAAAATTTTTTTGGAAAAAAACATTAAAAAAAATTTATCATATTACCTGCCCAACAAAGTCAACAACTTCTTACATGCAAGAACTTAAGATGATAAGTTCTGAGAAAATCTCAACTTTATATGATCCAATTTTAAGCACTAAATTAATCAATAAAATAAAAAGTAAAAGGAACAGTTTTGAGTTTAACAATTTCTATTTAGCTATTGGAAGATTAACAAAACAAAAAAACTTTAAATTTTTAATAGAGGTTTTTTCAGAATTCATAAAAACAAGTGATAATAATCTTATAATCATTGGCGAAGGAGAGCAAAAAGATACTTTGCAAAAATTTATAGAAAAAAAAAATTTGAAAGATAAAATTACTTTAATTGGGTATAAGGATAATGTTTTTGAATATTTTGAGAAGAGCAAATGTTTTATCTTATCTTCATTATGGGAAGATCCTGGTTTCGTCTTAGTAGAATCAGCGTATATGAACACACCAATAATTTCTAGTGATTGTGATAATGGACCAAAAGAAATACTAGGTGATGGTACAAATGGTATTTTATTCAAGTCCAATGACAAAGCTAGCTTACTTGATGCTCTTCATCGATTTGAAAATATGGACCAGAATATTATTAATAAAAAACTACTTGATTGCAAAAAAGGGATAAAAGTTTTTACTTATTTTAATCACTTCAAAAGTCTTGAAAAAATATTATATGCAAATTGATAGTTTACAATCTGATTTAAAATGAAAAATTTCGACATTTATAGAAACAAGGATCAAATAGAAAACCAATTATATTTTTTTTTAGTATCTTTTATCCCATTAGCAATGTTATTTGGACCGGCAATCTCTTTACTCAATACTTTAATTATTGGAATTACTCTCATAATATTTTCATTTTATAAGAAAATTTTTTATTTTAAGAAAATTGAAATAATCTTACTTTTAATCCTCTATTTTTATCTAATATTTAATTCTTTGATTTCAATAGATAAATCGATTGGAATAAATAGAAATTTAGGATTTGTAAGATTTATACTTTTTTTTATAGCGATTAATTATTTATTTTACTTGACCAAAAATCACAAAAAAGTTTTTAATTTTTGGTTATTTATTTTATCTATCTTTTTATTTGATATTTATTTTGAGAGGTTTAATGGAAGCAACATGCTTGGATTTGGAAAAATTGAAATTGATGGGGTTATACAACCAAATGGAGATCGAGTAGTAAGTTTTTTTAAAGATGAACCAATTGCTGGTGCATTCCTATCTGGTTATATGTTTATTCTTTTAGGTTTTATTTTTTCAAAATTAGATAAAAATAATTTTTCTAAGTTTTTAAGTTTTTTAATATTAATAATTTTTTTAGTTGGGGTTTTAATTACTGGAGAAAGATCAAACACCATCAAGGTTTTTGTTGGTTGTTTTATCTTTTTATTTATTATCGATTATATAAAATTAAGAACGAAATTTTTAATTGTATTTTTATTAATAGGATTATTCTCAATAATAGTTTCTTATTCGGATTACATAAAAATGAGATATACTGGTCAGATATACAATCAATTAGTTGATAAAGAGGCTAGGTCTAAATTTTCTAATAATCTTTATATACAACTCTATAAATCAGGGTATGCAGTATTTAAGAATAACCCCTTGTTAGGTGTTGGTAATAAAAATTACAGAGTTGAAACTTGTGATAAAAAAAAAAAAAAAAATTAACCAAGAATACTATTGCACAACTCACCCACACCAACTTTATTTTGAATTATTGTCAGAACACGGAATATTTGGTTTTTTAATCATTTTATCAATAATTTTTTTTCTCATATTTAGGTTGATAAGAATAATATTGTTGTCAAAAAATTACATTCAAGTTGGTGCATTTATTTATCTAATCATAAATTTTATTCCAATTCTACCAAGTGGCGCGTTCTTCAGTGATTTTAATTTGACTTTATTTATGCTCAATTTTTCCATAATGTATGCAATTAATAAAGATACTAATATTTTTAGTGCAAACAAGATGGGCCGTTAGCTCAATAGTAGAGTACTGCATTGACATTGCAGGGG
>CENU01107000.1_pt1 | contig 24935 bp, 22 predicted proteins | sample 361331 | NCBI WGS metagenome assembly CENU01 (sample SAMEA2619766, study PRJEB7988) | marine metagenome | isolation source: saline water (ENVO:00002010), including | reverse complement strand
CCTGCCTGCTGCACCAGGCCGAAATACAGTCCCACTCCGGCCGCGAGAACGGCCACTACCAAGATTAACCTGCTCATCATCCCCTCTCCCTCTCAATTCTTATTCGAAGATACCTAAAACACCTTCGGGAAAATACCGCCTTGCCAGGCGCCCCTTTATTTTCACAAAAAATTCACGGCCACGGGGGAGTTTAAGGGTCCGCCAATGAGACCTCAATAGAGTCCTTTCCACGGCGGGCGTGCGGTGCAGCCCAGAGCCTGCATCTCCGATTGCTCCCGGGTCTCCACATTGGATTAGGGCAGCGTTAGTTTGGCCAATAGATATATTCATCACCCTCTACATAGGGCTGATCCCCAACCTTATCCACGCGGATTGGGGCATTGATCACGCTGGGCCAAAGCGGCTCCGCCTGCTCTGCATTATGCGCAGCCAACAGGGCTTTCAGCGCTTGGACCTTGTCCGGCCTGTCCTGAGCTAGGTTCACCTGTTCCGTTGGGTCCTGCGCCAGATGAAACAGCCAAACGCGTTCGGAGGCCGCATCCCCTGGGGCCTGGGCCGGATGCTCCGCACGAATCAGCTTCCAGCCCTGATGCCAGACCGTTTGCTGATGTCCCTCACGCCAAAAAAGGGTCTCGTGGGGTCGACCCCCCGCCTCGCCAGTCACATAGGGCAGGAGATTCACCCCGTCCAGCTTGCGGTCACCGGGGATCTCGGCCCCCGCTGCCGCTGCCAGCGTATGAAAAACATCAATGTGGTGAACGGGCTCTGCATAGCGTGTTCCCTGAGGAATACGCGCAGGCCACTTGGCCATGAAGGGTACGTGAATGCCGCCCTCAAAATGGGTCAGCTTCCATCCTCTGAAGGGCTGGTTGATGTCGGGCAAGCCAATGTAGTCGGCACCGCCATTATCGCTGGTGAATACAATCAGAGTATTGTCCGCCAGTCCCTGCGCTTCCAGGGCTGCTGTCAGCATGCCAACACCGCGGTCTAGCGCATGGGTCATGGCCGCATACACCCGCAGGTGGTGATCCTCGATGTGGCTGAAACGTGCATAGTCCTCACGTGTGGCCTGCAGCGGATTGTGGATGCCCCAATGGGCGAGATAAAGAAAAAAGGGACGATGGCCGTTGGCTTCTATGACCTTAACCGCCTCCCGTGAAAAGTAATCGGTAAGGTAGCCTTCGGGCTGAAACAGGGGTCCTCCGTTGAACTGAGCCGCGTATCGACCCGTCGCCCACACCATACGCTCAATGGGGTCCTTCTCTCGTTTAGCGTTAACCACATCCCGATGGGCCTCGGGCAAATAGAGGGTGCCCGCCATATAGAGAGAGTCGTCGAATCCTTGGTCTTCTGGGCGCATGCCCGGCATCCCGCCCAGATGCCACTTACCGATATGCGCGGTGTAATAGCCTCTGTCTCTGAGCACCTCGGCAATGGTGATCTCTTCACCGGGCATCCCCAAGGCCTCGATGCCGGGCAGGGCCCTGGCTGCGGCAACGTTGATTTCCACGGGCAGGGTTGGTGGTTCCAGTTCATTCATCCACTTGAAGATAGTGGGCCCCAGTTTGAAGATGGGCGTAAATTCGAAGCCAAAGCGCGTGGAGTAGCGCCCGGTCAGCAGCGTGGCTCGGGTGGGGGCACAGACCGCATTAGCCGCATAGCCATGACTAAAACTCACCCCCTGCTGGGCCAGGGCATCAATGCTGGGAGTCTTCAGACTGCCATCGGCAGCGCCGCCGTTGTAGAGGGAGATATCGTTGAAACCCATATCGTCGGTGAGGATGAGAATGATATTAGGCGGACGCGAGTCGGGTGCCGCTTGGCCAACGGTAGGCTCCTGAGGCCAGACTATGGGCTGATTTTCAGCAATGGGACTGAGTACCCCTCTGACAAAGGGGGTCACCTTGACCACCATTTCGATACGATACTGCCAAGCCGCGCCAGCCAACGAAATCAACGCCAGCAACATTAGGCTCCAACGCCACATCTGATCTCTCTCCTCATTCCAGACTACCCTATCCTATCTCAAAAAGTAATGACAGCCATTAGATTGACATCCAGCACCCTGAGCGAGGCCACAAACTTGCACCCGCATCGGCACTTCGGTCACATTACCGACCAGAGCAATCGTGACCGTTTACATTCGCACCCCTAGCGGGGAACGGGAGGCCCATTGAAAATTACGTCGCTAGAAACCTTCTTGGTGCCCCCTCGTTGGTTATTTCTAAAAATCGAAACCGATGAAGGCCTGATCGGCTGGGGAGAACCGGTCATCGAGGGCCGTGCTGAAACAGTTTCCGCTGCGGTAAAAGAGCTGGCCGATTATTTGATCGGTGAAGATCCTTTGCAGATCGAGAAGCATTGGCAGCGGCTCTACCGAGGCGGCTTTTACCGAGGCGGTCCGATCCTGATGAGTGCCCTGGCAGGCATTGATCAGGCGCTCTGGGATATCAAGGGTAAGTATCACCGGACGCCCGTCCACCAACTGTTGGGCGGCCAGGTACGCGATCGAATCCGGGTTTACGCCTGGGTCGGTGGTAATCGACCCGGGGATATCGAAGCCTCCGCCAAGCGGGCCATAGAGGACGGTTTTAGCGCCACGAAGATGAACATTACCGAAGAGATGCAGGTGGTCGATCAGATGCGTCAGGTGGACGCCGCCGTGGAGCGCATCGCGCGACTGCGGGATGTGGTGGGCAACAACCTGGACATCGCCGTAGACTTTCATGGCCGGGTTCATGCGCCCATGGCCAAGGTCCTGATTGAGGCCATCCAGCCCTACCGCCCCTTCTTTATCGAAGAACCCGTGCTTTCAGAGCATCTGGAGACTATGGCGGCACTTCGCCGACAGACGCATATTCCCATTGCCACCGGGGAACGCCTATTCTCACGCTACGACTTCAAACGCGTGCTCACCCTGGGCGCTGCCGACATTATTCAGCCCGACTTGTCGCACGCCGGGGGGATCAGCGAATGTAAGCGCATTGCCGATATGGCTGAATCCTGGGACGTAGCCCTGGCCCCCCACTGCCCCCTTGGGCCCATCGCTCTCGCTTCCTGCCTACAGGTGGATGCAGTCTGCCAACTTGCCTTTATTCAGGAGCAAAGCCAGGGCATTCACTACAACCGAGAGAATGACCTCACCCGCTACCTAATGAACCCGGAAGTGCTTCGCTTCGACCAGGGCTTCGTTCAGATTCCCCAGGGGCCCGGACTGGGTATTGAGATCGACGAGACTCAGGTCAGGGCGGCTGCGGCCACGGGACATCGCTGGCGAAACCCCATATGGCGTCATGCCGACGGCAGTCTTGCAGAGTGGTAGCGCCGGGTATAAGTGGAGCCAATGACGGAGGACAGAGATGAGTCACCTAGCATTTATCGGCTTAGGCAATATGGGCGGCGGCATGTGCGCCAACTTGGTCAGCAGCGGACATCCTGTTCGCGCCTACGATCTTAATCCAGAGGCGGTGGATCAGGCGGTGGCCGCTGGCGCTACCCCGGCACTGGATATCGCCAGCGCGGTGGCGGGCTGTGACGTCGTGATCACCATGCTGCCGGCAGGCAAGCACGTCCACAGCGTCTATTTTGGAGACCAGGGAGTCCTCGCCCACGCGCCACGGACCGCGCTGCTCATCGATTGCTCAACCATTTCTGTAGGTGAAGCCCGAGACGCCGCTACGCGCGTCCAGGCAGCCGGCTTTGACTGCTTGGATGCCCCCGTATCCGGCGGCGTCGCTGCCGCCCAGGCCGGGACGCTAACCTTTATGGTTGGGGGCTCGGAGGCTGCCTTTGAGCGGGCCAGAGTCACCTTGGGCTCTATGGGCAAAAATATTTTCCATGCTGGCAGGTCGGGCAACGGTCAGGCCGCCAAGTGCGCGAACAATATGCTGCTTGGCATCTCCATGATTGCCACCTGCGAGGCCTTCAATCTGGCTGAAAAACTCGGCCTGGAAAGCCAGACTTTCTTCGATATTGCATCCAAGGCCTCTGGACAGTGCTGGTCTATGACGGCCTATTGCCCGGCGCCGGGGCCGGTGCCCAGCGCACCCTCCAATCGGCAGTATGAGCCAGGCTTCGCCGTGGCCATGATGCTCAAAGACCTGAGGCTGGCGCGGGATGCCGCGGCTGCTTCCGGGGCACCCATTCCATTTGGCCTGGCGGCCCATGCCCGTTACCAGCGCCTGGCTGAAGCGGGGCTGAGCGCCAAGGATTTCTCGGTGGTCATGCAGCAGCTCGAAGGTTCAACATCACCCATTGAGGAAGACTCGGCCTAGTCGTTGCCAGGCCTAAGATCGCTGGCCAGCGTCTGGTTAGGCGGCGAGAGCTTGGCCCAACCATGCTAAACGCCTATGCTTATCGCCCTGGAAAAAGACCAACGATTTATCACTGGAGCGCAACATGCTGACCCTACACTTCGCCCCTAATTCCCGTGCTGGCCGCATCCTTTGGCTGCTTGAAGAGCTCTCACTGCCCTATGAGCTGAACCAAATGGCCTTCCACCCCAGCGACCTCAAGTCTGAGGCCCACCGCGCGCGGCACCCCCTTGGGCGGGTGCCCGTCCTGGACGACGGAGAGGTCAGCCTCTATGAATCCGGCGCTATCGTGGAATACGTTCTCGCCAGACACAAAAACGGGGGCCTCAAGCCAGAGGTGAACGACCCGCTCTTCCCGGAATTTTTGCAGTGGTTCCATTACTGCGAGGGCATGGTCATGCCTCCCGTGAATACCATCGTCGTTCAGACCCTGCTGCTGCCGCTAGATCGGCGGGATGAGACCGCGCTGGGCCAGGCCCAGCGACTGCTGACCAAGGCTCTAGGGCCGGTGAACGACGCGCTGGAGGGCCGTGAGTACCTGATCGGAGACTTTTCCGCAGCGGATATCATGCTCGGGCATGCCTGCTTTATGGCCAATCGTCTGGGATGTGTGTCCGATGACATGAGCGCCCTCAAGGCCTATGTCACTCGGGTGAGCCAGCGGCCAGCCTTTAAAATCGCCATCGAGACGCAGTAGCCTCCACCCCGTTAAGCCAGCCGCGCCTCTCCCCAGACGTTAAATCCAGCGATTTTGGGGGTCTTGGGTAGGTAGCGACTGTCCCAATGAGTCACCCTAAGCGGGCTTTGATCTAAGAGCCCGCGAATGTCTCGGTTAAGATGGCAGCCGCCGGCGATACGGCCCCAGGGGCCATCCAAACGGTCCTGCCACCGGGCTATCCCGGCATCCGGAGAGCGAGCATGTTCGGCGATCAACACACGACCCTCCGCCCTCAGTACCCGAGCAACCTCTCTCAGGGCGCGTTCGGGCTCAGGAATGGTGCACAGGGTGTAGGTTAGAACCACGCTGTCGACTGACGCACTGGCCAAGGGTATGTCTTCAGCGCTCCCGGCTATGTACTCAAAGGCGATGTCCTGCTGGCGCATTTTCGGCTCCGCCATGGACCAGCTCTCAACGCTGGGGTCTAGCCCAATAACGTGCTCTACCTGGTCGGGATCATAATGCTGGGCATTGAGGCCGGTACCAATCCCCAGTTCAAGGACCTGACCGGCGGCCTGGGGCACCACGCGGGATCGCTGCACCGCGATGGCGGGCTGACCGCACGCGCAGTTGATTACGTGAGGTAGGATTTTTCGTTGATAAAAGGACATATCTGTTCTCTTGCTAAACCATAAACGCCATCGATTCCCCAATAGTCAGGGGATAACAGCCAGATATTGATTACATTCCCCAGTATATGGCAGTAAACTCATCGATAAACCAGGGGCTAATTATTCTGTCCCCCGGGTCTCAGCGGCTGCAGGGTTTTCGTCACAAAGCAGCTAACCGTTGGGGAGACCATTCGCCTATGAAGTTACGGAGATAACTATGGGAATCCAAGACTCTGCTTATGCCGACAAGACCACTGAGCAGGTACTTTACGAGCTTGAGAGAAAGACCGCTGGCAATTCTGCCAAGGCCTATGCGGCGCGTTCAGTGATCGAGGAAAATAGAGCCCTCGTTCTGCGTAACTACGCAGCGGCCTTCCTGGGCGATCGTCATCTGGCTCAACAGAATACCGATGATCTGTTCCATTCACGGCTCGCCCTCCTGCATGCCCACAGCGAAACGACCGAACAGAACGAGCTTCTGGCGGCGGCAGCAAAACTGCAGTTTGTGGCCCATCAGAGCGAAATGAATAACGCCATTGTGAACGTCAGTCGTCGACTGGTGGAGATCAACGGTGCCCTGGAAGAGGTCAATCGCACCATCGATAACCTGAATGTTCAGATCAACGCGTTCAACAACAGACAGCTGGCGGAAAACGAGCGAATCATAGAGAGCAAGGACGTCGATCCCGAATCAGAACTGGGCGAGTCGGGTTTTGCTCAAAAACTGCGCGAGCAGACGGAGCAGTTGCTCACCGTCGCTCGAAACTATGACGGCGAGGTCTCCACGCTGCTGGCCGGTGCAGCTGGCAACCGGAGCCGGCTGAATGAGGCTTATGAGATGTCGATGGAAAACCGCGACAACATCATCAAGAACCGAGACCGTCTGTCGGAACAACAATTAAAGGTCCTCGATTCCATGGGTGGGGTAAATGCTCCGCTCGACGGATCGACGTTTTAGACAAAGTATCGTGTGCGGTCGTGGCCCTGGAGGCCCTCCCATGCCAGTCACAACCAACACCAAGGGTTGGAGGTCATATGCTTAAGAATCTTGGGTTCCCCGTTATCAGCGCCAGCCGATCCAAGGAGCAGCCCTATCGCATTATTCGCCTGAATATCGTGCACGGCTTTGCCCTGGGCCGGGCCAAGAGTGAGGGGTGCAGCTGGGAAATCGAACACAATTTACTGGGCCTCAATGACAACCGAGGAGCACTTCGCGTGATCTGGCTGTTCGAACCCAGCGACAGCGCAAAAGCCATCGTCTATGAGGCATGGCAGGCCCAGCACGGAGAGCACGCCATTGAACACTGGGCGCTAGCCGACAATTCTGAGGAACAGTCCAGCTTCTCCGCCTTTCGCCCCGAGGTGATTCCAAACTATCACGGTGATCTCTTCGACGTGTTGCAGACGCGACGCGCGACCCTCATTCACCGGGAGAGCAGCGAGGATCGGGACGATCATATTCCAGAGCCGCTGCCGCAAAACCTATACTAGGGGCCAAGCCCCTAGTACGCGTTCAAAAGTCGATTCTTACTTCGACTCTTCTTCGCTGCCTTCCGCCGCTGGCTCTGCCGAAGGCTCTTCCGCTTCGGCGCTGGACTTAAAGGGCCAGGGCTTATCGCTTGTTCTGAATAAGACGTAGTCCACGGTCTCGCCGATCACGCCCGCGAGCTTGTCGGCAAATCCCGAGAGCTTTTCATTGGGCTCGCCCTTCACCAAATAAACCAGAACCTGCAGCGCGACCAAAATCATTGCCGCCCAAACAACCTCGAAGTACAAAAAGACACAAAGAATCAGAACATAAAGAATTCGCATCCAGTCCTTTTTTGCCATCTCGGCCATGGCCTTTTCCGCAGCAGCGGACCCCGACTTTTCAGCCTCTACCTTGTTTTCTTCGCCATCGCTCATCGTTCTACTTCCTCTTGTTTACATTAAGTTAAGTTGGCCCGGCCTCCAGGCGTTTCCTAGGGACAGGCCATCCGATCTCCATCACACATATAGGACCCAAGGACCTCATTCTCATCCTCCGCGAAAGCCGGCGTTTGCATTCGCACGATGGCTTCCGAGGAAATCATAAACCCTTCTCTGCTCGCTCCGCGATTGTCGCCAACGCCCCGCCCGCTGCACAGATCATCATAGCTCGCCAAAGCCCTCTCTCCCATGGACACCTCGTTCGCATAGCCCCGGTTCAGATCCGCAAAGCGAGGGTCATTAACCGTCTCGTACATCGCATAGGAGCTACGGGCTCTTGTATTGTTTAGCTCGCTCAGGCTGCCAATAATTTTGTTCACAATGGGCACCATCAGCTTGTAGCAATACTGCACCCGAATCTTCAGCAGGTTCGCATCCTGAATCGATACGTTGGACTTGGTGTCGCTGTCCCGGTACATCAACTGATGGTTAGGAATCACAAGCTCGCCATCCTCGTTTAGCTCGCCAAAACCCGAGGACGAAGTGGAAAACAGCGCCTCACCCGGGCTCACCCTAATGATGCGCACGTAGGCATCAACTTCCGACGTCGCGTCCCGCTTGTTGCCACCGCTGTCTACCCCCTCATTGATGTCCGCATAGACCTCCGGTCCGTCACGGCTATCCGATGCCGTGAAGAGCGGCGACAACCCTCTGACCAACCCCTTTCTAATACCGCTGTAGGTGGCGTTATTGAGGGATCCAATACGCGCTGCCTGGAAGGTGGCATAGTTGAGCGTAGTCTTAGCGGAAAAAATGAGCGCAAACTGTATCGACCCAAAGAGCAGCAAGATAAAGGACGGCAGGACGACCAAAAATTCCACCATGGCCTGCCCGGATGTAAATCCACGGGAGCGGCGAGCCTTAGCGCGGCGCAACATCGAAATCCTTAACCGCGCTGCCCTTGCGGCCTTCATTATAGACCTGCAAAAGTTTCAACGACATTTCAATAAGCTGCTTTTCCTCTTCAGAGGACGGCGGTACGTTTTTGATCAATCCGGCCAGGGTGCCTGAAACCGCCTCAAGCTGCAGATAGGTCAGGTTGTACCAGGCCGCGCGGTATTCCGGGGCGGTGGCAAGAATCTGACGGTATTGGTCTATGGCAGATCGACGATCCCCAGACAAATAGGTGCAGTTCGCAATCTTGAGCAGGCTGCCCTTCTCATCGGGCACCTGGGCGATGATCTCTCGATATAGGGCCGTGGCCCGAGCGCAATCACCGGCGGCATAAGCCTGGCCGGCTTCTCGAGTCACCAGCGCAAGATCAATGGAGCGCTGCTGGGTGGTCGCACACCCCATGAGCGCACAGACCATCAGCGTCCAGCTTATCGACTTCATCAATCCCATACTAAGCGACTTCCTTCACGCACGCCGAAGCGATCGAGTCCCCCTGCGGGAAACTCCAAAACCATGGCCGCCCCCAAACACAGGCTGGCACGCCACGGCATCAGATCATACCGCGTCTTTAGGACCCGACCCTGCTCGTCTAAAAAAGCCACATCGATGGTCATGCGCATAAAGAACGTATGAATCGCGTTACAGGGCGCAATGGCCAAACAGTCGCCGGCAGGCAGCCTCGTTCTGCCCATCAACCCCAACAGGCGCTGCCACCAGGCCCGAGCCTGGGCAATGTGTAGCGGCCCGCCTTCGACGCCGTCGTGAGCCCCCTCTAGCCTGCCGCTCATAACCTCCACGACAAAGGCCTAAAAGGCACCGTCAGCCATGAACTTCATGACGATGGGAAACAGCAGAATGATGAAGGTCAGCGGGAAAATAAAGATGACCAAGGGCACGATCAGCTTGACCGGGGCCTCCATTGCCAGCTTCTCCGCCCGCTGAAAGCGTTCGTTAAGGCGCTGCTGAGCCTGGGCATACAGGGTGTCCTTCAGGCTAGAACCCAGCTTGTCAGCCTGCACAACCGCACGCACAAAGGTGCTGATATCGGATATCTCAACGCGATCATCGAAACGATTCAGGGCGTCCGCTCGGGAATACCCCGAGTTGATGTCCCGTAAGATGACTCTGAACTCATTACGCATGGCACCATGGGGCCCCTTATCAACCGCCTGCTTGAGGGCGCCAGAGAAGTTCAGGCCCGCATCAACACACATGGTGAGATACTCCAGGTAGAGGGGTAGGTTCCGGACCAGTTCCTCCCCCCGCCGACGCTTGTAGTCAATAATCCAGAACTGGGGCAGCATAAACCCGACCGCCGCGGCAACGCCCATCACCAGGGTGGCCGTCGCGCCCTCTGACGGGGACATCAGCGCGATGCCGCCGAAGAGCAGCGCAAAGACGATTCTACCGGCCCAGTATTCCTCCGCCGTCAGCATGAAGCTACAGCCGTTCTTTTGCAGCATCTCTTCGGCACCTGCCAGCCACTTGTCGGGGAAGTTAGACGTCCCCAGCAGGGCAATGAGGCGCACAAGCCCCATTACCGGCATAAAGATTCCCGGCGGGGGGTCCATATTATCGGTGCCCCGATCAGACGTCATAATGAACAGACGAAGCACTAACATCACCACGGCGGATACCGCCAGCACGACCGAAGCGGCGATGATCAGGTATTGAATATCTTGCGTCATGGCTCCGCCCTAGCTATCGATGCTGGTGACTTTGTTGATAAAGATGAAGCCCAAAACCTGCATCACGACGATGATCATCATCACCAGGTTGCCCTCTGCGGTGCTCAACAGTTTACCCATGGACTCGGGGTCGATCAGCGATAGACCTCCGCCCACGAGAATCGGCAGGGCCGCCATGAATTTGCCCTGAGCCTTGCCCTGAGCAGTCAAGCTTTCGATTTTGCCTTCCATTGTGAACTTCCGCCGCAGAGTCTCAGCAATACCAAAGATGGTGTCCACCAGGTTACCCCCTACCTCACGGCTGATCCGTACCGCCGAGGTGGCCATGATCAGACTGTCGATGGGCACCCGTTGCTCCATCTGGACTAGGGCGTCATCCAGCGATACGCCCACCTGAGTCTTACGCACTACCAGGTTCATTTCTTGAGAAAAAGGCGCCGGAGATTCCTTGGCCACGGTTTGCAGCGCTGAGGCAATGCTGGCACCGGACTGAAGGCTGCTGGCCAGCATCATAAAGGCGTCCGGCAGCTGCTCTTCGATTTTCTTAAAGCGCCGCGAGCGCTCCCGCGCCCAGTAAAAGCCGGGGAACAACATCATGAAGACCGCAACCGTCGCGCTCACAACCATGGAGCCAAAGAACCAATGGGCCAAACCCACGACGGCGATCGTGGCCCCCACATTGCCCCAGAACAGATGAACCGGGTTGGCGCTGATAAACAAATCTGACGCCTCGCGCTGATTCCTCTCCAGGTTTCGACGCACCAAGAGATTGCCAACGCCCACGAAGAAATTTGAAGAACCGTAGGCGATGACCGCAAAGAAAGCGCCGGTTCCAACCACGGCCATCAGCGTTGCGGCCAACATCATCAAGTTATTCGTCATGTTCGAAAAATTTCCAGGTTAAGTTCAATGCCTCTCTCCTTTAAGTCCTGATAGAAGACCGGCACCGCACCGGTAGGCTCATAGCGCCCCCGGACGTTCCCCTCATTGTCGAAGCCCTCTTGATTAAAGCGGAAGATTTCGGACAGCTGGATGGTATCCCCCTCAATCCCGGTGATCTCAGTAATACTGGTCACCCGACGCGATCCATCGGGGAATCGCGTCTGCTGCACGATCATATGAACGGCTGAGGATATCTGTTCGCGGATGGCGGTAATGGGCAGGTCCATGCCGGCCATCAGCACCATCACCTCTAGCCTGCGAAGCATATCTCGTGGGCTGTTGGCGTGGGCCGTGGTTAGGGAGCCATCGTGGCCGGTGTTCATGGCCTGAAGCATGTCCAAGGCTTCTCCGCCGCGACACTCCCCCACGACAATCCGGTCGGGCCGCATTCGGAGACAGTTCTTCACCAAGTCGCGAATGGTCACCTGACCACGGCCCTCCATATTGGGTGGTCGCGCTTCCAGGCAGACGACGTGGGGCTGCACCAGCTTAAGTTCGGCCGCGTCCTCTACCGTGACTACACGCTCTGCCGCAGGAATGTAGTTGGACAATACGTTAAGCAGCGTTGTCTTTCCGGACCCGGTACCGCCAGATACGATGACGTTACGCTTCCAAATGACCGTATTGGCCATGAGTTCAACCATGCCCTCGCTCACGGCGCCAAAGCCCAGCAAATCCGAGGCCTCCAGTCGCTTGGTCGCAAACTTACGAATGGTAAGGCAGGGGCCACGCAAGGCCAGGGGCGGAATAATCGCGTTCACCCGAGACCCATCTCGCAGACGCGCATCCACCATGGGCGAGCTTTCGTCGATACGACGCCCTAGGGGCGAGATGATGCGTTCAATCGTTGAAAGCACGGCATCCGCACTACTGAACTCCACCTCGGTCTTGGTCAACTTACCGGAGCGTTCAACATAGATATCGTCATGAGCGTTGACCATGACCTCAGTGACGCTGGGATCCGCGAGCAAGTCTTCGATGGCGCCCAAATCCACCGTTTCATCAAGCACAATCTTTTTCAGCCGACTGCGATCAATGCCTTCGGGAATGCCCTTTTCGATAGAGACGATGCACTTTTCAATTAGATCATCGAGAAAGTTACGCAGTTCGTCATGGGACATTTCGTCCAGGTGCACGCGCCCCAAATCAAGCTGCCGAAGCAGCTCTTTATGAACAAATTTAGCCCACTGCATGTAGTCGGAGAGCGAGGCGGACCCTGAATCTGCCTCCTCAACGACATCGCCTTGAGCATCTGCCGCCTCCCCCTCAGTCTGGTCGGAGGCTGTTTGAGGCTGCGCCTCATTGACCACAACCCGCAGCTCATAGCCGCCGAATTCAACGACGTCGCCCGAAGACATCGGGCCGAAGCGCTTGCACATCTCGCCGTTAACGGTAAGACCAAAGCCCCGACTCACATCCTCGATGAAGATGCCGGCCAAATCTTTTTCTACCCGCACATGACGCGGCGCGACGGACCAACCTTTGACGCGAATCAGCGCATCTCGCGCCTTGCCGATATCGCAGCTCGCACCGTTGCAAACTGCTGCTTCGACAAAATCTCCGGATTTAGAGGTAACTGATATTTCGAACATTTATCTATCCAAAAAAGGGGCGCTATCGGGCTAACGCTTCTTTTGCCTTGTTGAATTCGTCCAGTATGCCTTCTGAGATTTCTAACATGGCCTTGTTTTCACCACTTTGCATATCGTCAATCGGCGTTGGCGTTATCAGGATGACCAACTCCGTCTCACCCTCGGTGAAACTCTTGTTCCTGAATAAGTTTCCTAAGCCGGGGATATCCGACAGCCACTTGATGCCGCTGTAGGCGATTTGCTCTTCTCGCTGAATTAGACCTGCTAACGCCAGGGTATCACCGGGTATCAGCTTGATGTCGTTTTCGCTTGAACGTTTCTTGAATGCAGGTTGGCCATCCACCGCATTAGACAAATCCAGCGCGCTCACTTCGATGCTGACCCGTGCCATTAAGTTGTCGTAGCGGTCCAGGGTGGGTTCGATCTCTAGCAAGATACCGTAGTCCTTGTAGGTCACGCTGGTTCCACTCACCGAGCTGGTCACAACGGGCACCTCACCTCCTACGGTCAGGTTTGCCTTGCCGCCACTGCGGGTGCTGAGCCGAGGATTGGTCAACGTCATGGCGGCACCGTTAGCCTCTAGGACATTGATCATGGACAGAATCGAGGTGCCGATGCCCCAAAAGGTATAGCTCCTTTGCTGCGCCGCAGCCAGGGTCCGTTGGTCGGCTAATGAGTACTCGTCTTCGGTATCTAGGTCTGTGCCCAGCAACAGGGAAAGCGGGTCCATAGTGTCGGCCAGCAAGGTTCCTACCGGAGTGGATGCATTATCGTTCTCGGGCAGGCGACCTAGCGTATTGGTTGACCAAATATCCTCATAGCCTAGGGAGGGACCGGCAAAGCTGGTGGACCAGTTGATCCCCAATTCTTCCGTGACGTCCCGCCCGATCTCAACGATGCGAACGTCGAAGTGGAGCATATCCTGCTCGAACTCCGTCAGCTCTCGAGCCAGGATCAGCATCCCATCGTAACGCTCCTTCACCAGCTTGACCCGATCCAGGTCCCGAGTATCGATTTGGCCGTCCACCACAATACGACGTCCTACCGTGCTGATCTTGATGCCCTCAATATCTCCCAGGAGTTCTCGCACCTCCAGAGCCTGCCGCCACCCGTTGCTTTCTACGATAACGACGGGGAGGGTTTTACGTTGGCCGTCAGAAAACCAGACCTGCATATTCGTTTCGCCGGCTGCTTCACCGATGAGCACGATTTCCCCATTTTCTAGAAGCGTGGAGCTAACGATCTTGGTATTACCCACGGACAGCCGCATTACGTTCGGAGCCTTCAGCACCTTTGACTCTCCGGCGTACATAGTCAGCAGCGTGGGCCAGCTATCGTGCGCAGCCGCCTGAAAGTGAGTCAGCGTTAACGCTAGCACCATGCCACCGACCAAGGCTCTCTTGATCGTCAATCTGAATTCCGTAATCAGACTCAGTCTCTTTGAACGCATCATTATTGCAACCTCACTTTTACTACTGGCGTAATACCATCCTTGGCGGTGCCGCCAGGAATAAAGTCCACGACTCTATTTATATTGATAGCGGGCTCAACCGCCTTGCTTTCAAGCGTTTCCTGAGTGGATGCCGCATCGGCGGTGTCGATGGTGACACCCTCAGCAAGCACCTCACCGGTATTCGATACCACCACGCCATTTTCATAGGTGCCGACCACCTCACCCGAGGCATTCACCACCTTGCCGTTCACCAGTTTGCCGATCACCTGGCCGCTGGCATCCCGCACAACGCTGACCCCCTCTTCTAGAGGCTCACCGTTCTCGGTCACCATCACTTCATCTTCCTGACCCAGCTCGCCCAGGTCCTTGCCGACCACGGCCTGGTCCAGCGTTCCCAGGGCACTACCGTCATTGGCTACCGCCTTACCGGAGGCGTCCACCTTACCGATGACCTTGCCGCTGGCGTCCAGGATTTTCCCATCCTGAACTCGACCAATAATCTTACCGCTGGCGTCGCGGACAACCTGCTCTCGCTTGCCCAGCACCTTGCCGGAGGCATCCACAAGCTGATCACCCACCATGCGACCGACCACCTCGCCATTCGCGTTGCGAACCACTTTCTGAGTGGACGCCACAACGTTGCCGTTCCGGTCCACCATGGCTTTTTCAACGCTACCGAGTACCTGGCCGTCAGCGCTGACCGCCCGTCCAGAGGCATCGACCTTGCCCACGACCTTGCCGTCGGCATCCACAATTTCACCGTTTACAACGCGGCCAATGACCTTGCCGCTGGCGTCTCGCACCACCTCGGCCTGCTCACCGACAACAACGCCGGCATCATTCACCAGCACCTGCTCAGCCTTCCCAAGGGAACGACCAGAGAGGCTGCGGGCTTCACCATTTGCATCCACGGTGCCGATGACCTTGCCGGAGTTGTCCACCACCTGACCGTCTACAACCTTGCCCACGATGTTGCCGCTGGCGTCACGTATCACTCGCTCAGTGCGAGTGGCTTTAGCGGATAGCGCGGAACCGCTGAGGTCCACTTCTTGGCCCGAGGCGTCCAGCGCCACATTGCGCTCAACCCGGCCAAGCTCTTGACCGTCGTTGCCGATGACGGCGGTATCGATCCGGCCCAAGGAGGAACCGTCGTTGGCCACGGCGCGGCCGCTGGCATCAACGCGTCCGACCACGTTGCCAGACGCGTCGATAATCTGTCCGTCTTCAATGCGCCCAATGACCCTGCCGCTGGCGTCCCGAACAACCTGTTGGCTTTCGCCGACCACGTTGCCACTGGCATCCACGACGCGCCCATCGACGATTTTGCCTACGATGTTGCCGTTCTTATCTCGCACCACGTCGGCGACTTCGGCTACTTGGGCAATGGGGTCACTGGCGCTGACGTTTCTCACCACCTGGCCCAGGCTTGAGCCATCCAGCGCAACCGCCTGTCCGTTGACCACCTTGCCAACCACGTTGCCATTCTGGTCAACAACGTTATCGCCCACAATTCTGCCTACCGGACGGCCATCGGACCCGATGACCACATCCTGCTTAACGCTGCTGGCACCCAGATTGACTTCGTTGCCGTTCTTATCCAGGGCAACACCCTTCGCCACCGACCCCAGCACTTCACCCGAGGTGCTGACGGCGCGGCCATTCTTAACCTCCCCGATCACGTTGCCGGCGCGGTCAACGACCTTGCCGTCCACCACTCTACCCACGATGTTTCCTTGAGCGTCTCGGATCACATCGCTCACCTCGGCCACCCGATTGATAGGGTCATCGGCGGATACATTGCGCGAAATACTGCCCAGGGCCTTACCGTCGAGCCCAACGGCCTGGCCATCAACCACTTCCCCCACGACGTTGCCGTCGCTGTCTACAATCTTATCACCAACAATTCTGCCCACTGGCTTGCCGTCCGCTCCGATCACCAAGTCTTGAGCTGGCGGCTCATCCTCAGTCAGCAGGATGTCCACGCCCAGATAGTCGAAATCTACGAGGCTGCTATCGGCAGAGTTACGCAAAACGGCGAAAACGTCGCCCACGGTCTCCGCTAGCTGAACGCGAGCCACCTGGCGCGGCGTGAGGTTCAACGTAATCAAAGTAAATTCGAGATCGATACCGTCTCTGGAGTTTTTATCCGTCTTGTTCTCATAGCGGCGTCCATTCTTATCAACCCGCGCGGACTCGATGACCTCAACATTCTGCACCACGGCCATGACTGCTTCTTCAGGCATGGACTGATCCCCACCCTGGGCCTGGGAATAGCCCAGGTCTGAAATCTCAAAGTTACCCATGAGATCGATACGGTCTCCAGGTCGAAGCAGGCCGTCTACGGAGTCCACCTCGTTCACCCGAACGGATAGCGCCCGCTTCCCGAGTTCCACTACGTCTGAGAAGTTACGTGCCTTCGTGCTGGTTACCGCATGCCAGGTCATAGGGCGACCGAACTGAACGTCGGTTAGCAAAGTGCGATCGACCACGCGCTCGATGTCAGAGGCAAGCAGGCCATTGGCTGGCGCAAACTTCAGGGGGATGCTGCGGGCCGCCAGCTTTGAGCGGTCAAGGCGCTCCCCTCGGGCCATGTTCTGGCGGGGCACAATCACCCGAACCATCTGCTCGGGCTCGGGCTCTGCCGCTTCGCGGTATCGCTCCTCCACGCCGGAGAGGTACAACACGACTCCGCCTGCGGCGATCAGGCCCGCGACCGCAGCGATTAACAGCAGTCGCACCCCAGATAATTCTGACATCTTCGCTCTCCGTTTTTATTGTTTTATGCCCGCAGGCATCTTATGCCGATTCTCTTGTTTTTAGTTAGAAATAATCGTTTCAGCAGGGCAACCTTGGTCCCCGGCGTAGGTACCCAACACCGCGCCTTGATCCTTGAACGAGAGATAGTTCTGCGCAGCGGTCTTGGTTTCATCCGCGTTCCATCCCGTCACGATCACACCACACTCGCTCACCACCTCGCCCCAGAACTGTTCGGGATAGTCCTCATCGTCTTGATCAACGGCGATGGCGACGAGCACAACATCGCCCGTGGCGACGGGATCGCCCAGGAAGGACGCATAGTAGGTCGCCCCATGGATCACACCGCCTTCATCTATGTTGCCCTCGGTATCACGCATCTGATACGTGGCTTCCGGACCGCAGAGCCCGACGGTGTCCTCACTGTCCAGCGGCGAAAGACTCGCGGTGTCGTAGTTTTCACCGGTCACCGTGCTCTGGTACACAAACTTAGCCGCGTCACCCGTCTCGCAGTCGACTAGCGCCATTGGATCGAGCAAATTACCGTCTTCATCCACTATTCCGTAGGCCGCGCTCGCCGGCACGGATTCGCCGCCAATGGGCGTAAATACATCGTCGGCGTAATATCCAATCAGGTTGCCGTCCACATCAAAAACCGAGCCGTCGGCTTGAGCGAAGCCATACACCTGTCCATCGGAGCCCGTAACCACCTGCTGCTGGGAAACGCCTTCAACCGGATCGACGATGCCATCAACGCTGCCACTCGAGCCGTCTTCGCCACCGTCGGCTGCGTCGTCCGTCGAATCGCCGCTCACGCTGGCCGATGTGATCGGATAGCGATGGACGGCGGTCATGGCGTTGCCGTAGCCCTGATACTGATCATGCACTACGCTCAACAGCTTGGTGATGCAGTTGTCGTAGCCCGCACAGGCCTCCTCCTGGGGAGACAGTAAGCCGACCAATTCGCCCGCCTTGTACGCCGTGGGAATGCCAATCACCAGAGCCATGGTGACGATCAGGTACTCGGACATGGCCTGCCCCGACTGCCTTCTCATCGTGGTTCCTCAGAGTTGATGAGTACCTGCGTCACCGTGGGCGCCGGCATAATCAGCACGTTAGTGAGCGCCGGCCCATCGCGAAAAACCAGCACGCGGGCATCCCCTTCGGTGAAGTTCTGCTCCAGCAGCCAACCGCGCCGCATCATTTGAGACCGGTAGAAACGGCTCAATCGCTCGGGTGACTTAGCGCTGGCCAGCAGCGTCACGCGGCCCTTTTTTGGACCATCGGTCATCACTGTATCCGTGGCGACCACGGCGTCATCGGGCAGCAAAACGCCTTGACCCAGGGGCTGTTCATTTGGCCGCACAGCGAGATTAGACAACACCAGCCTGCCCTCCGTAACGCCGTCCCCCTCGGCCAGCTGGACGGTCATCAGACAGTCGTCCTGAAGCGTGGAAAGCTGGTCCCAGGGATCGACCCTACTGGTCACGACCTCGTCGTCCCACGTGCGTCTATAAAAGCGCTCGATGGCTGACCGGCTCACTGACGCGCGAAAACCTTTTACGTTCAGTGGCTGATTGTTGTGCAGCGTATTGGACATGATAGGGAAAACCTTCATGGCCGAATAAATCGGGAAATCATCAAAGGAACAGGCCCAGGACGACGTGCCGAAAATAAGCAGCAGTAGGGGTAAGGCGCACTTCATCATTACCCCCTACTCCTCAAAGTTACAGATGCCGGATGGACAGTCCACGCCGGCGGGTTCACCATCCTTCATGGGCATGGGCTCCACGCTCACATCGCCGAACCCTAGTTTGTTGATGGCGCTGTTTTCCGGGCCACCCTCAAGCACGGACATGATCGTGATCACCGCATCAAAGAAAGCGTTATCAAAGACATCCGAAGGCACATAGTCGTCAGCGCGGTCCTGATAGTGCGCCACGCTTTGCGCCCCCCACCCGTCCGCCAGGATCGCCGCGTTGCTCTCCAGCACGCCATCCCAGTTTAAGAAAATAGCGCTTTCAATGCCTTCCGAGAACTGTCCATTCTCGCGATCCCAGACAGAGGACCCGCCGCCATGCGCGTTGCCGACATCTAGCTGAGTCCGCACCATGGGGGTGAAATAACCCTTGGGGGAGCTGAACAGCGGAAAGGCGAAGAGGTCCTCATTGTCGTTTCCAATAGCGCCCAGCAAGAAGTTAATCGGTTCCTTTACCGTTTGGATGCCGTCGGCGAAAAGCTGCGTGGCCCCGTAAGCGTAGCCAGGGGTGTCCTGTTCTTGATAGGACAACAGCTGGGTATCGTCGTACATGGCCCCCTTGCTTTGTACGTAGCGCCACACTTCACTGCCCTCGCCGTCACCCAGCGACGTATCGAGATCGAGGATGGGGCTCAGCTCACCGCCAGACACGTTACGGAAAAAACGATTCTTCATCGTGTTCGCCACATCTTGCTGGCTGCGCAGCGCAACGCTCTCCCACTCGCTCCCGCTGGTTCTGAAATCGTCACGATTCTCACCATCCAAATTGTCGAACCAGACCGTACGCTCCCAGGCCGCATAACGAGCGGCCATTTGATTGTGGTGCTGGATGTCGATGACCTTGCCCAGCAGGGGCACAAAGACAAAGAGCGGCATAAAAACGAAGGCAACGCTCACCAGAAACTCGGCCATCGCCTGGCCGCCCTGGCGCGTCCGCTGACGACCACCCAGGGTCACTCGCTTGGGGCTAATACGACTACCCGGCACAATTATCTCGAGAAACCGACCCGGCAAAGTCCGTTAGACCATCACCGAGTTCGTCAATGACCGACCCACTGACGTTCTTTACCTTATCCCCCACCTGGTCCAAGGGCCCGGACACCAGCGTTCGGTAGGGGTCATCCACCTGGCTCTTGGCAAAGTCCACCTGTTCGTCGATAAATTTGTCCGCCATCTTGTTGAGCAACCACTTCGTCACGCCAATGGCATCATCAGGCACATCCTCACCGAAGAGTTCGTCATAGGGCATCATCCCCGTCGCGATGGCCACGGGCACCACCGTCGGCTCCATCAGGCGTGCATCCCAAAAGGGGCTAAATAAATTCGCAGGCTCGTAGGAACCATCGTCATAGCGCTGCATGGGGTTTGCAAAATATGCCTCAGCAGAGCTGATGGTCGTCATCGGACGCTTTGCCCCCCAGACGAACTGTTGGTAGATGCCCTCTACGCTACCCTCTTCCGCCCTTGCACAGGTATCCAAGTCGAAACGGGTATAGTCGATGGCGGCCTTATTGCCCTCCACCCAATCTTCCGAGGATGTGCTATCCGAGTTGCCGATATTGAACGTTCCCTCGTTATCCGAGGTTTCGATGTCCTCCAGCTTTATCGCCAAGGCTACCGTGTACTCGTAGCTTTTGCGGGACGCGCGCCGGCTTTCCGCCAGGGATAGAAAGCCCGGTGGGTTGCCATAGCTGGCCGTTACGTTGGTGTTGCCCCCATAGATCGGCGGCAAGACCGTTTGCCCGAAGTAGAGCGTCTGCAGGTGGAAGGCGTCAAAGGCGCCATCGTTTACATCATCGTCCGGATCACCGCCCCAGTCCCCGTCTTCGGTTCCAATTTGGTCCCAGTCCGTGAGGATTTTTTTGGCATCATTTAATTCGGAGAAGAGCTGATGGGTGGCACCGGCCAAGGGGAAACCGATGGGAAAGGTCCGGGAAAAATCTAAAATCACCTTAGACTTGCAGCCGATAATCGGCAGGCAGAACTTAATTTTGACGAACAGGCCTACGGTGAATTCAAAACCGAAGGAGGTGACGTCGATAGCGGCCCAACCCAGGTCGGCAATGTCTCCGTCGTTTTCAAGGCCGCCATTGGCGACATAGGAAGACCCGCCGTCGTTGCGCAGGCCAAAACCTACCTGTAGGTCCAGGTCGATGGTCATCGCCACAATGCCGAAGTTCAGGGTGATTTCTGGAAAAATATCCGGGATTTCAGCCCATAGACGCCAATGTCGGTCCTCGGTAAAGGCATCCCTGTTGCGATTCACGATGGCCGCGTAGTACTGATACGCCTCCACGCTGTCTTCTGCGCTGCGATCCGGGGCGCGGGGTGAGTTGAGACTCACCATGTTCTCACCGGGGTAATAGTCTCTCACTAAGTCATAGGCGTTGACGCCCAATTGGGTGGTCGCATCGACCTCGCCCCCCTCTTCCTGTTGAGCCTTAATCGCTTCTACGGTGTCATCGATACCGTCGATGTCGAAGCTCTCGCCGCTGTAGGTCAACAGCGCATTCTGCGCCATAAAAAAGAGGCTCATGTAGGGGAAGTAGATTTTCGGGTCACCCCCGCCACCCGAGTCGATCTGATTGCCGTCGAGAATTTCACTGTGGGCTTCATATTGTGCGAAAGCCGAGCTGAGGGCGAAGAAACCCTGAAAGGCACCCAGCACTAAATTAAAATTAGAAACCACCGTCGGCCAGAACAGCGCCACCTTGGACGCCCCTTCGTAAGCGCCGGTCCCGGCGATAACGTAGGGAATCGTCACCACATCCAGCACGTTCGCAAAGGTCACCGGTGACGGCGGCGCAATGGGCGTCTGGTACAAGTAGTACTTGGTGAACTTGTTGATGTCTCGGTAGTGCTTACCCCAGGACATCAGGGCGTTGATCTGCCCAATGGAGACCTCATTGGCCACCATGGCGCGGTTGGTGTAGGCAATAAAGTTGAGGTTGCGCGCCGCCAGCTTGGCTTGGGTGTAGGCGGTGGCGTCTGCTGCGTTTTCTAGCGCGACACGGTGTCGAACGAGCTGCCCTTGGTTGAACAAGGACAGCAGTAGCATGACGCAGGCGGCCAGTAGCACCAGGCCAAGCACGATGGCTTGGCCTGACTGCTTTTTTCCAGACAGGTTCGTACCCGCAGAATGAGGTTCTGCGGCATCACAACTCACTGGCCTTTCTCAACAGGCGCTGAGGCTATCGTTTACTGACCCTCGGTCTGGCCGAAGTCTCCCAGCGTATAGTCCGCGCTCGCAGCTTCGCTCTGAGCTTCGTTTCCTGCGGTATTACCCATATTAGTTGAGGTTCCACCACCCAGCTCAGCGGCCAAATCCCCGACCTGACCCCTAACGGTGTCACCGAAGATGTTGTAGACAGTGATCGCCGCGACGGCCACAAGTGCTACGATGATGATGTACTCGGTCATACCCTGTCCTGACTGACGGGCGCGATTACGAAATGCGTTCATTGTGTCTCCCTTTCATCCTGCGTTTTGAAAAACTTGCGGTGCGGGGCACCACGATTCTTAAGTCCTTGGTCCGAATTGCGCGCTCCCTCCTCCCCTTTGGAGTTATTAGAGAGATGCAAGCCGCACGGGGTTAAAGGTATCTATTTCCAGACAGAAGGTCCACAAACACAGCAAAATTCTGCGCTGCGATCCTCCAATTCCGGTCGAAAAACCGAGACACACCATCGCTCTGTCACAGATATCAACACTAAGGGTCAACAAGCCCCCTTATCCCTAACAGTCGTGTGAACTGGTCGGGTGTCGTCCCGTCGGCCTTGGGCTAAGCTAATGCCCCTATGCACCCACGGGAGAGGGGAAAATGATGTACCGACGCGCGGCCGCCCTGGTCCTAGCGGTTTGGCTCACCGGCTGCGGCGAGGCCCCATCTTTATCGACCTATGATGCAGAGATACGCTGGACCAGCTACGGCATCCCCCACGTCAAAGCCGAGGACTGGGCAAGCCTGGGCTATGGCTTTGCCTACGCCACCGCCACCGACGCGCTCTGCGTCATCGCACGGGATGTGATCACGGTCAACGGCAGCTTAAGTGAACACCTGGGTCCAGCAGACGGCAACATCGCCAGCGATGTCTTTCACCGGGCCATTCTCACGCCGGAAAAGTTAGCCGCCTACGATGCGGTCCAAAGTGAGCGCGCCCAGCAGATGAACCGAGGCTATGTGGCCGGCTATAACCGATACCTTCGAGATCATGCCGAAGCGCTGCCAAAGCGCTGCGCGGATGCCCCCTGGGTCAGGCCCATCACCGAGGCAGATCTGATGCGTCTGGCCATCGGCGTAGGCATTCGTTACGGCCTGGGGCGCTTTCAACAACAAATTGCTCAAGCGTCCCCCCAGGACGACGCCACGGACCTGGCAGCCGCCCAGTGGACTCTGCCCCAGGGCCTGGGCAGCAATGCGGTGGCCGTAGGTAAGGCGCTCAGCGCCAGCGGCCGGGGCATGCTGCTAGGCAACCCCCACTACCCTTGGCGCGGGCCCTCCCGCTTTCATCTGATTCACACCACGATTCCCGGCGAAGTGGACGTCATGGGCACTAGCCTGCTCAATACCAACCGCGTAGCCATTGGCTTCAATCAAGATATTGCCTGGACCCATACGGTCTCCACGGCCATGCGCTTCACCCTGTACCAGCTCACCTTGAACCCAGAGAACCCCTACGAATACCTGTATGACGGCGCGTATCGACCCATCGAGGCCCGAAGGATAAAGGTCGCCGTTCGCACCCCAGAAGGCGAAGTGGTCGAACAAACGCATACGGCACACTTCACGCACTTTGGCCCCATCGTGGAAACTCCCGAGCTGCCCTGGAATGGCCAAGTGGCCTTCGCTCTGCGTGATGCCGTGATCGACAATTACCTCACTGCGGAGACCTACGACGCCCTGAATCGGGCCACCTCCACCCAGGAGGTCGAGGCCGCCATCTCAAAACAAGGCGTGTACTGGGTCAACACCATCGCGGCGGATCGACACGGCAACGCCTTCTATGCCGACATCAGCGGAACCCCCAACATCGACCAGGCATTGCTGACCCAATGCAAAATAAAGAACGACCAAACCCCGGCGCGACTCATCCTGCTCCGAGGCGACAGCAGCGACTGCGAATGGCATGAAGATGAGGCCAGCGCCGTCCCCGGCGCACTGCCCCCGGGCAAGATGCCGCGCCTCACCCGGACCGATTATGTGACCAATTCCAACGACAGCTATTGGCTGTCTAATCCGGAGCAGCCGCTCACAGGTTACTCGCCCATCATCGGCAGCGAAAACAGCCCCCGCAGCCTGCGTACCCGGGCCGGCCTGAGCCAGATGGCGGAAATGATCCAGAGCGATCAAAAGCTGGTGCCCGAAGACCTGTGGCAGATGCTCTACAGCCAGCGGAACTATGGGGCCGAGCTGCTGCTGGATGAAGTCCTCGACCTCTGCCAGGACGATGAAGGCACGGCCGCCGCCTGCAACGCCCTCAGCGCCTGGGACCGAACCATGCAGGCAAACAGCCAAGGCGGCCATGTCTGGCGAGAGTTTTGGCGGGAGGCTCAATCCATTCCGAATCTCTACGCCACCGCCTTTGATCCAGCGGATGCGATCAATACCCCCTCGGGCATCAACAGCGCCGATGACGCCGTCAGGGCGGCCATCAAAGCCGCCCTGACCACGGCCCAAGCGCGCCTGACGGAGGCCGGCATCGCCCTGGATGCCAAGGTGGGCGATATCCAGTACACCGAGATCAATAACAAGCGCATACCCGTACCTGGCGGCGAAGGCTGGGCGGGTATGTTCAGCATGATCAGCGCCGAGCTTCAGCCAGGCCAGGGCTATACGCCCATCATCCACGGCAACAGCTATATCCAGGTCATCAGCTGGGACGCCGACGGCACCCTGCAGCCCCAGGGCATGCTGACCTATTCCCAGTCCCCAGAACCCGATGCCCCCCATGCCAGAGACCTAACCGACCTCTACGCCCAGGGAACGTGGATCGACCTCCCCTTCACCGAGGCAGAGATCGCCGCAGACCCTAACCTGCGAAAGCTTAGGCTAATGGAGTACGCCGCAGAGGCGTCAGGGTCGACGCGCTAGCGCGGCCGGACATACTGCCAGCGAGGCATAAACGTTAACGAAACATATCTTTCAGTCGCTCCTTCCTGCCGCGCATCGGAGGGCACGGAACGGGAGGAGGCGCCGTATTGACCACAACTGTTTTCAGCGCCGCTGGTTTTGGCCCGCATATC
>CENU01023530.1_pt1 | contig 24944 bp, 27 predicted proteins | sample 361331 | NCBI WGS metagenome assembly CENU01 (sample SAMEA2619766, study PRJEB7988) | marine metagenome | isolation source: saline water (ENVO:00002010), including | reverse complement strand
ATGAAGAAAAAAATGAATAGATTTATTAACAATACAATTCAAAATATAGCTCAAGTAAATGCAAAAAGAAAAAAGGTATTTTCAGGAAAAGTTACTAGGTATGATGGAAATACAATAGAGTGCAGTGGTTTTCCTGCAACAATTGGAACACTTTGTAAAGTATTAACCGATGATGGCAAACCTGCTATTGCTGAAATTATTGGCTTCTCAAATGGAAATAATTTAGCAGCAATGCATCAACCAAACTCAAGAGTTTTAGTTGGCTCAGAAGTAGTTGCTTTCGATGATGGATATTCTATTCCAGTGGGCCCTGGTATACTTGGAAGAGTTATAGATGCTTTAGGTCAACCTCTTGATGGGAAAATGATCCATAAAGTAAATGAAAGCTGGCCATTAGCAGGTGAGAAAATTAACCCACTTGATAGAATGGCTGTTGAAAAACCACTTGATGTTGGTGTAAGAGTTATAAATTCATTGCTAACTGTTGGCAAAGGTCAAAGACTTGGAATAATTGCAGGATCTGGAGTTGGAAAGTCAGTTTTATTAGGAATGATAACAAGATTTACTACTGCCGATATTGTTGTTGTTGGTTTAATTGGAGAAAGAGGAAGAGAAGTTGGTAATTTTGTTAGTTCTAACTTAAATAAAGATACAAAGAAAAGAACAGTGATGGTAGTTGAACCAGCAGACAGATCTCCACTATTAAGAATTAGAGCAGCTAATAGAGCAACTGCAATTGCTGAGTATTTTCGTGATAAAGGTAAAGATGTTTTACTCATTATGGATTCCCTAACAAGAGTTGCACATGCAAGAAGAGAAATTGGTCTTGCTTTAGGAGAGCAACCCACATCAAAAGGGTACCCACCATCAGTTATATCTTTGATACCTACTCTTATTGAAAGAACAGGTTCTGGTTCTAAAGGTAAAGGAACTATAACTGCTTTTTATACTATTCTTGCTGACGGAGACGATCAAAATGATCCTGTGGTAGATACATCTAGAGCTATTTTAGACGGCCATATAATGCTTTCTAGAGATCAAGCACAACTAGGAATATATCCTGCTGTTGATGTTTCATCTTCAGTAAGTAGAGTAATGAATGAAATTGTTGATAGTAAACATATTCAATCTAGCGTCAGATTTAGACAACTTGTAACTACTTATAATGAAAATAAAGATTTGTTAATGATGGGTGGTTATACTCAAGGTCAAGATCAAACTCTTGATCAAGCTATTTTACTTTGGCCTAAAATAACTGAATTTATTAAACAACAAGAAAATAAAAAAGAAAGCTTTAGTTCTTCATGTGCGGAACTTATGCAAGTAATTGGAACTTAATATTCTATGAAGAAAAAAAATTTATTTGACCTATTAGCTTTAAGAGAGACAGTTTCATCTAATAAATATATTCAAAAACTTAAACCGTTAAAAGAAGAAAGGTTAAAAATTATGAAGATATTAGATCAACTAAATGTATTGAAAGAAAATAAGAACTCAAACAAAGATCTTTCAGGTTGGCAATTAAAATCAGCATCTAATATTCAAAAAAAGATTTTTGACCAAATTTCATTAGCACAAACAAGAATTAAGAATCTAAATATTGAAATAAATTTCTTAGAAAAAAAGTTCTTAGATCATGAAATAAGAAAAAAACGTTCTTTAGATAAATCTGCATTGATAAATAAATCTTCACTTTTAGAAAATGAAAAAAAAGCAGATGATGAATTACAGAACCTTAGGAAAGCTTAATTTATTTAATTTTGAGTGATGGCATCAATATTGCAATCCCTAATTTAGTGTACAATATGAGGTAATAATGGTTGCAGTAGGTTCTAAATCCATACCCGAAAAGCAAAGCATATCTCTAGGTTTATCAAATAATTCAGAAGATAAATTAGAGAATGATTTATTTAGTGATATATTTTCATCTCAGGAAACACTGAAAGAAAATATTAATACTAATAAAGAAAATAATGTAACAAATGATTTAGAAATTAGTCCTTTTAGACAACACGACTTGGAGTTAAAAGATAACGAAGTTAAAGCAAAAGTGTCTAAAAATATTGAAGTAGAAGATGATACTCTAAAGATAATAGATAATATTGATATTTCAGATATAAATAATATTAGTAGCGCTTTAAATTTGGATAAACAATTCCCAAAAACCGAAGTTAATGAATATGATTTTGAAACAGAAGTATCTGCTGAAGTAAAAATGATTTCAGATTACAACGAAACCAGAGATGATCTAAATATAATGTCTTTAGGGTTGCTGGGAACCAAAATTATTTCAAAAGAGGGTGAAGATTTAATTATAGAAAACGGAGAAAAAAACACTGATGGAATTGAAAATTTAGTTATTAATTATGGGCAAAATTTGAATTCAATTGTTAATAAAATGAACCACAATAAAGAAACTTTAAATAACAAAAAAATTAAAAATGGTTCAAATATAGTAGGTCGCCAACCTGATTTGGATAATTTAAAAATAAATATAGATAATGATTTAACTAATGGAACAAACGTCTCTGGTTTTAAAAATAATTTCAATCTAGAAAAAAATATCCATAAGAATAATGATGAAGTAAATATTTATAATAAAGATGATTTTTTAAATGATATTAAAGTTAAAAAAGAAGATTATTCCAAAATTAAAAAGGATAATATAATTATTAATGAAAATAGTTTAGTGAGTAAAAAATATATTACACAAAATAACTTAACTAATAATACTGAAAAATTTTTTCAAACAAAGTATATGAACTCTATAAATATTCATACGCCTCAGGGGAAAAATATTACTAACAGCCAAAATAATATAAATAATGCATCTCTAGAAATTAGCAGTTTTACTCAATCGAGTAATTTAAATAGTGGTAATTCAAATAATCAGAACAATACCCAGGCACAAAGTAATTTCAATAATCTCCAGTTACTAAATGACATGAAAGAAAGCCTTGACATGTCTAATAAAAAATGGGCAAGTAATTTAGTTTCACGTTTAAATAGAGCAAATTCATCAAAAATTAATGAACTGGAAATAGTTCTAACTCCTAAAAACTTAGGTAAAATGAAGGTTAAAATTAGTCTTTCAGATAAGACTGCTTTCGTTAAAATAACTACCAATAATGCTACTGCATCTTCTCTTATTTTAGAGGAGCAAGAAAAACTCAGCGAAATGCTTAAAGAGGTTGGGTTAGAGTTAGAAGATTTTTCATCTGAGCAATCATTTCAAGACAATTTTCATAATAATAAAAATCAAAATAAAGATAATTCTGAAAAAACTCAAAAAATTCAGAAACTAAGTGATGAAAATAGTAATGAGAATTACATTAAAGAAGAAAGTATACTAAATATTAAAGTTTAACTAAACTATTAATAAAATAAGGAATTTTATTATGGCAGAAGAAGAAACAGAAGAGAAAAAAAGTAATAAACTTCTACCGATTATAATAGGCGCTGTAGGCGGTATAGTATTATTATTGGCAGGCTTAGCTCTAGGATTTTTTCTATTTTCTAGTCCAGCTGCAGATCCTTCAGCTGAAGTAGATGAAATAATTGAAAAAAATACTGAAGGTGATGAAGAAAGCGAAGAAGATGATAATACAACACCAGATAAAATTGCGTTAGATACACCAGAAAATCAAGTTTTCTTAACTACTTACTACGAATTCCCAGGTTCTTTTACAACTAACTTAATGAATTCAAGAAAATTCTTACAAATTTCTGTTGGTGTTTCAACTCAATATGATGATAGAGTAATGGCAAACGTTGAAGCGCATCAACTTGCATTAAGATCAGAAATTTTAGGTACGATGAGTGAATTTACAGAGGAAAGTATTCAGGGAAAAGCTGGCAGACAAGCCTTAGCTACATCGTTGCAAGATGCTATAAACTCAAAATTAACAATTTTAGAAAATTTTGGGGGAATAGATGAAGTTCACTTTACATCATTTGTTCTACAATAAAATGATTAAATTCGATTTAATTGAGGTTATGAATGTCTTCATCTAGAAAACTTTCTACGGATGAAGTTGATGCTTTAATGGAGGGGTTACAGTCTGGTGTAATTTCAACAGAAGGCAATATAAGTCCTGAAGCAGAGGTAAGGCCTTTTGTATTTGGTTCAGACGACCTTTCTTTATTGGGGGATTACTATGCCCTCAGGTTGATAAACGAGAGATTCGCTAGACTTGCAAGAAGTACTTTTCTACCAATGTTAAGAATACAGCCAAGAATTAGTTCTTTCCCACCAGAGGTTAAAACATTTGACGAATATTGTAGTAGCATTGATGGTTTTATGAGCTTGAACACAAGTAGAATAGAAGAGCTTAAGGGTTTGTTACTTACTGTTTTGCATCCAAGTTTTATTTCAGTTTTAACAAACTCATATTACGGTGGAGAAATTTCGGTGGCACCAAATCAGCGAACTGAATTTACATCGACTGAAGAAAGAGTAATTGAAATAATTTCAAATGGATTAAATGATGCACTTGAAACATCGTGGCGCGACCTTATGCCAATAAATCTTAGAGAACAAGGCAGAGAGGTTAATCCACAATTTACCTCATTTGTTGATGGCAGTGATTTAGTTATAATATGTTCCTTTGTAGTTCAGTTGCCTGATATTGATGCTGCTACATTTGATATTATATATCCCTTGCAAACATTAAAACCTATAGCATCTCAACTAAGGTCGAGAGTTCAATCAGATGTAATAGACGATGATTTGACTTGGAGAGATAGATTAGAAAAAGCAGTTTTGGATATACCACTACACGTAACTGCTAGATTGAGCGAACCAACAGTTCAAATGCCTAAACTTTTAAATATGAATGTAGGTGATACAATGTCAATTTCAGTAAGTGATGGAGTTGAACTTCTTGTAGAAGGTACAGAGATATTTGAAGGAGATATTGGTGAGGTTGCTGGACAGTCTGCTATTAACCTCACTAAGAGGATTGAACAGCATGAAAATGAAATTTAAGATGGAGTATTACAATGGCTGAAGAAAATGAAGTTATTGAAGAAAATTTAGAAACTGCACAAGAGGCTAGTGAACCCGAAACCAAAGGTCGAGGAAGTTCTGAAAATCTAAAAGTTCTTGAAAATATTGAAGTTAAGCTTACTGTTGAAGTTGGAAGTACTGAAATAAAAATAAGAGATTTATTAAAATTGAACGAAGGTTCTGTTGTTGAGTTAGATAGACTTGCCGGCGACCCTCTTGATATACTAGCCAATGGAACAACAATTGCTAAAGGAGAGGTGGTTATGGTAGGAGAAAGATTTGGTATCAGATTCACTGAAGTTGCGGATCCTGAGGAAAGGGTTCAAAACTTATAAGTCAAAATTCTGACAATTTCTTTAAATATAGTAAATTAACTTTAATTAAAACTCTAAAAATCACTGAAAACTATTCATAAATGGGTTTGGCATGATCTTTGCCTTTTCCAAATATATTATTTTTGGAGTTTTTATGGGCATAGAAGACCCTATATGGGGTAGAATAATTATTGTTTTAGGTTTCTTGAGCGTTCTCCTGAGTTTTTTGTATATTTCAAGAGTCAAAGGAAAAACTTTTTTTTCTAAACTTTCTAATAATGAGTTTCTTAAACTTGATGAAACAATTTCAATTTCAAATATTTCTAAAGCAAGTCTTATATCTGTTAAAAATGATAAATTTTTAATAGTTCATGGAAGAGGTCAAAGCCCTTCAATAATAAATTTATCTAATAATAATATTTCTAAAGAAAATTTACTCCATAATCATGAGGATATAAAGTCATGATAAATTATGCTATTAAAAATTATAAATTAAGCTTACTAGTGATTTTAATATCTCTATTATCTTTGCCATCATTTTCACAATCGATAGCATCTGGTTTTCCAGCATTAAATATTACTGAACAGGGTAATGGTGATACCACTTATTCACTATCACTTCAAATTCTGGCTTTAATGACTGCACTTACTGTACTACCTTCATTAGTTCTTGGAATGACTTCTTTTACTAGAATTATTATAGTGTTGTCAATATTAAGGCAGGCAATGGGTACTCAACAAACACCCCCAAATCAGGTTCTTATAGCTATAGCTTTGTTTCTAAGTTTTTTTATTATGTCACCTACCCTCACTAAAATTTATGATGAGACAATCGTACCTTTTATGGCAGAAGAAATGTCAGCTGAAGCTGCAATTGTTAATGGAAGCTCACAAATTAAAGAGTTTATGGTAAAAAATACCCGTAAGAACGACCTTTCTATGTTTTCAGATATGTCAGGAACAGGCAACTATGAAGGGTCAGGTGACGTTCCTTTTTCTGTTATACTTCCAGCATTTATAACTTCAGAATTAAAAACCGCTTTTCAGATAGGTTTTTTATTATTTTTACCATTCCTTGTAATTGATATGGTTATAGCTTCAATCTTGATGTCTTTGGGTATGATGATGCTTTCACCTATGCTTGTTTCTTTACCATTTAAATTATTACTATTTGTTCTTGTTGATGGATGGGCTATGACGGTTGGTTCACTCGCAAGCACATTTGTTGCTGTATAGGACTATTATGACTTTTGATGGAAATATTGATATGCTTGAAATGGCATTCTGGCAAATTATACTATCTTCAGCGCCTGTTTTATTAATAGCTCTAGCAATTGGACTATTTATAGGTATTTTCCAAGCAGCAACTTCTATTAACGAAATGACTTTGAGTTTTGTTCCAAAGGTAATATTGGTTATGCTTACTTTGTTGGTTACTGCAAATTTTTTGTTTATATCATTAACTGATTACTTTCAGTTTATATTTGATCAAATTTCGGCTCTTAACTAATGTTAGATTTGAGCCTTTTAAATAGTAATATAAGTCCATTCCCTGGTTTATATTTGTCAAATATAATTAATTTACTACCACTATTTTTGCTTGCGACAATCAGAGTTGGTGCCTTTATTTTATCCGCTCCATTATTTGGGATGAATGGCGTACCCACCCCTGTTCGAATAGTTATTTCTTTTATCCTAGGGTTGGCAGTTGTAAGTTTTGTTGGTCTACCTCCAGAAGATTTATTAAAAAATCTAAATTTTATTTTTATAGTTATGATTGAAATTGCGATTGGATTAACTGCCGGCCTTATTGTTACTATATTGTTTGCATCTGTGGCATTAGCTGGAGAAAAAATGGCAACTAGTGCGGGACTAGGTTATGCTGCTCAAATAGATCCAATGGCCGGAGGTCAAACACCAGTTATAAGTCAAACTTTAAATCTTTTTCTAATAGTTCTCTTTGTATCTTTAGATGCACATCTTTTGATGCTAAGAATTTTTTTTGAGAGTTATTCAATACTCCCAATTGGTTCCATGCCACCTCCTCAAGTATTAATTGGAGCAGGTATTAAAGCAGCTGGGTCTATGTTTGTAGCTGCATCTTTGATAATGCTTCCAGTTGTTGGAATTATTCTTATGATAAACGTTGCCGCAGGCATTATGACCCGTTCGGCTCCACAGTTAAATTTATTTTCTTTTGTTTTTCCAGTAACCATATTGAGTGCTTTTATAATATTATATTTTTCAACTGGAACAATGGCTTTGGCTTTTTCTGATTTAATATTTTCTACTATTGAAGCTCTAGAGGATCTAATGATAGGAATAAGTGATGGCTGAACAATCAGAAGATGGTCAAGAAAAAACTGAAGAGCCTACCGCAAAAAAACTAGAAAAGGCCGCTGAAGAGGGTCAAATATTTACATCCAAAGAAATGTTTGTTTTTACAGGTATTATAGGTATGTTCGGTTTAGTCTATATCCTTCCATATTACTCACAAATGCTGCTTTCTTATTGGTCAATGTTTTTTGATTGGTCAGATATAGTAAATGATAAAAAGTCTATACTTGACATTTTGAGTTATGCACTTCGTTTTTTTGTGGTAGTTATTGTATTTGTTTCTGTACCAATGTTTTGTATAGTTCTACTAACTCAAATTGCGGTAGGAGGAATTAATTTTGCACCAAAAGCCCTTGAATTTAAGGGAAAAAAAATCAACCCCGTTGAGGGTTTTAAAAGGATGTTTTCACAAAAATCACTTGCTGAATTAGTAAAAGCTATTTTGAAAGTTTTACTTTTATTTGGTCTTACAGCTTTGGTTATATATGACAGATTAGATGATATGCTCCAATTAACTGAAAGAGAGTTGTCACAAGCAATTGTTGTAATGGGTCAATCCTTTCCTAAATTACTATTTCTTTTATTAATAGGATTGGCAATTATTGCGGCAATAGATTATTTTTGGCAAAGGCATATATACATGCAAGGTCTAAGAATGACTAAACAAGAAATAAAAGACGAATTTAAACAAACTGAAGGTTCTCCAGAAGTCAAAGCGAAAGTTCGAAGAAAGCAAATGGAGGCATCTGCAAATACAGCAAAACATGCAGCAGCTCTCGAGGATGTTAAAAATGCAACAGCAGTTATTACTAACCCTACTCATTTTGCTATAGCCCTAAAATATGAGGTTGGGAGCAAAGGTGCACCAACTATTTTAGCCTTAGGCAAAGGTCCAATGGCAAAAAATATAATGGAAAGAGCTCAAAATGCTAATATAACACTATTTAGATCCCCATTACTAGCCAGAGCTTTATTTTTTACAGGGGAGATTGGACAAGAAATTAGTGATAAATTATATACTGCAGTTGCTGTTGCTCTTGCTTATATCTATAAAATAGACAGAGGTGAATTTGCTTCTGAACCTGAGATAATAATTCCTCAAGATATGCAATTTAATGAACAAGGACAGTTATTAGAGGGATCAAATAATGGTTAATAGAACTAGTTTAGGTCAATTAATTAGTACTGCTGTCTTTTATGGGGTATCATTTTTAATATTCTTAAAAGGTATGGATTTTCTTGAAAATGATCAAAACTTTCACGCATATTTAAGTTTTATATGTGCATTACTAAACTTTTTAGCTGGTATGCGATTTGCAATAGCTAGTCTTTATCAAAGAATTAAAAAGCTTTTGAAATGAACAAGAAGTTAAAAAATATAAATTGCAATGATTGCTTAAGATTATTTATTACACATGATCCAAAAAGAAGATGGGGATGTAACTTTTTTGGCTTTAAATCAAATTTTATCCCTTCTATTGAAGTTAAGAAGATAACTGGCATGGAATGTGCTTATTTTGAACTAAAAGAAAGAAAAAAATTGCAAAATAATGAAAAAATTAATTCTAATGGGAGACTAGCATGAGTGTAGATACAAGTGCAGTTCATGAAAGTATTAAACTAGCATTAGATGCGGCTGATGCTGCTACTGATGTAACCACTGAATATAATAGAGTTAAAAGAGACCATAGAAATCTGGAGGCATCTGTGAAACAAATTCACCGTTATACAACAATAATTTTTTCAGTTTCAATTGGAACTGCAATATTAGCAATTTTACTTACATCATTATTATATTTTAGATCATTATCTGATTTATCTGTCATGACAACAACGAGTAAGGAAGCACTTGTTGTATTTGCTGAAAATGTAGAGAATGTGAACAATTCTTTGTCGCAATTAGAGGGAGCACTTCAAAAGCAAACAGAACTTTTAGATGTAAATAGACAACTAATTAAAAGTATGGAAGGACTTCAAACTATCGTTACAGATTCTAATGACCAAATGGTTGTTGAGTTAAGAGCTTTAACTCAAGAAATGAGTGAGTCTACTCAACAAGTTTCAGAATTAGTTAGAGGTTCATCACAATCTCAAATTAAATCAATTAACCTTGAAATTAAAAAACAACTATCGGGCGCATCTAATAAAACAATTGAAGAAATATCTCAATTAAAGTCTAAAATTAAAAATACAGATAGTGATACATTAAGAAAGCTTTCTTTAAATCAAGCAGCGATCTTATCAACTCTTCAAGCAGTTTCATCTCAAAATGACGATATTAAAAAGAGATTTGAAGACCAACAAGATAAAATTTCATTCCCATAAACTTGTAATTAAAATATACTTAAATCATGGCTGAAGATTTTTTGAACGAGACTGAAACTGATAATTTAGATGAAGATAATTTAGAAGATATTCAAGAAACTGCATCTTTTTTGAAAATATCAGAATTAAAGTTAAAATGTAGGGCACGTAACTTAAGATTAAAGGAAAATGATATAATCGTTGCTGTAGATGGCGAAGCTTTCCATGGTTCAATTCTTGAATTTGTAAATATTTTATCTGAAGAAGACAAAAAAACTTTAATTACTATTAGAAGAGAAAATGTTTTCTTTGAGGTTATTGCTTTTGGATCTCTTGGATCAACATTTAAGTTTACATCACCTGAAGAGACTATTGAAATAGAGACAGCACTAAAAGAGCATAAGATTTTTAATATAGAAGATTACAAAATTTTTGAAGTTCTCCGAGATCTTAGACGCAAAACTGATATTTTAGACACCACAGAGACACCTTTATCTTGGTTATTACCACCATTTTGGCTTATACAAAACAAGCTTTGGGAAGTTTTATTGGTCACAATATCTGTATATCTAATTACCTTAAGTGTTGCATGGTGGATGTTTTTAATAACTTGGATTTTATTAGCTATATATTTTAGTAAAGGTCAAACAACTATTTTAAGAAGTTTTAGTATTTATAGAGATAAACATTTCTGGCTCGTTCTCGCAGGTACTAATGAGGAAGAGGTTCAAAAAGTTTGTAGGAAACTTGACCCTAAGTGTACATTTGATTATCCTTTAGTACCCTCACAACAGGAAGAACCTAAAAAAAATAAAAACCGGGCTATTGCTTAGATAAATAAAAATTATTAAAAGCTTTTTTTATTCTCTGCTTTATTTAAAAGTTTTTAATAAATATTTTATAAATATAAATTAGCTTTTAGTTAAGCAAACATGATGATTAGGCATACCCCAAATATTAGATACTTTGGATTCTTCATAAATTTCAAGTAATTTGTCAAAATTATGAATATTTGATATGATATTTTGAATTTCATTAAAGTAAAATTGGTTTGGAAATTTAAAATCATTTATTATATTTTCTGCTTTTATATCAGACGAATAGTCTATAAAAAAATTAGTTAATTTATTAATTTTATCTATTTCAGAGATAGTAAAATTATCCTCTATACTGCCTGTAATAAAAAAACTAATATTTTCATTATATTCGTCTTCAATTAATCTAGTGTTAATATTTTTATACCATTTGTAATTGTTTCTTTGATCCCATGAAGGGCTACCAGAAAAGTAATTAAACCCAATTGAATTACTATAAGATAGTAGTTCTTGAAAGTTATCTAATGAATTAGAAATTTGACAAGGGTTAATGATTACATCTCTCACCCATGACTCAAAAGACCTAGAAGAGTTTAATTTTAGAAATGGTTTAAGAAACAGTAATTTTGCAATCATATAAATTTTTGACCAATCGCTATTTTTAATTTTTTGAGTCTCTAAAACTCTTTTAAAAAGGTATCTCTTAAATGATTCAAAAAAATAACCATTTTTATCCGAGTAAGTATAGATTATCTTGTCTTTTGAATGTGAACAAAGCTTTTGAATCAATGTCCCTCGATTACTCAGTGCATGAATAAAACCTTCTGCCCAAACAATATCGAATTTTTCATCAGTTTTAAAATTTTCTAGAGTTGAAGAATGGATTGCTTTTAACTTATTTTCTAATTTATTGTTATAAAAGTTTTCTTTAATGCCAGAATGCATTAAATAATTTGGCTCAACCAAGGTAATATTTGCCCCTAATGCAGCTAAAATGGCAGCGTGTTCACCTTTATTTGGGCCAAACTCAAGAACGTTTTTTCCTTTAAACCAAGTCAATGGAATTTTTAATTGCTGCTCAATTAAATTTTTTCTTTGTGTGTAATGTTGTTGCCACTTTGGTCCCCCATTGGGTATGTCAACAGGATTTATTTTTTTTGAGGTATAGTAATTTAATTGTGTATTCATAAAGTACTCTTTTTTAATTATAAGTTTATTAAATTTTTATCTTACTTAACTATCAGATTCTTATTTGATATTTAAAATTAAAGTCTTGTATTTTTGATATAAGAGGCATAAATATTTTCTTCATCACATGAAGGATTAAAGCTATCTTTTTCTTTTTGTTGAAATGATACTTTTATCATACCATGGGGATTAAATTTGTTCGCTTCATAAGATTCATTTCCTACAAATTTTCTATTAAATTGATCTATAATTAATTCCAAGCCAAAGTCAGATACAGTTCTTTTGTTATTAAGGAAGTTTAAATTTATAAAATGTGGGTTAGTCATTATTTCGTATGAAGGAAAATATTCAAGATAAGTTAAGTTTTCTTTTTGAACAAAAGATATTGCCTGTCTAAGCAAAGATTTTGAGTAACTATTAGCTTCAACAGCAGACAACCCTGAATATGTTGCAACCAAAGGAACTGGGGATAAAGTTAAGATTATTTTTATATTTTTATTTAACTCTCTTATTAAATGAATACATTCTAAAATTTCATCAACAACTTCAAAAAGTTCTGAATTCAAATATTTATATAATTTATTGTCAAAATTTCCAACACCACAACCTGGCACTTGAGGCAAACAATATAGTGTATTTTTGTCAATCCAATGCTCAGTCAAACCTAATGTAAAAATGAGAATATTAGACTCTTTTATAATAGAAGAAATGTTTTTTAAATGATTTTTATCATCATTACGTAGAGCTTTTTCATCAAAATAACTTAGAACGTTTGGTCTAAATGAGTTTCTTTTCCTGTTTTTACTATCTACTAAAATTCTTGGAAGCTGTGTCTCTTTACCTAACACTCTTTTAATTAATTGTAACAAATGTTTTGAAGTATAAATATTTCCATAGTTAAGAGAGAAATTAGTATTTTTTTCTATATGTATTTTATCATTATATTTATTATGTATATCGTGGTTTTTTAAATAATTTAATCCTAAAGTATCGCATATATTTTTAATTTTAGATGCAAAACAAGATCCAAAAGATATAATTTTGTCCTTTGAAGTAATCTGAAAATTGCTATTTCTGTCAAGGAATAAATTACCTTTTTGATTTGCCAGTTGAGCAAAAAATGACTCCAAGGGTAAACTCTCATAAGGACAACGATTATTTTTTGTTTTCATACTTAAATTAATCATTCAGCAGCTATAGGTTTCTTATTATATTGAGACAATTTGTTTGAGTATTCAAACCACCTTCCTTTGTGATTTTCTGGAATAGATGATGGGCTTAGTGAAAAAAGGTATGGATCAACAGGCCAGGTTGTCCCTGGGTTTGTATTTACAACATTTTGAATATCTGTTGTATGAGCTAAAATAATAAGATCTAATGCTATTCTTGTTTTATTTCTTGGAGGAGATCCTCTATGGTGAATAGCATTTGCATCAAATAAAAAAAAGTCTCCAGCATTACCAGTTGCTTTTTTTGGTTTGTCTTTTTTGTTTACAGGGTAATATTCAAAGGCCCCATCTTCGTCATCTACATCCACTAAGTATACAATACCTCTAAAAATGGCGGGTGGACAATGATCTAAATGAAATTTTTGAGGTCCAATTCCATCGTCAAAGTGTGGTTCTGATTTTGTTGGCCTTACATTAACAATTGAAAAATCCGCATTTAATAAATTTTTAATTTCCCTATGAAGTTCAGTACCAAAAAATTTATTATGTATAAGCTGTAAACCTTTTTCACTAATCGAACCAATTTTTATTTTTTCACTAACCGAACTTCTTTTATGTATTGGTAAGCTTGCCCAATCTAAGGTTGGGATTTTAGATAACTGATCCTCATAATTTAAGACTTCATTTTTTAGTAAATTTGTTTCTGCAGAATTAAAAATGTTTTTTGGTTTTATAATCCCTAATTTCGAAATTGGAATCTCAGCTTTATCAGGCATCATATTGTATGTTTTTTCAAACCATCTGTAATACCTTGGGGATCTTTCTGCTGTTCGTGATTGAAGCCAATTAAAAGCGACTCTCTCTAATGATATTGAAGCATACTTATTATCAGCATGGCAACTATCAAATTCAAATTCTTTTCTCAAAAATCCTTCCTTATCCTCAAGATAGTCTCTAGAAGTACATAAAAATATATTTGGATTTCTTACTGAAAATTCTTTAAGAATGTCATTAAATAAACCATATGAATAAGCTCTTAAAGCTTTTGGAATTAGATAACCATTTAGATTTAAAAAATCATCATCATTTGGTGTTGGTGGGCATATATCATGAATAGAAATATTAAAATGGAATTGATTTGCAAGGCTTTTTAAAATATTAAAGTATAAGTCAATTATTTTTGCAAAGTCAGAATTTAATTTACTTTTTAACTGGTCTGTGAGCTCAATTTCACCAAAACTTTTGACTAAATTTTTCATATAGTGTCTTACATATAGTTCACCGCAATGGAATAAAAAATTTTGATTTGAAAACCCATTTCCTGTTGCATATTGCTCATTTAGAATTGATCTAGTATTAGATAAACTTGAAGGAAGGTTATTTTCGGCAACTAAATTAGATTGTAATAAAAAATTATTTACCTCGCCTCTAAAATTTTGGCCATTTAAAATATTTTCAATGCTTAATCCTCTAATATATAACAATTTGGGTAAAAAATTTATTTTATGTTCAGGAAGTGTAAGTAATTTATTTTGAAACGCTAAGGCATGACTATCACCTATTATATAAATTAGTTTAGAATCTAAATTTTCTGTCTTTAACATACTTAACTCCAAATGATTTTTAAATACTTAAGCAATATCAGTGCCAATAAATAGCTTAAATTATTGGCTGGAGATGGCATGTTTTTTGCTGAATTGCACAGAAATTTTATGAAAAAAGTTATTTATGAAAACACTACAATGTATCTATGATTTGGCTATCTCACCGTGCTCTTATGATTTTTTTGCTTTTCTTTTATCAGCAGAAACTCATAGAATTAGAAATCAATATGATAATATTGAATTAGTATTTATACCGGGACCCAAAAATGGTTTTAGAAAAGATAATTTAAGAACTGATTTGCAAAACAAACAGTTTTTTTTAAATGTAATTATTCCTGGGATAGACTTAATGCCATCAATAAAATGCTTTCATAAGCTAAATGATAGATCTAGTTTTTTGTTCATAAAATTTCCTAATGAGCATTTGTTTCCAAGAGGTTATTCATTAGAAAGTCCCCGTAATGATTATATAATGCACGGTATAGTAACTGCTAGAATAAGAGATGAAGATCCAGTTTTTTTTACACCACCTCAATATGCAATAGATAGTGCAAAGAAAATATTAAAAAATATTTGTGGAGACAAAAAACCAGTTATTTTAACTGTTAGAGAACTTGAAAGAGAAAATAATTCTAAAATGCGAAGTATTATACAAGATGTATGGCAAGATGTCATTAATGAATTAGAGAATAGTAATTACAAGTTAATAGTTATAAGAGATACTGAAGCTGCCTTTAACTTATCTCCTTTGTTTTCTAATATCACTGAACTTCAAGTAGCATCATTTCATCTTCACTTAAGATATGCAATACATACATCTTCTCATATAAGCTTTTTTAAAAATAATGGACCTTTTTTCCCTGCATTTTATTCGGATGCAAACGTTGTAATGTTTAATAATTTTGACGAAAGCCATACAGCTCTCACAGAAAGGTGGATGAATACAAATTTTGGAATCAACTTCGGCAGTCAATACCCAATGGCAGCAAAGAATAGTATAGTGATATGGGGGGAGGAAACAAAAGATGTAATCTTAAAACATATTTTCGAAATAAAGTTTGATAAAGTTAATAAAACTCAAAAATGGCCATTTGAAAATAATAATGACATAGTATTATCAGCTCAAACTTCAATAAACTATACATTAAGAAATATGACCTCAGGAGTTCATTTAGAAGATTTAAAGTTTTTTTCAAAAATCAAAAAATATATGAAAGATGGTAATATAAATCCTCTTAATATAAAGCAAACATTATTAAATCTTGAAATACAAAAACAACTACCTTTAAATACAGTTACAAATCTGGTGGAACTTGACAAGATTTCTAATACAAAAGTATTTTAATAGTTTATTACTTTTTATGGCAAAGAATTTGCATCTTTTATAATTTTATTAATTAAGTCAAATTTTATATGCTAAAGAGACACTTTAAAGATTTTTCAAAAAACACTAAGAAGTTTTCTGCTGAAATAATTAGATATGAAAAATTCAAAACTCAATATCCAAAATATAAAAATCTAGAAGATTTAAAGAATATAGTTTTTAACGAAAAAAAAAATAACAAAAAGGTCTCATTTATATCAGGCAATTTTAATGTCATCCATCCTGGGCATTTAAGGTTACTTAAATTTGCAAAAGAAATTTCAGATATTTTAGTAATTTTTATAAATCCAGACAATCATTCAAATACTAAAATTCTTAGAAAAGATAGAATGGAAAGTATGCATGCACTTTCGCTTGTAGATTATGTAGTGAATGAAGAAATAAAAATTGAAAAATTAATTTCATATCTTAAACCTGATTGTGTTGTAAAGGGAAAAGAATTTGAGAAAAAAATTAATATAGAAGAAAAAATAGTTAAGAGTTATGGTGGAAAACTTTACTTCAGTTCAGGTGAGTTTTCTTATTCATCTTATTATGGATTAGATAATTCAAAAGAGCCCAAAACAAACATATATGCTCAAGGCTATTTAAATAGACATAAAATAAAAATTGATGGTCTGAATTCAGTTATAAATAATATAAATAAAATAAATTCCTTAGTAGTAGGAGATCTAATAATTGATCAGTATATTTTATGTGATGCGTTAGGAATGTCTCAAGAAGACCCTACAATTGTTTTGTCCCCTAATGAGAAAAAAGAATTTGTAGGCGGCGCAGGAATAGTGGCCAAACATATTGACAGCTTAGGGGCTAGTACTAGTTTTTGCACAGTGGTTGGGATGGATGATGGTGCTAAAAGTATTAAAAATTATTTAGAAAAAACAAATATAAAATTTAATTTGATTTCTGATGAAACTAGACCAACAACAATAAAACAAAGGTTTCAATCAAAAGGTAAAACATTATTAAGAGTTAATGAACTTCGACAACATTCTATAAGCAAAAATGTAATAAAAAAATTTGAAAAGTACGTAATTGAAAGTATAAAAAATAAAAACCTACTCGTCTTTTCAGACTTTAATTACGGTTGTTTACCACAAATTTTGGTGGATAAAATAACAAAATTGTGCAAAAAAAATAAAATAGATATGGTTGCTGATAGTCAATCATCATCACAAGTAGGTGATATTTCCAGATTTAAGAATGCATTATTAATTACCCCTACTGAGCATGAAGCAAGACTTGCATTAAAAGATTATGATAATGGAATACCAGTTATTGCTGAGAAATTGCATAAGAAAACGAATGCAAAAAATGTAGCCATTACTCTCGGACCTGATGGGCTATTTTTGTCCAATTATGACAAAGGTTTTTTCAAGTCTGATAAGCTACCAGCTTTTTCAAATGAAGCTTTAGATCCATCTGGAGCAGGAGACTGTTTCTTAGCCGTAACATCATTATGTTTGTCTTCAGGCAGCAGCTTCTGGAAAAGTGCTTATGTGGGTTCAATTTGTGCTGGTATCCAAGTTTCAAAACTTGGTAACCAAGCAATTTCTAAAAAAGAAATTTTAGAAAAAATAAATATAAAATAATTGGATTAGTTTTATGAGAGCTTTAATTTTAGCCAGTGGTTTTGGGACAAGATTATATCCTATAACTAAGACTATTCCGAAGTGTTTGGTAGAAATTAATGGAAGACCACTACTTGACTATTGGCTAGAAAAATTAGTCAATGCTGGTATTTATAAGATCTTAATTAATACTCACTGGCTAGCAAATAAAGTAGAAGATTACATTTATAATTCAAAATGGGCAAAATATGTCGATTTAGTTTATGAAGAAAAGTTATTAGGAACTGGTGGGACTTTATTAAATAATATTAATTTTTTTAGAAATAATGAAGTTTTAGTGCTTCACGCAGATAATTTTTCAAAATTTAATTTAAAAGATTTTATTGATAATCATAAGTCAAGACCTGAAGGATGTAAAATTACCCTTCTAAGTTTTCAAACAGATACGCCTTCAAGTTGTGGAATTATTAAAACTAATATTAATAATATTATTACAGAATTCCATGAAAAGGTAGATAAACCACCAGGAAATTTGGCTAATGGGGCTGTTTATTTATTTCAAAAAGGGTTTGTTGAAGAATTAGAAAAAAAAAGGAGTCATATCAGAGAAATAACAACAGATATATTCCCAAATTATATTGGAAAAATTTTTAACGTAACTACCAATCTTTATCATAGAGATATTGGAACTCTGAAAAGTTTTGTTCAATGTCAAAAAGATTTTAAATCAATGGAGAACTAATATGAAAATTCTAGTAACAGGCGCATGCGGATATAAAGGAACAATTTTAGTACCAAAACTTTTAAGACTTGGTTACCAGGTATTAGCTGTAGACACTCAATGGTTTGGTAATTTTTTAGAAAAACATGATGGTTTAGAGATAGTTAAGCTCGATATAATTAATACTCATAAGATTAATTTAAGAGATATCGATACTATAATCCACTTAGCAAGCATAGCTAATGACCCATGCTCAGATTTAGACCCAAAATTAACATGGGAAACATCTTGTTTGGCTACAATGAAGTTAGCTGAAAAAGCATATGCTAGTAATGTTAAGCAATTTATATATGCTTCTTCAGGATCAGTTTATGGTATTTCAAATGAAGAAAACGTAACAGAAGATGTGGAACTTAATCCGATATCAGAATACAATAAAACTAAGATGTGTGCTGAAAGAATACTTCTGTCCTACTCAGATAAAATGGATATTAAAATTATTCGACCTGCTACAGTGTGTGGTTACTCTCCAAGAATGCGACTTGATGTCGCAGTAAACTTGCTTACTATGCAGGCATTGGAAACAGGTATAATAAAAGTATTAGGTGGCAACCAAATAAGGCCAAATATTCATATCGATGATATTACAGATCTTTATATATTTTTTCTTGAAAATAAAAATATCTCAGGAATTTATAATGCAGGTTTTGAAAATCTATCTATTTTAGAAATTGCAAAGTTAATTCAGAAGAAAATAAATTCAAAAATTATTATTGAAAAATCCAATGATCCAAGAAGTTATCGACTTAATTCAGATAGACTTCTCAAGAGTGGATTCATCCCTAAAAAAACAGTTCAAGATGCAATAGATGAAATTTGTACATTATATCAGAAAAAAATCTTAGTTAATGATGAAAGTTTCCATAATTTAAAATGGATGAAACAAACTTTATATAATGTCAAAAAACAAAAACTAAACTTGGGATAAATTTAGTGATAAAAGAGAATTTGGATTTTTTTGAAAAATTAGAATTAAAAAATAATAACGTTTGTTATTTAAAAAATAGCATTCAAGTTATAAATAGAAAAAATATTTCTGAAGTAAAAAGTTATATGCTCCAGGCTAAAGTCAATAGATTTAGAATTTGTTTACATAACTCTAATGAAGAAAAAATACAAAGAATGATTTTGTTTTATAAAAAAAATGAAATCATGGACTTTCATTGGCAAGAAAGTGGAATTACACAATATAGTTTTATTGAAGGAAAGGGTTTAATAACCATTAAAGAAAATAATACTGATATAAATTATATTCTAGATCAAAGCCAGTTTATGCTTAAATTATCTTCTAATAAAATTAGAAAATCCCAAGCATTAACAGATTTTTGGATATTTTACGAAATATGTGAAGGACCATTTAAACAAGAAAACACAAAAAGATTAATATGAGATTTATATGAGAATTGAAAAAGATTACCAAAGCCCAAAACAATCAAATCTTTTAAGAGTGTTCCCTAATAATACAAAACCCCCTGTTGTTGATAAGGCTGATGGTCTTTATATATATCAAAAAAATGGTGAAAAAATTTTGGATACAACTGCTGGTGGCACTTCCTATGCAATTATTGGATGGAATAATCAAAGAGTAAATCAGGCTATAATTAATCAACTCACAAAATTCACACATTTAGATTATAAAATATGGTCAGATGAAAATTGTGAATCTTTGGCACAAATTTTAGTTAGTAAAAAAGAACATAACCTTAATAAAGTATATTTTTGTGGTAACTCTGGTTCAGAAGCATGCGAAACAGCCTTAAAATTTAGTTATCAGAGACACCTTGAGGAAGGTAAACAGCATAAAAAGTGGTTTATTTCTAGAACACAATCATATCATGGTTCTACTGCTGATGCTCTTGCATTAGGTGAAAGACCAAATCTAGAGTTTTACAAAAAGATGTTATCTCCTTATAGAGTTAATATCCCTATGCATCATCCGCTTTATTCAAAAAAAGATAATGAAACAATCGATGATTATGCAAAAAGAAGCGCTGGACATTTAGAGCAAAAAATAATTGAACTCGGCCCAGAAAATGTTAGCGGTTTTGTTGGTGAAACAATAATGGGTGGTTTAGTTGGCGATGTACCGCCTGCCCCTAAATATTGGAAATATATAAAAGATATTTGTAAAAAGTATGACGTTCATTTAATTTTAGACGAAGTTTATTGTGGAACAGGAACTTCAGGAAAAATTTTCTGTTGTGACTGGGATAACATTTCTCCAGATTTCATTTTTATTGGAAAAACACTTGCTGCTGGCTATTCTGCACTAAGTGCAGTTATTACTAATGATGAGTTTGAGAATACAATAAAATTAGGAAATGGCAGAATACAACATACAAGTACACACCAAGGTCTTTCAATTGGAGTTGCAGCTGCTTTGGAGGTTCAAAAAATTATTCACAATGATGAATTACTTTTGAATGTTCAAAATTTAAGTAACTTTATCAAAACAACACTTATAAATGAGTTAGCAGATCACGATTTTTTTCGTGATGTTAGAGGAAGAGGCTTGAGATTATCTTTTGAATACAAGTCACCAAATAATGACCTTTTAAGTGATAAAATTTTCAATCTAATGTTGGAAAAATATAAAATATATATAAGTTCAAAGTTTCATAGACTTTGTTTAACACCATCACTTACTATAAATAAGGATACAGTTACTATGGTTTTAGACAGGTACATAGAAACTTTTAAAAAAATGTCAAAGTTAATTTAAACTAGAGTTAAACTTATGAAAGTCCTTTATGTAACAAATAAATTAGTAGAAGATAAAAATGTTATTCCAAATATAATAAGAAAAAGTGGAGATCAGGTTATTATAAAATTTGATAGATTTGATCCTAGTTTTTTAATTGATAACAAAATAGAATTCATAGTTTGTGATCGGCCAAAATTTTTATTAAAAGACGACATACTACAATACTTGCCAAATAAAGTAATTAATATTCATCCATCATTTCTGCCATGGAATAAAGGTTACTTTCCAAATTATTGGAGCGCTAAAACAAAAACACCACATGGTACTACAATCCATTTTATAGACTCTGGAATAGATACTGGGAAAATAATTGCCCAAACAAGAATGTCTTTTTTAGAAAATGATACACTAAAAACTTCATATCTAAGACTAAGAAAACTGTCTGTAGATTTATTTTATTCTATATGGCCTGATGTTAGGAAGGGAGAAGTAGTTGGTATTGAACAAAATCAAAAAGAAGGTATTTTATATTATAGAAAAGATTTTGATGGGATACTAGATAGTTTACCCAATGGATGGGACACAAAATTGAATGAAATTTAAATTATAATTATAATTATTCAAAGAAAATAAATTCATAATCACAATCAATGCCATTTCTTTTAAAAATATATTCCCACTCTACTGGTTTTAAAAATGCACGACATGTTAATTGCCAATACATTAAATTAACCTTTTCATTTTCATTTCTGTACCCTTCAACACAGATATAACTTTGCCCTTTGCAAACTCTTTTAATCTCTTGTAAAGCCATGTCCAGATCAAAATTAAGCAAGTTATGAAGAGTTGTAATAGATATAACTAAATCAAATTTTTTATTTTCAAAAGGCAACTTTGTTGCAGAACCTAAATAACATTCATCTTTCACACTGGTTAAACAGTTTTCTATTGCATACTCAGAAATATCAAGTCCAAAAACATTTATACCCGGACAAAGCTCTTTTAAGTCATGCATTAAAAAACCTTTACCGCATCCAATGTCCAAAATATTCATTTCTGGCTTGAGTTTGTAAGTATTAATTAATTGTGATGCAACCTTTTTCCATCTTCCATCATACTTATACCCACCATATCCAGTATCTCTAGAACCATCCCAATAATCATAATCCCATTGTATAGCTTTTTCAGCAACTTCAGCTTTATCCACGTCAATAACTCTAGCTTTGTAATCTCTTTTAGTAGATTTATGTAATGAGTTAACAAAAAATCTTTCTTTCATAAATTTATTCCTTAACTTGACAATAGATCATATGATCTTTGGTATTGGTCGCTTGATATAATATAATCATATTTATTCTCAGAAAATATTCTTCTATCTTTACTATGAATTAGATACTCATTAAGTAATATACAAGACCATTTAATTTTATAAGATTTTTCTAGTGCTAATAACCTTCTTATAAAGAAATTGTCTGTTGTAAGTGAAGACATTAATCTAGAGATAAATTTTTGTTTAAATTTAAGGGGGATTTTAACACTTGGACAAGTAAAAAAATCATTAACTAATTTAACTAAATCATCAAGACCTGAATATTCAAAATCTAAAAAAAATAACTTACCATTATTTATTAATATATTGTGAAAACCAATATCAGAAGGTGATAAAAATAAAGGAACTTTTGTTTTTAACTCACTATAACTAAATTCATTATTTATTTTTAATTTTTCAATATTCCACAACTTAATTATTTTTTTCCTTAATATGATTAACTTATTTTTTAATTTAAAATCTATATCAGTTGAAAATGATAGTTTTTTAATTCTACTATCAACAGAATCTATAAAGGACTGAATAGAATAATTATAATCTGAAGCCATATATGGAAAATTAATATTATATTTAAGACTATTTATTGAAATAATAAAGTCTGCTACTTGGTTAACATATTCTTCAGTAATTTTATTAGTTGATAATTTTTGACCATTAATAAAAGAAAAAAGAGCAAGATTGAGACTTTCATCTTTAATAATAATTTTTGGAAAATTAATAATCTTAGTTTTCTCTAAAAATTTAAGGAAATCACATTCAATTTTCAATCTGCTTCTTTTATCCCTTTTAGATGAGTAATATTCCTTTAAGAAGTATTTTGTTCCTGCTTTATTCCTTATTAAATAAGCTTTATTATTTTTTCCACCCTCGATTTTTTCAAAATTGCACCCTTTTAAATTTGGATTTTTAGAAATAAAAAAATTTATTTTATCCTCTGAACTATATTTCATTGACTTCTGAAATAATTGTTAATCTCCTCCCAAGAAGAAAATTTTTTAAAGGATGAAAATTGTGATGTTTTATGATCTGGATCAAATAGTAATTTTTTGGTTTTTTTTAAAAAACCATCCATTTCTAATATTTCAGATAAATCATCAATAAAAAAATCTAAGTTTAATGTATTTGTTCTTTTGATTTTTTTCTCCTTTACAGGCTCTAAGAATATTCTTTTATTTAAGTCATTATAAAAGTAGTCTAATTTGTTAAACTTAATAAATTTATGAGCTGCTAAATGTAGATCTATTTTCTCCCCAATTATTGGATATCTTGTTTTATGGCTTATTATAAAAAATTCATGGAATTTTATATTTTCAGCTAAAAAATTTCTAAATCCTTCAAATAATTTCGCTTTTAAAATATTCTTTCCATAAACTAGCCCTTGTAAAATAGTAAACTCTTTAAAAAGGCTTTTTTTGTGCATATCTGTTTTAACAGATACTTTGCTTTTAAGAATTTTGGGATCTATCCAATTTTTTTCTAAAGCAACTTCATAAAAAGCGTTGTCATAGCAAGCAATAGTATTATCAAAATCTATTCCAATTCTCATTTTACATCCTTATTAAAGGTCTGCCAACCTGACCGTTGGAGAGATCCTTCAGGGCCTCATTAATGTTCTCTAACGAATATGTTTTAGAAATTAACTTTTTTAAAAAGTTACTAGAGTTATTTAATGTTTTTGAGTAATCAATAAAATCCAAATCTGGATTTGTATTGCCACCCCAACTTCCCAAAATGCTTTTACCTAAATTAAATACATCAGGTTTGAGTTGAAATGTAGAACCAGCAGGAGAATTACCTATAACAACTAATTTACCGCCCTGTCTTCTCAAAAGTGACATGCAAAGAGGAATAATTTCAGGTTTACCAACAGACTCAATTGCATAATCTAGGCCATTAGGAACTAATTTATTTATTCTCTTAGTAATTTCTTCACCATTCGAAGTATTGATTATGTCAGTAGCTCCTGCGCTAATAGCTAAATTTAATCTTTCTTGAACGGGATCGATAACAATTATTCTCTCTAAACCATATTCTTTAAAAGATAAACATGAAGACAAACCAACAGCCCCTCCTCCAAATATAACTGCACTTTTTCCCGTTACAGGGGATAATACATTTCTAACTGATCCCATTCCTGTTGGAGCACAACATCCCAACATAACACCATATTCATCTGAAATATTGTCTGGTATTTTAGTTAATCTATTTTCACTAACAACTGCATGTCTTTGGAAAGTAGTTACTGGACCAGAATTAACATTTAAATTTTTACTTTTATAAACTGTACCACCAGCATCAATTCCAGAACCTTTTATCCATGACAGAACTACTTTTTCACCAATTGACACTTTAGAAACTTCAGGTCCTAATTCTAATACTTTACCAACTCCTTCATGACCTAAACAGTGAGGTAGAAACTTATCCTCACCTCTTTT
>CENU01130427.1_pt1 | contig 25089 bp, 17 predicted proteins | sample 361331 | NCBI WGS metagenome assembly CENU01 (sample SAMEA2619766, study PRJEB7988) | marine metagenome | isolation source: saline water (ENVO:00002010), including | reverse complement strand
AACCGTCTGTATCAGAGCCGTCAGTATCTGAATCATCGGTATTAGAATCGTCTGTATCAGAACCATCGGTATCTGAATCATCGGTATCAGAACCATCGGTATCAGAGCTGTCAGTATCTGAACCATCGGTATCAGAACCGTCGGTATCCCCGTCATCAAGATCATTTGATTCTTGGTCACAGGAGGGTATATCGTTTCCGATCACTATTTCACCAATACTAACGGGGATGTCACGTTCCGTTATAAACATATATAACGATTTGTAGACGGAGGGTTTATTAGACGATATATCAATTGAGTAAGTAGCACATTCGCCGCTGACTAAGATACTATCTGTCTTAATATGTTTATGGCGCTTGAATTTGGATTTTAACCAAAAAGTAATATGTGCTGGCTGTTCTGAAGTAGCAGTAAAGTGAATTTGACCGCCATCTTCAAAATTTAAGGGGTAATAGTCATTAAATCTTCCGCGAAATCCAGACTTATCATTTGCGGATGAGGGGATAACATAAGAAGATAAATCCTCATTATAGGTTGCACCACCAAATGCTTTGGTAAGCTGAATTGAAATAGAGCCATTAAAGTTATCATCATTATCTTCATGATGATCATCATTTTCTTCATAATCCCACTCATGGGAGTGCCAGTCTTTGCCAATGTCTTCTATAACCAATCTATAGGAATGGATAAAATCGAAAAAATTTCTTAATCTTTTTTTGAAACCTTTTGGCATATCGGAATAGATATGATGTGCTTCTGCATAGTAATCATCCCAAGTTTCGGCGCCCTGATATTTTTCAGATAAAGATAACATCTCATCATCGTTGTAATAGATATCTTCTTTTTCTGAGTCATACTCAATTTCATCATAATAGTCATAATCTTCATATTGGTATGCGCTGTTGGCAAATGAGGCCATACCTAGCATTACTGCCAATGCTAAATATACTTTAAGCGTGAAGCCTAATTTTTTTATTAAAGACATAAGAACACTTCCTATTAGGGTCGAAAAGCCTTTTTTTATTTTATCTATACTTACTATATACAAAATTGTATCAAACTTATAGTTTATTAATATGTTACCAATGGGACATATTAGCGTTAGCCTTTCAGGTCAGTCAAAACAAGCTGTGTTAAAAAATGCTTGTTTGGGTAAATCTTTCGAGTATGAATGGTGTTATTCGAACGACATGATATTTTTATTAATCTATGCTGCAATAAATATTGCTGGCGCGACCAAAAGGTCACAAATTAAGCTTTGATATGGCTTTTAGGCATATTTAAAGTCAACAAAATGCATTAATATACTAACACTAAATTATTATAAGGTTTTTGTATGCTTCGATTAATCCCTATTGGACTTTTTGGTTTGTGCCTAATAAGTCTTAATAGTTTTGCCAATAACAGTCAATCGAGCTGGGATTTTGATCGTGATGGAAATGCTGATGCATTAACCGATGGCTTGTTGATGCTGAGATATACTTTTGGGTTAAGAGGGGAAACACTAGTAAACGGTGCTGTGTCGCTTGACTCAACAATGACTGCTTCACAGATTGAGTCAGAAATAGCCACGGCTAGCAGCATTACGGACATTGATTCCGATGGGCAGACTGATGCCTTAACTGATGGCTTACTTCTTCTTCGTTATCTATTTGGGCTTACAGATGAGGCTCTTACCAGCGGCGCTACTGCAACTTCAGCCTCAAGAACTTCATCAACTGAAATTAGTCAATATTTAGCCGATTTAATGCCCAATACTGAAGCAGCTGACAATGATTCCGAAATAGATAGCAATGATGATGTTTCTAATCCCAATGACACTGATCAAAACACTATTGATGGTGAAACCGTTCAAGCTGGACCTAATTCAGACTACTGTGCAACTACGGTTTACCATTTGCAAATGCAAGCAGAGTCGGCAACGGCCATTGATTTAACAATTGAAAATATAAATACCAATAGCCTCCGAGTAGCTATAACTTCCAGCGATAGCAACCCAGTTGATTTTTTATTAGTAGAAAGCTACACAGGTGCAAGTATTGCCGATGATCCATCTAGCGATAACGAAACTATAGGTAAAATTCTAACCTGGTCAGGATCTATGCCAGCCAATGAGTCTCTTAATGTTCTTTGGAGCAAGCTCAGCAATGGTGCAAATTGGATTATAAGAGATATTTCTGTACCTACTGATGCAGTTTGTAATGAATCTAATTCAAATGCTGGTGATAGTGGCAGTAATAGTGATATTGATAGCAGCGTTGATTTAAATGATAACCCTGATGATCAATCTAATGATGATCAGCTTGATCAAAACAATGAAGTTGAGCCAATCATAGTCGAGCCATCAGATGAAATTTCTTCGGCAAATGGGTTGCTAGTGGGTGGCGCAAATTCAGATAAGCCACAATTTGTTGTTTATGTTTTTGATAGCGATCCAATTTCTGGAGGTGTAAGCAATTGCTATGATGGTTGTGCTTCTGCTTGGCCGCCTGTCTATGTTATTGATGATTCAGCTTCAGGTATTTCTAATCTTGGTTCAATAGATAGAGATGATGGAACAAAACAGGTGACCTATGAGGGTCGACCTCTTTATTTCTATGCCGGCGATCAAGCTCCTGCCGAAAGAGCGGGCGATAATGTTAGCGGTTGGCATTCGATTGAATATGGCAATATTGGTCAAATAAATAAGTTATATAACGATAGTACAGAACATGAGCCTATTGTTTCTTTTATCAGAGATGATGGTGTTGTTGTAACGCGCTTGGCAGATAGAGGTAGAGACAGACATGCTAAAGATTCTGGGTTTCAAGACCACTACGATCACTATCTTGCCCATTATTGGGAGTATAGAACCATGCGCATTCAGCTTGAGGACTATGTGCCAAATGGTCAAAGTCTTATAAAAGTGACTTGGATTACTGAAGCTGAATTAGGCGCTAAAGAGTTCAGAGTATGGTATTCAGGGGCCTCGACAACCGGTCAGTTTTGGTTTAATCCACAGCCAATAGGCCAACAGGCTAATCCCAATGAGCCCGGTGTTGGCTACCACGGATCGGGTACATGGGACGATAACTTTGTTAAAACCAGCTCCGAGGGTGGTCAGCACAAATATACCCTAAGCATTGTCAGTCGATGGCAGTTGGGCGGTCAGATACAAGAGACACTTCGAACAGGTATGAACATGGAGTTTGAGGCCAGTATGTTTTTACTTAATCCTCCGGCTGGATCTCGTAAAAATTATTATGGCACTAGTTTTGTTTACGTTATAGGCGAGCAGGGCATCCATCCCTTTGAATGGGAAACTGCTCAGCAGGACGGCACACCCATACCAGCAAAAGGCTTGAGTGGCGGTAAAACCACATTAGGTTATAACTATACCAATGAACCAGCAGGTCGCTTTATGCAAATGGCGACTAATATGAGCCCAGGTAACGCACAACCATTTGTCAGAGGGCGTCGCCTTCACCACACAAGCTTTGTTGATGGTGTTCATGGTGAACGTCATGATAATCCAGTTTGGACCCAGCAAGTGGGTAAAGCGGGCAATCGTTATATAGGTGAATCTTGCGCTTCATGCCATGTCAGAAATGGTAAGGCTTTGGTAGCAGATGTTGGCGAAGAGCTTGAAAAATGGGTATTTAGAGTAGGCAATGAAAATGGTGAGCCACTCAGCTCAATAGGCCGAGTCTTGCAGCCAGAAAAATTAGGCTCAGGCACTTCTGAGGGCACCGTAAAATTGGGCCAATGGACAGAACTTGATAATGGTTTACGATCGCCAAATTATCAATTTTCTAGCGGTACACCGCCACAGTTTTCTGCACGAATAGCTCCGCAAATTGTTGGTATGGGGCTCCTAGAGGCTATTGATGAGTCAACAATTTTAGCTTGGGTTGATGAAGCCGATGAAGACCAAGATGGTATTTCAGGTCATGCTTCACTGGTTGAAGACCCAGTTAGTGGCGTTACAAGATTGGGGCGCTTTGGTTACAAAGCGGGTACTTTTAGCGTCAAACACCAAATTGAATCAGCCTTAAACACAGATATGGGTGTTATGACATCAGCCTTACCAAATCCAGATTGTGGTAGTGAGCAATCAAATTGTGGAAATTCTGCAGCTGAGTTAGCCGATAACCATATTCAAGACATGGTTAAATATATCTCATTATTGGGCGTAGGTGCACGACGTGACTACGATAATCAAACAGGTGAAACTCTATTTGAAGAAATAGGTTGTGCGGGCTGTCATAGGCCATCTATGGTGACAGGTGACTACCACCCACTTGCAGAGCTTCGAGGTCAGACAATTTATCCATATACAGATTTACTACTGCATGATATGGGCCCTGGGTTAGCAGATAATCTTGCCGAAGGAAATGCCAGTGGTTCCGAATGGAGAACAGCGCCACTATGGGGTCTAGGTCTGGTTAAAAACGTAATGCTAGGTGACGCAAAAGGCAATGATCTAGTGTCCCAAGCGAGAGACTCCAATGATATCAACCGCATAGGCTATTTGCATGATGGACGTGCACGAACCATTGACGAGGCTATTCGTTGGCATGGTGGTGAGGCGTTGAGTTCTAAAGAAGCATATCAAGCGCTTTCATCGAGTCAAAAAGATGAAGTTATTGACTTTTTAGAGAGTTTATAGCTTGTTATGGGAAAAAGTATAAAAAATTACATTGTAAAGGGCTGTAGTCCTCTTTATCACGTATAGATATAATAATTTTTTGAATATTAATATTAAAAAAATGTGAAGTATGAGGGAATACAAATGTCATTCAATAATGCTGTGTTAGCAAAAGAGAGTGTTCAGAGTTCTGTGAATAGAATAGCCTTTAAATTTGCAAAAATTGTTGCTCTATTTGCATCTATTTTGCTATGTGGATTTGCATACTCCGATGTTACTGTGGAATTCCGTGTTGATATGTCAGCGGAAACAGTTCATCCCGATGGTGTTTACCTTGCAGGTGGGGACTTAGGGCAAGATGGTTATCTAATGTCCGATATCGGTAACAACATATATTCCAAGACACTGACGTTAGCAAGTAATACAAGATATATGTATAAGTTTCGCAATCAGCCTTCCTATGGAACATGGGAGGGATTTGAGGACGGGTCAGGATTAATGGCCGGTGGTTGCTCTACAGGTGCCTACAATGACCGATTTGTTGATGTTGGTAATACCAATATGGTCTTGGATGTTGCCGCTTATGGAAGTTGTTCATCTGGAGCATCATGGGCAGCATTTGGCGGAGCTTTCATAAATAATACTACATTTGAGTTTCCTTCAGGAGCTGAAAGCTGGGCTGGTTTCGCTAACGCCAATGATGCTATTTACCCTCTGAGTTTTTCAGATGGTGGATTAATAACCTTTACTGCCTCATCAAATAGCCCAGTAGGTGTACGCTTTAGATTTGAATATAATCTCTTCCCAGATGTTGAGCCTGGATTTGAAACATCAACAGTGACAGTCAGTGGGTCGGAAGCAAGTTACTCCCTTTCAATTCCCTCTCAAGGGAATAACACCTTTAGTTCCTTGATCATTTACCTAGAAGACAGAAATAGCCCGGTTGATATAACAAATGTTCAAATCTCCTCAGCGGGTAGCAGTCAAAATGGCTGTGATTTTTCGCCACAGTCAAATGGTGTCATAAAAATTGAAGCTGAATGCTACACCACAGAAAATGGCATTGTAGTTGAAAATACATCTGATTCAGGTGGTGGTGAAAATGTGGGTTATATCGATGCATCGGATTCAATGACCTACTCAATTGATATACCTACAACTGGCAACTATCGACTTGCCTATCGAACCGCCAGTCAAAATGGGAGTAATCCTGGGTTTAGAGTACTTATTGATAATGTCTATTCTGATCTTTTCTCAATTCCATCAACCGGTGGTTGGCAAAATTGGCAGACTCAGCAAGAAAGTGTGATTAGTCTAAGTGCAGGGTTACATACCTTTAAGCTAGAGGCTACTTCTGCCGGAGTGAACCTAAACTGGTTTAGTCTAACTCCGACCAATGACCCTGCCGATGAAATGCCAGAAGACAATACAGATAATATTGTTGTCGATGGTATACCTGTGGACTCTAGTAGATGGTTTCATCAAACATTATTGCCTAATGGTGGTAGTTGGTTTAACGGTGAAGTTCAGCACTACACCGACGATTTAAGTAATTCCTTTGTTAGTAACGGAACCCTAAAGATTGTAGCTAGAAAAGAATCTTACACAGATCAGGGTGTAACAAAGCAATATACCTCGGCAAGGCTAAATTCAAAATTTGCTTTCCAATACGGCAGTGTTGAATTTAGAGCAAAAATGCCTAGCGGCTCTGGAACTTGGCCAGCAGTTTGGATGTTGGGTAAAAGTATCACTGAATCTGGTACTTATTGGGCAAATGAAGGGTATGGGACGACATCATGGCCCGCTGTTGGTGAAATAGATATCCTAGAACATTGGGGAAGTAATCCTGGCTATGCTCAGAGTGCAATGCATACCACCTCAAGTCATGGTGGGACTATTAACCATGGTGGACGAAGTATTTCTAATATTTCGTCAGAATTCCATACCTACAGCATGGACTGGAATTCAGACAGAATTATTTTCAAAATTGATGGTATTGAGCACTATCGTTATGCGCCAGCTTCAAAGAATGCTGACAACTGGCCCTATGATTCAGAATTTTTCTTACTTCTAAATGTTGCTATAGAGCCCAGTATAGACAGTAACTTTACTGAAAGCGCAATGGAGATTGACTATATTCGCGTTCATGATCTCAATGACCAGCTGATTTTTTCTGACGAATTTAGCCCAGATTCTGACGGTGATTCCTATGCTGATGATCAAGACGCATTTCCTAGTGATCCCTTAGAGTGGTATGACACAGATGGTGATGGCATTGGCGATAACGCTGACAACTCACTCGATCACCCTCTAGTAGGCGACTGGAAATTAGCCCCTATTGAAGCTGCACTTCAGGTAGGGTCTGAGCAAGGTGGTAGCGAGTGGTGGACAAGTAGTACCTCGGATATTGTTAGTAGAGCATGTTTTTTCGATGATATCTTTAGATTTACAGCCGACGGTAAGTTTTATAACTTAATGTCTGGTTCTACATGGATTGAGGAATGGCAAGCTAACCCAAACAATGTGTGTGATACACCGGTTTCTCCCCACGATGGATCAAACTCTGCTACCTATGAGTTTAGTCAAGCCAATAATACCATTACATTAAATGGTATTGGCGCCCATTTAGGTTTACCAAAAGCAGTTAATAGCAATGAATTAACGGCTCCAAACCAAGCACCATCCTCAATTTCATATCAAATTTTGACCCTTACAGAAACTGACTTAGTAGTAGATATATTTGTCGGTACCGGATGGTGGCGTTTTAGTTTTGAAAAAGCGGCTAACGCAGATCAAGATAATGATGGGGTTATTGATATAGATGATGCATTCCCTACAGACCCGAATGAAACAATAGATACCGATGGCGATGGTATTGGTAATAATTCTGATACAGATGATGATGGTGACGGATTTGCTGATTCTGTGGATGCATTTCCACTTAATAGTTCTGAGTCATTAGATACCGATTCTGACGGTCAAGGTAATAATACTGACACAGATGATGATGGTGACGGTGTTCCAGATACTGCTGATGCTTTCCCACTAAATTCAGCTGAATCCTTAGATACCGATGGCGATGGTATTGGCAATAATACTGACACAGATGATGATGGTGATGGTGTTACAGATACTGAAGATCTGGAGCCTTTAAATCCAAATAATACCAATGATTTTCAAATTGTTAGTGTAGGCAATAATCCAGTAGGATCAAATTCACAGCAGGTTTCAATAGATATTGCCTATGATGTAACATCAAATAATAATTCTTTAACAGGACTTGGCCTTAGAATTCACTATGACAGTTCAGTGCTTGAATTTAATGATGTAAGCAACCTCTTTACTACTGACAATATTATAGCTGGTGATGCTAGTGAGGCGGACAGCGAAGATTATGACAGCAACCCAAATACAGACCGCTTTGTTCCCGTGGCCTGGGCCTCTATTTTTGGTAACTGGCCAGCGGTAACCCTGCCAGCAAATTTGTTGAGCATAAACTTTACCGTTGCTGACAATGTAGCAACCCAATATACCGTCTATTCAACCATTGGCTTTTCTAAAACAAGTAACGCTCAAGGCTATGGTTTTTCAGCGGCAAATTATCAGCTTCAAATCGTTCCAGCGTCATGGGATTTCGATAAAAATGGTGTGGCAGATGCCTTGACTGACGGCTTGCTAATGTTAAGACATACCTTTGGCCTGAATGGCAATTCACTAATGGATGGAGCTGTAGCAACCGATTCACCTCTTAGCCATTCTGAGGTTGAAGAAAGCCTACAAAATGCAATGGTAATTGCTGATATTGATGACAATGGAAGAGTTGATGCATTAACTGATGGATTACTCCTTCTGCGCTATTTATTCGGCCTAAATGGAGATAGCCTAGTGAGTGCTGCTGTAGCGCAGGATGCTCAGAGAGTTACCCATTCTGACATTGAAGAATATATTCAAAACCATATGCCAGGACAAAACGTCCAAGCGCCGGATACAACACCACCAGAAATTACTCTTAATGGTGATTTAAATATAGCGTTGGCAACGGGCGATAACTATATTGAATCTGGTGCCAGTGCTGTTGATGCACAAGATGGTGATGTAGTAGTAACCATAACGGGTTCGATTGGAGTAGAGCAGGGTACATACACTCTAACCTACACAGCTGTTGATGCGGCAGGCAATATATCTTCAGTAAACCGAACTGTAACTGTAGATCAGCCACCAAACATTAGTAGTTTTTCATTTTTGATGACCAACAACCCAAGTTTATCAAGCAATGTAACGCTTAATGTTGGAACAAATACTATATCAGGTCGAATTGCTGAAAACGTATCAGTTAAACAACTTGTTGCAACATTTGAGCATGATGGTTCAACAGTAACCGTTGCCAGTGATAACCAATCGAACAGTTTAACGTCAAATGATTTTACCCAGATAGTGGAATATACGGTTTCAAAAGCATCCGGAGTAAGCAAAACCTACGCAGTAGATATAACAAAATTTACGGGTCTGCCAATTGTAAATATCACCACTGAAAATTTCGTATCAATTGACTCAAAAGAAAATTATGTCAACGGGACAGTGTCAGTCGATGGCGGGCGCTATATTTCAGATATGGATAGCACCGCAATAGAAATTAGGGGACGTGGAAATTCAACTTGGTTCCTTCATCCCAAAAAGCCCTATCAGATGAAATTCTCATCAAAAGAAGAATTTTTAGGTATGCCTGAAGACAAGAAATGGATTTTCCTGGCTGAGTATTCTGATAAAACTCTAGTTCGCAATACTACAGCCTTTGAAATGGGGTATATAAGTGGTTTAGATTGGACCCCGCAAAGTGAATTTGCCGAGGTTTATATAAACAATCAGTATCAAGGCACCTACAATATTACCCAGAAAGTTGAGGAGTCCAACAGGCGTGTAGCGATTACAAATGACGGTTTTCTTCTACATGTAGATCAAGATTGGCGTCTTGATGCGGATGAGGTTTTCTTTTCCACAGACTCCTTTAATGTAATAACAGTTAAGGAGCCGGGTATTGACCGAGTTGACGGCAATGATTACGCCTATCTTCAGGATTCTCGATATATCTATATCAGTAACTATATTAACCAATTTGAAGATGCATTATTCGGCAGTAATTTTGCGAATACAGTATCTGGCTATGCCGCGTACATTGACGTCGATAGTTTTGTTGACTGGTTTCTTATCAATGAAATACTAAAAAATCAGGACGCCCGTAATTTTTCAAGTATTTTCTTCCATCTTATACCGGGAGAAAAAATTAAGATGGGTCCACTTTGGGACCATGATCTAGCCTTTGGTAATGTCAATTATGAAGTTACTCAATACTCGGATGGCTGGTGGGTAAAGGATAACCCATGGATAAGTAGGTTGCTTGATGATCCGGCATTCGTCTCAAAAGTAAGAACTAAGTTTGACTATTACCGTGATAATGAGCAATTTATACTAGATAAAATTGATTTCCATGCGGAAAAATTGCAATGGGCTCAACAAGAAAATGATAATAGATGGCAAACCATCGGTGTAGGGGTATGGCCCAATCCGGTTGTATTTGATACCTATCAAGAAGAAGTTGATCATTTGAAACAGTGGTATCAAACAAGAATGAACTGGCTGGATACCGCTATAGATTCACTTTAAAGCCAACAGTGGTTTAAAATTAGTCAACGTCATTAACAATTAGCTATAATTTACAGCGAGAGTAACTAAAGTATTCTCGCCAACTTAACCCGAAATTTTAAGGTAGCCATAATGTCTAATCACAAAGCGTTGAATATGTTTGGTCGTTCAGGTAACCCCTCACTAAATGCCCAAACCTTTTCCAATAGTACAAAAGATGCAACCTTTAGCGCCCAATCGCCTATATCAACAATGACTCTAGAGGGCACAGTTAATAAAACCGGCATATTGCTTGTGCTTGTGGTTATTTCGGCCTTTTATACATGGTCACAGTTCTTCGCTACAGGCAATCCAGCCAGCGTAATGCCCCTCGCAATAGGTGGTGCTATTGTTGGCTTTATATTAGCCCTAGTGACCATCTTTAAAAAGCAATGGTCTGGTACAACAGCACCTCTATACGCCATAGCCGAGGGTCTGTTTCTTGGCGCTATATCCGCCATCTTTGAAGCACAATACCCAGGCATTGTTATACAGGCAGTAGGTCTAACCTTAGGCACATTGGCATCATTATTATTCTTATATAAAACAGGGATCGTAAAGCCCACAGAAAATTTCCGCCTAATGGTCACCTCAGCCACTATGGGCATAGCTATGCTCTATCTAGTGAGTATGCTCATGAATATGTTTGGCTCAGGCGGTATTGGCTTTATACATTCCAATGGCCTATTTGGTATTGGTTTTAGTCTATTTGTTGTAGGTATAGCCGCATTAAATCTAGTGCTTGATTTCGATTTTATAGAACAGGGATCAGAAATGGGCGCACCTAAATATATGGAATGGTTCGGTGCATTCTCACTGATGGTAACCCTAATATGGCTATATCTTGAAATGTTGCGCCTACTGGCAAAGCTAAGAAGTCGCTAATGGATGCCAATACCCTAATATTTGGCGGTATCTCACTTATATCCTTAGCCATATTTTTCTACTTAGGCCGTTTTAGAGCTTCAACAAAACAAAGAGACCGAGAAGACCGGATAGACTGGTCTTCTCGCAAGTTCTCCCTATGGAGAATATTCCTCTACAGTCTGGTGGCTGTAGGCGGCATAGTTCTGCTAACACAGTTTATCTAGATTGAGATGTTTCGCCTTTGTTTGCGTAAGTTTTTCGTTTATAAAAACAAATTGCCATAGACCCTCCGGAGACAGCTGCTAGCATTATTATGATAACGATAATAAACTAGTGCTAAGTAATAAGATAAAAAAATAATATATTAACAATAGTTCTTATAAAAATATTTGAGCAATTGATAAAGAACCTATTTTCATTCTTTAAAATAAAAATAATCATAACTTTTCAGATTATGTTATAAAAAAATTTATATAAATTAGGTGCATCAGATGCGTTATTCACTTTATTTTATTTTAATAATATTTTCATTGTTTGCTTTTAAGTCATACGCCTCAACCGGTAATGATGGTGCTGATGATTCAACCTCACAATATCCCAGCCAGATAGTTTTTGTTAATGGTTCCCCAGTAGTATCGCCAGGAAGATCTGTCTCTGTCACTGTTAGCTATGATGTTAGTGATAACGATATGGAGCTGACTGGTTTAGGGCTGAGAATTTACTACAACAGTCTTCACCTAACATTTGTTGAATTTTCAAACCTATTTTCTAAAGACAATATTGGGACATCGTCACCCTATGTTGATTCATTAGATTTAGATGGTAACCCATCAACCGATATGTATGTTGCATCAAATTGGGCATCAATCTTTGGTGGATTTCCCGGTGAAGAATCAGGTGAATTACCAATCACATTATTAAAGCTAAACTTTACTGCATCGACCGATTTAGATGTTGAATCAACTCCTATCTCCTTCACCACAAGTAGTAATGCATCAGGCTATATATTTGAGGGTAATAATTACAATATTCCAGTGACCTCTGGAACATGGGACTTTGATGAGAACGGAAGTGTCAATGCGTTAACGGATGGCTTATTGTTAATGCGTTATCTTTTTACTATGAGAGGTGAGGCCTTAATAGATAGTACTATCGCGTCTGACGCAGGTCTAACAACGGCTACTGAAATAGAGTCAAAATTATCTGTAGCTATAAACTCATATGCAGATATTGATAGCAGTGGTGATGTTGATGCCTTAACAGATGGTTTATTGTTAATGCGCTACCTGTTCAATTTGAGAGATGACCCATTGATTAACTCGTCCTTTAAACCTGATGCGGCGCGTAATACAGTGACTGAAATCGAGGCCTATATTGAAAGTTTTATGCCATTATAAATGGCGTCTGCTAATGCATAAAACAATGCTAATCACCCTAAATCCCAGCCATAAAAAACCTCCCGAAGGAGGTTTTTTTAATATGGCGGTGGGATAGGGATTCGAACCCTAGATAGGCTATTAACCTATGCCAGTTTTCAAGACTGGTGCATTCAACCGCTCTGCCATCCCACCTAATTTTTTAATATCAAAGTCTGTCTTTGAAACTAGGCGCAGATTATACCGCGCCATTTTTCAGTGACAAGCCCGAATTACTCTTCTGAAGGTTTTTCTTCCGTTTTTTCTGCTGCACGCTTTTGTCGTGGATCATTTGATGCACGTTTTACTGGAGCAGATTGTTTAGCGGCCGTTTCAATAGGAGCATCAGAAGTTGTTGGTGTACCTTTTTTGGAGCTACGAGCCTCTGAGCTGGTTTCTACCTTTGCAACTATTTTAGGCTTGCTTCTTGGGTCATTGCTTGCCCTTGTAGGTGCTGATGTAGAATTAGCCTCTGGTTCTGCCTTTGTTTCTGTTTTAGCTTTAGGCTCTGCTTTTGCCTTTGCCTTTGCCTTTGGCTTAGCTGTTGTTTCCGCTGTATCAGAAGTTGAGGCAACCTGTTCTTTAGCCTCTGTAGGCGCGCTATCAGCTTCAGCTTTTTTCTTTGGTTTGGTCGCTCTTCGTTTGCGCTTTGGCTTCTCTGTTGTCTCTACAGTATCCGTTTTAGGGCTTGTTTCAGAACTGGTTGCGTCGGCTGTTGCTTTATCAGCAGTATCAGTTTTAACGCTATTAGCTTCAGTATTATCTTTTGCTTTTGAAGTAGCAGGGCGCTTGCGACGCGTGGGTGTAGCTTCTTTTTCAGTAGTGGCTGAATCCTTTGGCGCTTGGTCTTTAGCTGTACTAGCATTATCTGTATTTGCTGTATCAACAGTGTTTTCAAGCATTTCTTGAGGAACATCTTGTCTGCGACGGCGTCTGCGGGGTCCTCGTTTACGATCATCTGGACGGCGTTTAATGCCTGATTCATCTTTCTGAGTGTTTGTTGTTACCGAATTACTTTCAGAAGTCTTAGTGTCGGTTTTAGCTTGATCATTGCGGTTATTACGCTGATTGCGTTTTTTAGATCGATTGTCATTTTGGCGTTGATTATTTTTCGAATCATGCTTTTGATTGCTGTCCGATTTACCCTGTGTAGGCTTGTCACCACCGCGTGTTCTGTTGACATTGTTACGACCACGCTGGTTGTTTTGTTTGCCACGTCTTTGCTGTGACCCGCGCTGATTTCTGTTGCGAGTGTTCTTTTTAGCAGGTTCTTTTTTCTCTTCAGGTTCACCAAACATACTGTTCCAGAGTCTTTGAACAAGACTTGTTGATTTCTTCTTGTCTTCTACTTGAATCTGAGGAGCAGGGGTGTTGGGAACAAACGCTTTTACAGCGGGTGTTGGGATATTTTGTAATGATTGACTGCTGTCAGCTTCCACCGATAGATCGGGTTTGGTTAGTTCGTCAGCCAACTTATAGCTGAACTCAGAATTATCTTCGTCTTGAGTACGAATCCGAATCACTTCAAAATTAGGTGTTTGCATCTCGGTGTTGGGTAGTACTGTTACCTTGATGTTATTTCTTGATTCAATTGCAATTATTTCACTGCGTTTTTCATTCAACAAAAATGTAGCCACTGCCACTGGCACTACAGCTCTAATTTCACGGCTATATTCCTTTTGTGCCTCTTCTTCTACCAATCGAAGAATTGATAGGGCAAGTGACCTTGTGCCTCTAATAGTGCCCTGTCCATTACATCTCGGGCATATTTTAGACATGGTTTCTTCTAGTGAAGGACGCAGTCTTTGGCGTGACATCTCCATTAGACCAAAGCGGGATATACGGCCCACTTGAACTCTGGCACGGTCTATTTCTAGTGCTTCACGCATTTTGTTTTCAACTGACTTTTGATGGCGATTGTTAAGCATATCGATAAAGTCGATAACTATAAGTCCACCAACATCTCGTAGGCGCAATTGTCGGGCAATTTCTTCTGCCGCCTCAAGGTTTATGGTATAGGCTGTTTCTTCGATATCTCCGCCTTTAGTGGCGCGCGATGAGTTAATATCTATAGACACCATCGCTTCCGTTATATCGATCACAATTGAACCTCCGGAGGGAAGTGCAACTTCACGTTCAAATGCCGTTTGAATTTGGTTTTCAATCTGATAGCGATTAAAGAGCGGAATTTCATCCTGGTAGTGTTTTATTTTGCTCTTAAAATCTGGCATTACAGTGCCAATAAAGCCGGCAGCTAGTGCATAGGCTTCTTCATTGTCTATGATAACCTCACCGACATCCTGGCGAAGGTAATCACGTATAGCGCGCACAATCACATTACTTTCCTGGAACAAGAAATGCGGTGCTTTACTGTTTTTAGCTTCTTGGGTAATGGTACCCCATAGCTGTAATAAATAATCTAAGTCCCATTGTAACTCTTGGGCTGCGCGACCGATGCCTGCTGTTCGAACGATAGCGCCCATACCTTGAGGTATTTCTAATGTACGCATAGCCTCACGTAATTCAGCTCGATCATCGCCTTCAATTCTTCGAGAGATGCCGCCAGCTCTTGGATTATTTGGCATTAAAACCAAATAGCGACCCGCAAGACTGATAAAAGTAGTAAGAGCCGCACCTTTTTGGCCGCGCTCTTCTTTTTCTACCTGAACTAGGACTTCTTGTCCTTCTTTGACAGAGTCAACAATGCGAACGCGACCACTATCCGATGATTTTTTGTTGAAATATTCTTTGGAGATTTCTTTTAGTGGGAGGAATCCATGTCTTTCAGCGCCAAAGTCGACAAATGCCGCCTCAAGGCTTGGCTCAACTCTAGTGACTTTTCCTTTGTAAATATTTGATTTTTTTTGTTCTCTGGTCCTGTTTTCGATATCTAAATCATAAAGTCTTTGTCCATCGACCATTGCTACACGCATCTCTTCTGTATGTGATGCGTTTATTAACATACGTTTCATATTTAACACCTTAAATAATTAAAGTGATAGAGCTCAGGGGATGCGCAAGAGAAGATAGATAGAGAGAAGGCCTGTACCGACAATAAATGGGTACAGAGCTTGTAGGGCATAGATCCATGTGCCAAGCCGAAGGTTTTCGAAGCCATAAGTCTTGATAATAAACCTTTCAGAGCTTTATAAAACGCTAAATAGGCCATCTAAAGCAGATGTGACCTTACCAGAATCGGTAATTAACCAATTCATATGTAATATTAAGTTTAGTGAGCCTAAAATAGGGTTTAAATAAAATAGGATTTAAACTTAAATTAACGCAATTCTCGTGCTGTGATTCTGCCATTTCGAGACACAATGCTCTTATTTTTGGCGTATTACGATCACAAGCTTTTAATCTAATCTTGATGCAATCTAACTGAGCTTTCTCAGTTTATATTTTGCTGTCTCCCGCTATTACTGCGGCAAACAACTTCAAATTCTTTCTTAAGTAATAATAAATCTTTCGGTTCTGTGTGGTTTTAATACACTTCAATTAACGCGAAATCGTATTCATTGTAGCAATGATGGGCTGTTTCTACAAATCTTATGTCAGATTGCGCTACTTTATGCTTCAAATCTATTATTTATATTCGATATTTCGTTAGATTCTAACAATATTAAAATTCTAAATGACAATTTATCTCAAGATTCAGTGATTGCGAATGAGTTTTTTTGAAAAGTTATTACTATTTCAATGGTGTTTATAGAATAAAGCCAAAATAAATAAGGTATAATCGGAATTAATTCTTCAAATGAATTTATAACCTTGTCAGATATCAAATCAAACAATCCTTTTGCAACTGTAACCTTTCATACTGTTGATTCGGAATATGACGGTCAAAGACTGGACAATTTCCTTATTAGGTTGCTTAAGGGCGTGCCTAAGTCTCGTATATATAACCTTCTGCGTAAAGGTGAAGTTCGGGTTAATAAAGGGCGGGTTAAAGCTGATACTCGGCTTAAAGCCGATGACGTAATTCGTGTGGCACCTATTCGAACGGCACAATTACAATCCTCTAAAATGCCAGGCAGTCAGTTACGTAAACGCCTCAATGACAGTATTGTGTTTGAGGATGATGAAATCATAGTTATTGATAAGCCTAGCGGAATTGCCGTCCATGGCGGCAGTGGAGTCTCTTTTGGGGTTATTGAAGGCTTAAGGGCTGACAGGCCTGAAAGTAAGTTTTTAGAGCTTGTTCATCGCCTTGACCGAGATACATCAGGCTGTTTAATGCTGGCCAAAAGTAGGGCGGGGTTGGTTAATTTGCAACAGCAAATGCAAAAAAATCAAATTAAAAAGACCTATCAAGCCCTGGTTAAAGGCCGTTGGCCTAAGGGTAAGTCGACTATTAATGCCCCACTTAAGAAAAATACCCTATCATCGGGCGAGCGAATGGTGAAAGTTGATGTGGACGGTAAGTCTTCAGTCACACATTTTAAGATTGTGCAAACTTTCCAACAGTCAACTTTGTTAGATATTCGTCTAGAAACCGGCAGAACACACCAGATACGAGTACATTGCCAATTTTCGGGGCAGGCGATTGCTGGCGATTCAAAGTATGGCGATTCATTGTTTAATCAAGATATGCGCGCCCTTGGCTTAAAGCGCCTATTTCTCCATGCTAATGCTTTGGAATTTAAGCATCCAGTATCTGGGGTAAGAATTTCTGTTGCGGCGCCATTATCAAATGACCTGAAAAATCTTCTCAATCAGCTAAAATAAATAATATGGACCATAAATATAAATTACTAATTTTTGATTGGGATGGTACTCTGAGTGATTCAGTGTCTCGAATTACCCACTGTATACAGGTTGCTGCCAAAGAGCACAATCAGGCTATACCAAGTTTTGATGAGGCGGCTAACATTATTGGGTTAGGTCTAAATGAAGCTGTTTCCCGATTATTTCCAGAAGCCAACAGTCAATTAGTATCCGATATAACCAATAGTTATTCCGTTTATTACCGACAAAAAGATGCTGGGCCTCCGGACTTTTTCCCCTATGTATTAGATACATTGAATCAACTTAAACAATCAGGTTATCTATTGGCGGTAGCTACAGGTAAGAGTAGGGCGGGTCTTAATAGAGCCTTCAAAGCATCAAATATCGACGATTTATTTCATGATTCGCGTTGTGCCGATGAAACTGCTTCCAAGCCCAACCCGCTAATGCTCGAGGAGTTATTAAATAAGTTTGCTCTAGAAGAAAATCAGGCGCTTATGGTGGGTGATACAGAATATGATATGGATATGGCAGAGAAAATTAATATGCCAAGGTTGGCTGTTAGTTATGGTGCTCATCATGCTGACCGGCTTACAATATATAATCCTATAGCTTGTATTGATTGCTTTTCAAATATTAAAAAACATATATAAAACAATAATATATGTAATATTAATAATGTTTTTACTTAGGTATATTAATGCCATGCATTGCTAGTAATTTGCAAAGATCAATTAGCGGAAGGCCAACCAATGAGCTCGGGTCGTTGGTATTAATACTACTAAAAAGACTTATCCCTAATCCTTCTGATTTAAAGCTACCAGCACAATTATATGGCTGATCCTGCTTGAGGTAATTTTCAATTTGAAGGCTAGAAAGCTGTTTAAAGTCAACGGTTGTGGTATTAACCGTTGTTTTGTGTGTAATTTCACCGTTTTTTTGTATCCTTGCAACTGAAATTGCTGAGTGAAAGTAAACTGTTTCACCCGATTGGGCGCTTAGCTGCCTAAATGCTTGATCAAAGTTGCCCGGTTTGCCCAATATTTTGCCATTTAATTCACCTACCTGATCTGAGCCTATAATAATGGCATTCGGGTTTGCGTCTGCTACAGCCATTGCTTTTTCTTGGGCAAGGCGTAGGGCGAGTGCTTCTGGTTTCTCATTTAGCTTGGATTGTTCATCAGTATTAGGTGAAACGCAGGTAAAAGGAATTCTTAGTCGCTCTAATAGCATTTTTTTATAGGGAGACGATGATGCTAATACTAGGGGCGTAGCCATTATAGTGATTCTCTATTAGTTGTAGTGGTTTTATAAGGGTATTTTAAGCAATTTTCTTTGACTATTTACAGTCTTAACCCTATTATGCGCGCCTAACTTGATACTGTCGAAATATATGTCTTTGCCGGCTCAGATTGATCCACGCAAATTAGCACTTCAGGGAATATGCCTTGAGGGTGAATTTGCAGTTAAGAATCTGACTAGATTAAAAGATTCTGTTGAAGCTGTCACTGGTGCTCTAAAAGTATCACTTCAGTTTTCTTTGGATGAATCAAGACAACCGATGGTTACTGGTAGCGCCTCTATTTTTGTTGATGTGGTATGCCAGCGTTGTTTGGACATTGTTAATATAGAGATCAATACTGCTATTGCATTGCAGATTATTTGGTCTGAGGATCAGCTATCTAACGTGGCTCCGAATTATGAGCCGTGGATTGTTGTTGATAAGTTTACAGATTTAGATGTAGTGATAGAAGATGAGGTTCTTTTGGCCCTGCCAATAGTCAATTATCATAATATTGGAGAATGTACAGGTGACGCTTTTGATACAAAGGCAGATACCAATTTGGAAGAGGCTAGCATAGAAAGCCCCTTTAGTGTTTTACAGCAGCTTAAGAAATAGTGGCTGCTAATAATTTTTAAGGAGAGTACCCATGGCTGTTCAAAAAAGTCGAAAAACTCGTTCAAGACGTGGAATGCGTCGTTCTCACGATGCTTTAACCGCATCTACAGTGTCTACTGATGAAACGAGTGGCGAAAAGCATCTTCGTCACAACGTCACTGCAGACGGTTTTTATCGTGGTCGCAAAGTTGTTGAGACTAACGCAAAATAATAAGTCGGTCTTCTGACCATGAATGTAAAAATCTCCATAGATGCAATGGGCGGTGATTTTGGCCCCAGTGTAACTATGGAGGCTGTTATCCGGGTTCTGTCTATTCATTTAGATGTTTCTGCACTTGTGTTTGGCGATCTTTCGGTATTACAGAATTGCATCGATAAAAACCTTAACTCCAGTATTACTTCTCGTTTAGAGATCTGTCATTGTGAATCTACTGTAGATTGCCATGACAAACCCTCCCACGCTGTTCGTACAAAACAAGACTCCTCTATGGCGCTTGCCCTTAAATCCCTTAAAAACGGTGATTCGATGGCTTGTGTTAGTGCTGGCAATACGGGCGTTCTTATGGCTCTTAGTCTTTTTACTCTCGGGACTTTGCCGAGCATTTCTCGTCCGGCAATCTGCGCTGAAATACCAACTTCAAACGGCAACAAGCTTATGCTCGATTTGGGTGCTAATGTGGACTGCTCTGTGGATCAGCTTTATCAATTTGCCATTTTAGGCTCTCACACCGCTCGTATAGCACTCAATATAACTAATCCTAGTTTGCGCTTACTCAACGTTGGTACAGAAGCGGGTAAAGGCAATAATCTAGTACAGTCTACCGCTAAGATGTTGGAAGATGATACTTCGTTGAACTATCAGGGTTTTATTGAGGGTGATGGTATTTTTCAAGGTATTAGTGATGTTATTGTGTGCGATGGATTTAGCGGTAATGTGGCTCTAAAAGCGGGTGAGGGCGTGGCACGGCATATATACCATAAGCTTTCTGCACTATCTTCTAGTTCTAAAGATGATTTTGCCGAGCTTAAAGCGTCTATTCAGCCCTCGTTATTTAATGGTGCTTATTTGTTAGGTATTAATGGGGTTGTGGTTAAAAGTCACGGCGGTGCATATGTTCATGGCTTTTCTAATGCTTTAGAAAGGGCTATTAATGCGGCTCGCCATCAATTACCCGCAGCTCTTTCACCCTTGTTAGAAACGTTTAATTCTTAAAAATTTATAGAGTGTACTTTATGAGTAATTTTGCATTTGTATTCCCGGGTCAGGGTTCTCAAAAAATTGGCATGCTAGCTGAGCTAGCGGATCAAAATCCAATCATAGAAAAGACTTTTAGCGAGGCATCTGAAGTTCTCGGTTATGATATGTGGCAATTAATCCAGCAGGGTGCTCAGGAGGATATTAATCTTACGCAGCGTACACAGCCGATACTATTGACCTGTAGCGTTGCTATATGGCGCCTATGGAACCAAAAGCAAGGTGCTAAGCCAAGCCAGATGGCGGGTCATAGTCTTGGTGAGTGGTCAGCCTTGGTCTGTGCCAATGTGATTGATTTCGCTGATGGATTAAAAATGGTTGAAGCCCGTGGTAAATTTATGCAACAGGCAGTTCCTGTGGGTCAGGGTGCTATGGCGGCAATTATTGGTTTAGATGATAAGGCTATTTTAGCGGCCTGTACTGAAGCTAGTACTTTAGGCGTTGTTGATGCGGTAAATTTTAACGCGCCAGGCCAAGTGGTTATTGCCGGTGCAAATGACGCTGTTGAACGGGCGATGGATATTTGTAAAGCTGCTGGCGCAAAAAGGGCACTGCCATTACCTGTTAGCGCACCGTTTCATACCTCGTTGATGAAGCCTGCGGCGGATAACCTAGCCGAAATGGTAAATACTATTACATTTAGAGCACCTGAAGTGCCTGTAATGCATAATGTTCACGCTAAAAATGAACATGACCCTCAAGCAATTAAAGCTTTAATGCTTGAGCAAATATACAGCCCAGTGAAATGGGTTGACTGTGTTGAGCAGTTAAAAGATAGCGGTGTTAGCGCCTTAGTTGAGTGCGGACCGGGTAAAGTTTTAAGTGGTTTAGCTAAGCGAATTGATCGCGAGTTAATAGCGATTTCCACTGAGAGTGTTACTGATTTTGATGCTGCACTTACAACAATATAGCCAATTAAATCAACTCATTTAATATAGCCACTCACAGGAGTAGAGCATGAACACAGAAACAAAAGTTTGCCTGGTAACAGGTGCCAGCCGAGGTATTGGTGCGGCTATTTCAGACCAGTTGGGTAATCAGGGGTATACGGTGATTGGTACTGCCACCTCAGTTTCTGGAGCGGAAAAAATTGACCAGCGCTTTAAAGAACAGTCCATTAATGGCGCGGGAATGGTACTAAATGTCACTGATAGCCAATCAATCATTGATTTATTGGACCAAGTGGTTGAAAAGTTTGGTGCACCGACTATCCTTATTAACAACGCTGGTATTACTAAAGACAATTTATTGTTGCGAATGAAAGATGATGAGTGGTTTGATGTGATTGATACCAATCTTTCCTCTATCTTTCGTTTGTCTAAGGCCTGTTTAAAGCCTATGACTAGAGCGCGTTGGGGTCGTATTGTGAATATTAGCTCAGTGGTTGGCTCTATGGGCAATGGTGGCCAGACTAATTATTCGGCTACAAAAGCTGGAGTTGCTGGGTTTGCGCGATCTCTTGCTAAAGAAATAGGCTCTAGAGGTATTACGGTAAATACGGTTGCTCCTGGTTTTATTGCAACAGATATGACAAAAGATTTAACCGATGCCAATAAAGAGACTATGCTTAGTCAGGTACCCCTTGGCAGATTGGGTGATCCAAGTGAGATTGCCTCAGTGGTTTGCTTTTTAGTAAGTAATTCAGCCGGCTATATAACGGGTGAAACTATCCATGTTAATGGCGGAATGTATATGGCTTAGGCATTTTTTTTCTTAAATTGTCATTTTTTTTGTTCTAGCTACTAGTATTTTGATATTTGTGCGGTAAAATGCGCGCCCTTAGCATAAAGTTTTGCTAAATTAAGTTAAACCTTAGTTTTTGAAACATCTTATTCCTTGAAAGGAGATATACAACGATGAGTAACATTGAAGAACGCGTAATTAAAATGGTCGCTGAGCAACTTGGCGTTAAAGAAGATGATATACAATCAACTTCATCTTTTGTTGAAGACCTAGGGGCGGATTCACTGGATACTGTTGAATTGATTATGGCCCTAGAAGAGGAATTTGACGCTGAAATTCCCGATGAAGATGCTGAAAAGATCGCTACTGTTAAAGATGCGGTTGATTATATTCAAGCCAACGGGTAATTCCGATTTACGAAAAAACCGCTCCCAATTGGGGGCGGTTTTTTTATGTGCCCAATATTTGTCATAATGACCTTAATATAAGTTATTATTATTGGCTATGACAACTTCAAAATCTTATTACAGTCTAAATGGTCAGCCAATTGCTGATAGCCTTCCTTTAAATATTCTTGATGATCGGGGTTTGAGCTATGGTCATGGTTTGTTCGAAACCATTCTAATGCATCAATCAACGCTTCCATTATTTGATCGTCATCTTAGTCGGCTTAATAGGGGTTCGAATGCTCTTAATATCCCTATTAAATCTGATCTTATCTATAACTATGTTCAGCTATTTCTAGATCAGTTAAAAGGGCAGTCTATTGTCCAGGGTGTCGTTAAGGTTATTATCACTGCGGGTACGGGGGGTCGTGGTTATAAATCACCTGACACCATTGAACCTAGGGTTGTTTGTAGTTATTCCAACTTGCCCAAGGATATCGCAGATTATCGCAATCAAGCTATCAATGTACGCTTTTGTGAGCATAAATTACCCATCAATCATCCTTTAGCGGGGATTAAGCATCTAAATAGATTAGATCAAATTCTAGCGCGCAATGAATGGACCTGTGATGATTATCATGAGGGTTTAATGTCTAGCCAGTCTGGGCATTTGATTGAGGCTGTATCTGGAAATGTTTTTATCAAAACGGCAGATCGATGGATAACTCCTTGTGTGGACCAAGCAGGTGTTGCTGGCGTTATGAGATCACTGATGCTTGAAGAAATTTTTCCTGCTTGTAATATTCCAGTGAGTGTTTCACTAATAACCATGTCTGAACTGGCTGAGAGCGAAAGTTTATTGCTATGTAATTCAATTAAAGGGCTTGCTAAGGTTGGTTCTATTGATAACCACGACAATCAGTTGTTTAAGTCTTTGCCAACAGATCAGCAAACTCTTATGCTTAGACGTAAGCTAATTGAGTTATATCCCCAGTATCAATGAAAAAAATTGAATCTCTTGTCTTAGTTGGATCTTGTCTTGCTTTCCTTGTTTTTATAGGGACAAGTTATTATTTTCTATGTTCTATATTAAATGCGCCTGTCAATCTATCTAACGAACTGCAATTAGATTCTAAAAATAGGTATCTATTCTCGATTGAAAAGGGCACCAACCTGAAACGAGTCAATGACGAACTTAGCCATAAAAAAATATTATCTTCTGCTTTTTTAGTCACTAGCTGGGCTCGAGTCTTGAATAAGCATCAGGTGAAAGCTGGTGACTATTGGATTTCTTCATCGGATACAGCAAAAACTTTGATGGAGAAATTTGGCCAAGGTCATATTGCTCAGCATAGTATTACATTTCCAGAGGGTTGGTCTTTTAATCAGTGGCTATCAAAATTGGCTGAGATTCCACAATTTGCGGTTATCAATGATTTGAATCATAGGCAATTGCTTGATCAAGCAGGTATTGATTTATATCACCCTGAGGGTTGGTTTTTCCCGGATACTTATTACTACAGTAAAAACACGACTATTTTTACTCTCTTAAAACAGGCTCATAAGCGTATGCGAGCCGAATTGGATATTGCGTGGAAGTCAAAAGACGATAATTTGCCCTATACCACTTCTTATGAGGCTTTAATTATGGCGTCGATTATCGAAAAAGAAACCGGTCAGGCCAATGAAAGAACTGAAATTTCCGGTGTATTTGTTCGCCGTTTAAAACAGGGAATGCGTCTGCAAACTGATCCTACAGTGATTTATGGGATGGGTGACGACTATGATGGCAATATTCGTCTACGTGATCTAAGGGCCTACACTGCCTACAATACTTATAGGATCTACGGGTTGCCACCAACACCCATTGCTATGCCGGGTTTGGCATCAATTGAAGCAGCACTTCATCCAAAATCTGGTTCAAGTTTATATTTTGTTGCCCGAGGTGATGGTAGCCATCATTTTTCTGATACTATAAGTGAGCATCAAGAGGCAGTTCGTAAGTTTCAAATTGATCAGCGTGTTAAAAATTATCAATCGACACCCCAACAACCATAATAGTCAGAGTTAGGTATCTATGAGAGGCAGGTTTATAACTATCGAAGGCACCGAGGGAGTCGGTAAAACCACTAATATTGAATATATTAAGCAGTGGTTAGATACCAATCATATTTCTTTTGTTAGTACTCGCGAACCAGGTGGTACGCCATTGGCAGAAGAAATTCGAGAGTTACTTCTGGCTAATAGAGAGGAAAAGGTCTGTAGTAAAGCCGAGCTATTGATGATGTTTGCCGGTAGAGCACAGCATATTGATCAGGTTATTGAACCCCAGCTAGCAGCGGGTAATTGGGTGCTTTGTGATCGATTTACCGATGCTACCTATGCCTATCAAGGCGCTGGGCGTGAAATGGGCAATGAACTAATAGCCAGTCTGGAAACTATGGTTCATGCTAGTATGCGTCCCGATTTAACCCTAGTGCTTGATGTGCCTGTTGAGTTAGGTTTAGAACGTGCAGGTAAACGCAGTGAGCCGGATCGGTTTGAGCTTG
>CENU01020017.1_pt1 | contig 25113 bp, 23 predicted proteins | sample 361331 | NCBI WGS metagenome assembly CENU01 (sample SAMEA2619766, study PRJEB7988) | marine metagenome | isolation source: saline water (ENVO:00002010), including | reverse complement strand
ACAATTTCACCTTTGGTTCCATTAAAATCTATACCATTTCTAAATTGCGCACCTTTTTCAATATTTATTGTCGTTTTACCACTTCCTGAAGGTCCACATGAGTCCCAGTGAGGTGTGTCATCACATTTAATAACCATGATATCCATACCAATTCTTCGTGAACTGCCAGAGCCGTCTACGGTCCATGCTTGCTCTGGTCCTCCATAGATTGTTCCTGAGGTAGTTATTGTATTATTTACTCTATTGTTAAATCTTAGTGCAAATGCTCCTCTGCCTTCCTGCTCTATTCTTCCTGTATTTATAACTGTATGACTTCCGGTACCATCGGCATCATCATTGCCTGTACAATGAGCCTCGTGACTTTCAGATGAGCAGTGTCCAAGGTTAATTAATCCAATCCAAACAGGATTATGAGTTGTCTGGCTGCCACTTACTCCGTTTCCCGTGATAAGCCCACTATTATTTAAAGTAACATTTCCAGACACTACACTTTCATAACTACTAATTGCTGCGTGATTTTCTGAGGAAATTGTTCCAGTATTTGTTATACTAAAATCTCCTCTGGTACCATTAATTATGATGACTTCAGCTATTCCATTAATCGTTCCATTATTTACAATTGAAGAGTTAGCTGTATCTGAAAAAAAAAGCATACTAAAATTAGTACCATCTATTGTTCCATTATTATTTAATGTAAAACCATCATCATCCTCTACATCAATCATTTTTTTTACTGTACCAGCCCAAGTTACACCTTCATTAACTGTCATGGTTTGGTCATCTGCACAATCTAATGAACCCTGTGTAGTATCAGAAGAGATAGTTATGTTGCAATTAGCTTCGACTTTGTTATTGAAAGCAATTATTATAAATGCTGCTAATAAAAAAAACTTCATATTAAATAAGTTACAATATTCCTCTTTTTTTACAATTGTTAAAGGAGTGAGAAAACTAAGTATATTTCCATGCTAGAATGAATTATTTTTTTAATTTTTGTTCCATTGAAATCTTTTTACTCTTCCATTGCATTTAACCCTAAGCATAAAACCTGCTCTTTCAGGATAGTAAGCTAAGCCTCCATCCTTTGGTGGATCACCAATGTAAGATAATATTGGAATATTATAATGCAAATTTTCGTAAGGGCTTTTGGCATAATTGCCAAAACTTTTTGCAGTTTCTCCTGCAATAGTTCCAAAATTATAAGAACAGTTTAATTGTCTATCTCTACCAGGAGTATTATTTAAATATTGAGTTTTAATTGTAATTTTTTCATTTGCCCCTTTAAGCTTACAAAGTGCATAATTCGAGTCGATCATTTTTTTTAAGTCCTCAAAGTTTTGAAAACAGGCTTTTTCTTTTGCTGAAGTTTGAAAATTATTAAAGGCCACCACACCCACAGCACTTAAAATTCCTACAATAGCTACAACTACCAAAAGCTCAATAAGAGTAAAACCCGTTTTCATTTTATTAAATTTTTAAATTTTTTTTTTATTTTATTTTTTATCTTATTTTTGTCTAATTTACCCTCTAAAAATTGCTTTTTAGCTGTATTATATATTTTTAAAAGAGTTTTTTTGAGCACTATCTTATAATCATTGCTACTACTAGAATTGCCTAAATTTTTAAATTTTAAATCTCCAACTTTTACTTGCTGACTTAAATCAATTGTATTTGATTTTGCAAAAACAAGGATATTGTTAATCTCTAATTCTTTTATTATGAATTCTCTAGTCTCTTTTCGAGAAATAGTTTTATTTTCAAATCTTTTTCTAATTGAATTAAAATTACTTTTATTTTTTTGTGCAATATTAAAATAATAATTAATATCTACACCATCAAGAATAATTTGATCTATCTCAAAGATTTCATCAAAAATCGAAAATGAGTTTATTAAAATTAAACCTTTGTCTAAACTAATAAAGTTTCCAGGAAAGTTTTTATTCTTTACCTCTAAATTTTTCAAAGTAATTTTATTACCTAGGTAATCAACCTCAAGTTTATCTATCTTTACTTCTCGATCGAGTAATTTTGTTAAATTAGATTCAACAGTCTTTTTTATTAGTCTATCACCAATAATTTCAGCAAAAACATAGAATATTGTTCCTATTATAAATATAAATAAAAAAAACTTCTTCATAGGCTAGTTAATTGCTAACAACTGCTTCCAAAATCAGTAAGATCGATTTGATGAGATAATTTATCATTATTGTCATTATAAACTGTTTCAATACGTATTATAGGTTTTTGATTTGTGCATCTGCTATAAAATTCGACTGATCCTTTAATTCCTCTAGGTCCGTAATTTATAGCTGGGTAATTTGGGTCGTTAAAAGGATGATCTTTTATTGTGCATTTTAGATTGTCAACCATGGAATCCATAACAGAACTTACAGTTCCCGGTAATATTTTTCGATCTTGTGCTCTACTGCAGTCGAAATCCCTTACGCTAATAAAGTCTCTCATATAACCGTTATCCATTGATGCTTTTAAGAGTGAGGAATTAACATATTTTATTGTAAGGCTGTGATTAGCTTTTGTAGCATTAATTTTTGCTGACTCTTGAAAACCTGAAAATGCGGTAACTCCTACAGCAGCAAGAATACCGATGATGGCTACTACAACTAAGAGCTCTATTAGGGTGAAGGCTTTGGAACTTTTTTTATTAAGATGTTGTTTTATTTTAGAGAACACTGTTGTTGGCATACACTATCGTTGTTACGTTGCTTGCAATTGTTGTAACAAATAAAGTCAAATGCCAACCTCGGTTCTCCAAAAACAGTTTTTACTGTTTTCATTGCAGCAATTTTTGTTTCAGCTGTCCAACAGCCTACGTATGCAGTTGCATTTTGGATTTTCTCACCAATAACTTCGGTTGAAATTTTCTTTGAGTCCATATCTGGACTTTTAATACTATTTGCTGAAGTGAAGTTCTTTAATATTGATGATTTAATTCCGAAATTAGTATTCTCTGGAATTACTCCATAAGACTCCATGGCATCCTTATAATCGAGCTTTGCTACCGCTACACCTATAACATCTCCATTCGTATTTACAATTGGCCCTCCGCTATTACCAGGTTGGATAGCTGCATCAATTTGAACTAACGCATAATTATTTTGTAGTCCGGCCAAAGCACTGACGACTCCCTTAGTAACTTTTACAGAAGAGCTTACTGCTTGGCCAAAAGGGTAGCCTGCCACATAAATATCATCTAGCAATTTTGCATCTTTATTTGAAATATTAAACTTGTCTTTTGGATTTAAATCTGTTTCTAGTAAAGCTAGATCGTTAATTCTATCATAAGCTAATATTTTAGCTGTTCCAGTTTTACCAAAATAGTTTACTTTTGTAATATTGCAATAATTAACAACATGATGATTTGTGATCATGTGACCTTCATCAGAAATGAAAAAAGCAGTTCCTGATCCAGTGAAAATTTTATCATCCAAAACTTTTACGATTTTCTTTGACTGCGTATCTTGATCTATTACGACTTTAGCTTTTACTTTCTTACAGATAAAAACAACATTGTTTGTATTTACAACGCTCTCAGCAATTTTTTTTGACTCATTGCAAGCTTTTAGATCAGTTTTGTAAACATGTTCAATCATGTTTCCGTTAAGAAATAAAAGTAATGCAGTCACGATTTCCATATAAATATTCTACTACTTAATTTAAACTTTGACAATAATACTAAATCATTACTCTAGCAGTTCGTTTTTTTCTTTTGGTGATTTAGGTATAATGTTGTTGCTCCTGATTTTGAAGCTCGTATACAAAAGCCATCACTAATCGATCGAATTGAGTATTGATATTCTTGGTCCTGAAATTCATCTACGCCATCAAATAATTCTCTAACAATAGCATTTTTGTTAGAGCTAAAATAATAAACATTGTTATTTGACTTGTATTCCATCTCAGCAAGATAGATAGTATTCATAGTAGTTTCTGCTTGTTTTTGTTTTGTTGAACTAATAAAACCGGTGAAAGCGTAAACACCTATTGCTGATAAAATTCCGACTAGTGCTACAACTACCAACAGCTCAATTAAGGTAAAGCCTTTATTGAGTCTCATTTTATAAATTACTATTCTGCTAGTACTGTTGTTTGCCTAATGTTATCTCCAGAACAAGTATCATTCCAGCAGGTCTTGATTTGTACATTAGCTCCTGATCTACCAATATTAACTCTACCTTTTTCATAAGCAGTTCCACTTTTAACGGCAGCCTCTGATTGAGACCATGGATTTTTGTCTTTGAAAATAGCAATACCGGCTACAGCTCTTGTAGCTAACGTATTAGAATTAGAGTCACAGTTTTGTGAAATCGAAGTACCTGCTGAGTTAGTTCCAGTCATGAAAGTAGATTGGCCTAAAGTACATTTTTTAAGTTCTGAGGCTATTACTTTTACTACACCTGAGTGGATAGATTGCATTGACTTAACTTTTGCAGATTCTTGAAATCCTGAGAAAGCTGTAACGCCCACTGCTGCAAGAATACCTATGATTGCAACAACTACCAATAATTCTATTAATGTAAAACCTTTGTTTTTTCTAAATTTTTTTGTTTTCATTTAAATCCCTTATAAATTTTTTATTATACTAAATATCTACTTATTAATGTCAATAACCTAATTAAATAACGAAAAGGTAAAAATCAAGGATTTATCCTATTAATTCACCTACACTGAACAATGGAGAATACATTGCTAGCATTAAACCACCTATAGTTACTCCCATAAAAACGATCATTATGGGTTCAATAAGTGTAGATAGATCAGCTACTGCAGTATCAAACTCCTCCTCATAGTAGTTTGCGACTGAGCCAAACATTTCATCTAAACTTCCCGTTTGTTCTCCGACAGATATTAATTGACTAAACGTTGGAGGGAAAACTGTCTGTTTTTTAAAAGCTTCTGTTAAAGTCTCTCCAGAAAAAACACTTTTTTTAATGTTCTCTAAAGCCTCAATTACGACTACGTTGGTTGTTACTTGTTTAGCTATGTCTATACTTTCAATTAGTTCAACACCAGCTTGAGCTAAATTTCCGAGTACTATTGAAACTTTTGCTAAAATAGATTTTTTGATTAAATTTCCAAAAATTGGTAATTTAAATTGGGCTTTATGCCAAGCTTTTTTTAATGGATAGCTTTTTTTCAAAGCAAAGCCAAATCCGACTAAAGATAGAACTATGAAAAAAAAAGTAAATAGTCCACCAAATCCACTAACGAAATCGCTTAAGGTCATTACAATTTTCGTTGGGGCAGGTAGTTTGTCTCCCATGCCCATGTTTTCGTACATTTGTACAAACGTTGGTACTACGTTAATTAACATAAAAACAGTTACACCAAGCGCTACGGTTAATAATACACCGGGATAGAAAAATGCGCTTTTAATTTTAGATTTTATTTTTTCTTTTTTTTCTAGATTTTCCACAATTTTCATCATAAAGGTATCAAGTTTTCCACTTGCTTCTCCTGCTTTAATTAAGTTCACAACAACTGTGTCAAAAGTTTTTGGGTGCTTATCAAAACATTTTGACAAAGCGTTACCAGATTCTAAATCGGTTCTAATGGTATTTATAATTTTTTGCATAGGCTTAGAAGTAGTTTGTGCCTCTAAAAGTTTAAGTGTTTCAAGAATAGGAAGTCCTGCTTTTTGCATAGTTGCAAATTGTTTACAAAATATTAAAATATCAACAGCTTTAACGCTGCCTCCGCCAAAAGAAAAGGAAGTTTTTGTATCCTTTTTTTTGTCCTCTTTCTTCTTAGCTTGAATTAATTTGGTAATAATTACTTTTTGTTCTTTTAATTTATGTGAGGCCTCAGTAGAGTTAAGAGCTTCAATGTCGCCCTCAACATATTTGCCCATTGCAATACCTTTATAATGAAAATTCAACATTATCCAATATCTGATTGCATTACTCTATCATACTCTTTAAAACTTAAATCTCCGCTTAAGAGTAAATCGTGGCCCATTTCTTGCATAGTTTTAAAGCCATTTTTTTTTGCAATTTGTGTTAGTTCTAACTGGGTAAGATTTTTTAAAATTCCATTTTTAATATCTTTATCTACCACAAGTATCTCATAAATTCCCATTCTGCCTTTGTATCCTGTGTTTCCACATTTATCACAACCTTTGCCTTTATGAATTTTTGCTCTTAAAGACTCTTCTGGATTAAAGCCAATGTCAGTTAATATCTTCGGATTAATGGACTCATCAACAATTTTACATTCAGCACAATTTTTTCTAGCTAATCTTTGTGCCATTACTAATGTTAATGCTGCAGAAATTAGATAATTTGGTGTTCCCATGTTAAGTAATCTTGTTATTGAACTTGGAGCATCGTTAGTGTGAAGTGTGCTGAAAACTAAGTGGCCGGTCAAAGAGGCCTTAAGTGCAATATCTACTGTAGCTTTATCCCTGATCTCTCCAACAAGAATTACTTCCGGGTCTTGCCGTAAAAATGATCTCAGCGCTTCCTCGAAAGTGTAACCAATTTGCTCTTTAACCTGAACTTGGCCTATACCATCCAATTCATATTCAACTGGATCTTCTGCAGTTAATATATTCATTCCTGGCTGATTAATATGTTTCAAAACACTATATAAAGTTGTCGTTTTTCCACTTCCAGTAGGTCCAGTTACTAAGACCATGCCTTGAGGAGAAGTAATAGCTTTTTCTAATTTTGTTAAATCTTTAGCTTCAAACCCTAGCTCGCTCAATTTTTTATCACCTGCTTCTTTATTTAAAATCCTCATTACAATTCTCTCTTTGTTTTTCGTTGGTAGAATTGAAATCCTTAGGTCTACCTCTTTGGTATCATTTTTAAAGGCAGCTGCTCCATCTTGAGGTTTTCTTCTCTCTGCAATATCCAGAGCACTCATAATTTTTACTCTTGTTATGATTGCATCGTACTCTTTGAATAGATATTTTGAATAATTATCCATTATTCTTAGAATGCCGTCTATCCTATAACGAATTTGTGCACTATCTCTAAAGCATTCTATATGTATATCGCTTGCTCCAAGTTCTACAGCATTAGATATCACTTTATTTCCAAACTCTATAACGTCATCACCAATTTCAACTACTTTATCCTTTGTTTTTTTTCTCTCTAGTTTAGCATTTTTAGTACCTTTGTTTGTATCTGCATTTGTACTTTGCCCTTTTATTCTTGAAATAAAATCTTCTATGTCTGATATTTTAGCAGCATGTACTTCTATAGCTTTGTTTGTCATGGTTTCAAAAGTTTTAATCATACTTAATTTAGAGCCATCGGATATTGCAATTTTAAGAAAATCACTTCCTACTTCGAAAGGAGCAATAAGGTTTTGTTCAATGAATTTTTTATCAAATGCGTTTTTTACATTGTCAGTTACTACAGCCTTTTTAAGATTTGCAACTTCAAGTGAATAAGTATTTGATAATATTTTTAAAATTTTGTCTTCGTCTGTTAAATTGAGTTCAAATGCAGTCTCTAACTTTGTTTTTCCTATTTCGGAACTTGTGTTTCTAATTTTAGTGACTTGATCCTCATCTAATGCATCGTGTTCTCTAAGCATTGAAATAATGCTTTGTTCACTCGTATTATCTAACTTGCTTTTGAACATTTATCCAATAACCCTAGGTGCTATGAATACTAACATTTCATCTAATATTACTTCTTTTGTTCTAGATTTAAAGAGATTTCCCAAAACAGGGACTTTACTAACTCCAGGCGTCTGATTACCAGTGCTTTCTGAAGATTTAATTTTGATACCACCAATTACTACTATATCTCCATCGCTAATTAAAAGTTTAGTAGTAATCTCATTCTTTTCTATTGCAGGTTCCTCTGTTCCTAAAGTCGTATCAGGTGAATCTTTAGTTACATTTATATCTAATAAAACATTCCCGTCTCCTATCACACTAGGAGTAACTGTTAATGAAAGTGACGCCTCTTTAAATTCAATTGTAGCTTCTCCATCGGTAATTACCTGGTATGGAATTTCTGTTCCTTGAGTAATAGTTGCCTGTTGGTTATTTAAAGTAAATACGCTAGGAGAGGAAACCATTCTGCTTAATCCGGTTGATTCTAAGGCTTCCAACTCTAATTTAAGCGCTGCGGTACTAAACGTTTTTATAATTCCAATACCGCTGGTAGCAGCTCCGGTAATAGAGTTATCAGTTACAGTTCCTGCGGCTGCGCCTAAAGATACGCCGCCTGGTGTAGTGGAAAATCCTCCTATACCTCCGCTGATGATCTCAGAACCAGCTTCCCCAGCAGTACCTTTTTTTGTCATTGCTCCTATTCTTGTTCCAAGTTGTCTTTGGAAATCAGAACCCGCCTCTACAACAAATGCCTCTATCAATACTTGTTGTGTTCTTACATCAATTTTTTTTACAACATCCGCTATTACATCTAAATTATCTTCTGAGCCTCTTACGATTATCGATCTTGTCGTATTTTCAACTGTTATAGAAAGATTAGAAATATTAGTAGCTACCCCGCCTTCACCAGTTTGACCTCCTAACCCATATAAGTTTTCAATTGTAGTTTTTGCTTCGTCTGGGCTAATATAATAAAGCTTAAATAGTTGAGTCAAAACTGGTTTTACAGACTCATCAGCTGCTAATCTTTTTTGTAAACTCACGTTTCTTTCAGATTTCAAATTTTCTTGTTGTTTTAATTTATCAGGAGTGTGTACTCTTATTATACCTTGTGGGGCATCAATGTCAGCTGCTAAAGTTTTCATATCGAGAAGAGTTTGAAAAGCTACATCCCAAGGTACGTTTTTAAATTTAGCATTTACAGTTCCGCTAACTTCATCACCAACTAAAATATTAACACCCCCAATATCCGCCATAACTGACATCACGTAAGCAAAATCTAATCCTTGTAAATTTAGGCTTACATTTTGTTTTAGATTTGAGTAATCATCAGAAATAGACACATAACTTTTAATTTTTTCTTTAGCAATCGTTATCCTTCTTTCTGCCTCAGTTGGACTGAAATCTCCGCCGTAAGGTTTAGGGCCATCTTCAATTTTTTTATCCAGGGTTTTTTGACCTTCAATCCGAACTTGGGTTGTGTCAATTAATTCACCAGGATTTTCATAATCAATTTTGTCCTTTTTTTTATTTTTATCAGATTTTAATCCAGTTGAGGCGCAAGACTGTAAAAGAGCCATCATTAAGGAAAATAAAATTATATTTTTAAATTTTGTCATTTAGCCTTCACTGGGTTTTATTATATTATTAAAATATACTTCAAAAAATTGTTCACCACTTTTTATCAGAATAAATTCTGATTTTACCTCATCTAAAAAGACATTATCATTAATATACGAATTTTCAGAAAATTTTCTTGAGCCCTCTGGGCTTGATAAAATAGCTATGCTCTCTGTTTCACCTACAATAGTACCAACTAATCGAAATCCACCCAATATACCAGAACCCCCCGATTGCATCTGTGAAGTTGTAGAACCCTGAGGCGCCGATACTCCAGAACTGCTTTGAAATGGATCAATCGCAGGTAACTCCTCGTCGTCTAAATTTATTTCTTGATCGTGATTAACTGAGTACACATTAACAATTGAAAAGTTAAATAGTACTAAGAAATAAAATAAAAATTTACTTATATTCATCAGGCAAACCTACTATTGAAATTGTTCCTTTTGATAAAACTTGACCACGAGGTGCTTTTAAAAGATTTATTTCCTCGCTATCAAAATTAATTACTTTCATTGATTTTGATAAAGCTCTTCTAAATTTGAGATATCCTAAAAAAGTTCCTCTTATTTCATAGTCAACAGGTATAGTATAATAGCTACCTCCTCCACTTCCTTCTTGTGCGTTAGGATCATCTTGTGTGTTGGTATTATCTCCTTGATTATTTTGATCAGGATTTGCTCCGCCTGCAGGAGTAGGATCACCTTTTTTAAGATTTACAATTGAAAGGCTGTTAGCCAAGGCAAAATTACTTATACTTTGATATAAACCTTCAACCTCTTTCTTGCTGTGAAATAATTTACTATTTTTTTCATACTCTGGCTCAATGTTTTTAACCTGTACTTTAAGATCCTCAATTTGAGTTTTAAAATTTTGAATTTCTGTTTGGTTTTGAGACATCTGTGCAATTTTACCTTTTTGATCTTTAACAGTAGGAGCTACAAAAATATAATAAAAAAATACTGATAAAAACACAGCGCCGAAACCAATGCCAAATTTTGTAAGAGCTTTTTTATCATTCATTATCCCAAGCCCTTTTACTTTTGAAATTAATTCTTTAACGTCTAGGTTTTTTAATTCGTTTAAATCCATTTTTAAGTTTTTATCACACAGTTTATTTCAAAACCTTTTTTGTTTCCCCCAGTTTGTTCTCCTTGATTTTCTTCTTGTTTCATATTAGCCAATGAAGCTTCTTCAACAAGTGATTTGGAATTCAAGTTGTTTATAAAATTTAAAATATCTTGGTCTGAAAATGCTTTGCCAGATATAACTACGCTTTTTTTGCCATCAAAAGTCATTTTCGTAAACTCAACTCGCAATGGAACGCTTCTAGCTATTTGTGCTAATGCTCTGTAAGAAGAACTTTGATTAGAAGAAACTAGCTGACCTAATTCTAATGATTGTTGCATATCATTAAATTGTTTGTTTAATTTGTTGAATTCAGTACTGGTTTGATCATATTGAGCTTGAATAGTATCAAATTCTGTTAGTTTTGATTTATTGCTACTTATGGTCCAATAAGAAAATCCAATTAGTAAAATATAAAATGCAGCCACTGCCCCGGCAACACCTTTCAATGCATAACCTGATAAAAATTTAAATTTTGCCGATTGCCTGATTGATTCCCTATTAGGTAATAAATTTATATTTTTTACTGCAGTTACAAATTTGTAATAACCGAAGATATCTAATTTTCTATAAGCCAATCCCAAAACTGAGGCAATGGTCGATCTATTAGCTAAGTTTATTTTTTCTTCGTTGTAAGTTGGAATTGATACTCCTTCAAGAGGATCAAAAATTTTAAAATTCACGGTTTGTAAATTTCTTCTAAATTTTGGAATTAGAGCTTCAATATTAGATAAACTACTCACTACTTGCACGCTCGAAACTTTAGTATCATATTTACTTTCATATTCGTTTAACGCTTGTTTTATTTGCATTGAGTATCTTCTTATTACTGCATCTTGTTCATTGGTTGATTGATTTTCTTTTATACCTTTCAAAAGATCTTTTTCAGGTTGACGTAAAAAAACATCTGTAATTCTTGGAGTATTATCATGAATAACCATCAAATAATTCTCATCTAAACCAACTTCTAAAATTGTCGAATTAATTGTTGCATCCTCCTTATTTTTGTAAAGCGTATTGTCATGCGCATTTTTTAACGTGAAGCATCTCACGTCTACAATTACAGGATTTAACCCAGCCTTTTTCACAATTGATGAATATGAAGTAAGCTCGCTTAATTTAGAAGCAACAAATAATATTTCCATTGTATTAGTTTTGCTGTTTCTGTTTATTACCTGATGAAAGATAGAATAATCATTTAAATTTTCTAAATTAACTAAATTTTCCCACAAAGAGTCTGTTTCGATAGCCTTTTTAAGTTCCTCTTCTGTCATTAGTGGAGATGTGACAACGCTAATTATCGCGCTAGTGTAAGGAATTGATACAGCTACGTTTTTTGATGTAATTTTAGCATTTGCCATTGCTAATTCTATTTCACTTGCTAGGTAATCTTTTGCTTCGTAAATTTTTTCAGGAACTTTTTCTGGGTCCAAGGATCTATACGAAAATTTATCTAACAACCATCCCTTTTCTTTATTCCCAGTGACTTGGCAAACTCTAATTGCTTCTCTGGTAATATCTAAGCCTGCAATTTCTTCACCAGCAACACTTAGTTTTGAAACACGAGACTGAAAAACATTTTTAAAAAGACTTTTGATTTTTTCAGAACTTTTTAAATTTTTTGAATTATTTGTTTGATCCTTTGACTCATTTTTGGATTTTAGTTTTAAGCCTGTAAATTTTATATTCTTTATTTTTTCCATAAAAGAAGATTGTATTCCTTGAAGTGAAGTAATTTTTTTATTTTTCTCATCTGAACTAATATTTTCTTCAACTAAATTTTGATTTGTTTTTTCCTGCTCATCTTTTTTTGGGTGAATATTTGGATCAGTATTAACTTTATTTTGTATATCGTTTTGACTTGTTTGCTCTGAAGGAGAACCATTTTGAATTATATTTTTTTCCTCCGAAATATTTTCGGAAACTTTATTCTCAACAGGAGGGTTTTCAGTTAAAATTTCTTTTTCATTGACGGTTCCCTTATTATTTTTAATTTCTAAGTGAACTTCATCGAACCATTTTTCCAAAATCGGTATTGCCTCTTCTAAAACCGTCGTTCCAGAGGATTTAACCATTTGTTTCCCGTTCAGGTAGATTCTACCTACATAATTTTTTGATTTTAGCTCACCTTTATAGGTGTCTTGCCTTACATATATATGTAATCGGCCATTTTTTTTATGTATCAATTCCATAATTTCGAATTTCTAACACAACATCAATAACCTCTAACACAATTAAGCTTATATTGTCAAATATAAAATGTGTTAGAATTTTATTATTTATCCTAAAAGTTGTTTTTTCGTAAAATATGAATAAAATCAATGTTTTAGCGTTTTAAATTTTTCAAAAAATTTTATGTTAGAAATTCTTTTTTTGTGTTATAGCATTTGGTAAATTGTGTTAGAGATATTTAACTTTTTTTTCAAATTATTAATTTCAAAAAACAAGTAAAATGCTCATTTTCTAGACTTGTTTTTTATCAATGAAATTGTGTTAGAAATGACTAATTTGTGTTAGAATTTAGTAATTTTCTCTCCATCCTTCAAGTTGTATCTCTTTATTTTGCGAAATTCCAATATTATTCAATTGTATCAAATTATCCTGAGTTTTAAGCCCAGATTTTGCCTGTCCTGATATACCAACGTATAGTTTATCACCCTGTGCAACAACCTTAGATAGAACTCCACTTCCAAGCTCGGTACTAATGCTAAATCCACCAGCCCCGCATTTGAGCTCATATTGCCCTAATATGCCTTTTCCCTGCTCACAGTCCGCTGCATTCGTTGGTTCATATATAGAAAAGTAAACTCTATCTCTATCAACTGTAGCTTGAGCTGTTACTTTTTGAGAGTTTGGTAAATTTACAAACCAACCTAAAGGGTAGGCGCCTCCTGGACAACCTCTTGAGGTACATTTTCTTACAGTTCCTACAGGACTAATTGTTTGATAATTTGGAAAATCTTTGTCAATGATGCCGAATAGCCTATTTCTAATTTGTCCATTTCGTTCTGCGAGTTTTTGCATGTTTCCAGTTCCAAAATATAACCACAAATTATTATCGTCATTGATTGTTGCTTCAAGATTATGAAAAATGTATCTGTCATTAGTTGAGTTGGACTCGGCTGTAAATAAAGTTGTTGTATTAATATTTTTTTTTATAACGTTGTTTTCAATTTCAAACGTTTCGGTCAAATCAATTTTAGTAATTTTTCCCTGCAAGTCTCCTACATAAACTAAAGCTCCGTGAAAATCAGCTTTGTCAGTACTATCGGCTGTTATTACTGTAAGATCAGAAGGAACGGAATTTACAATTTGGTTCTTAGGAACTTTGGAAACTATAAAAGTAACGGCTTGAGGTAAAATCTGGTCGAATTTTAATCGAATATTTGTAGCTGAATTTCCGTTTATATCTTCAGAAATACTATATCCCATGTTTCCAACTCCATCTACTATTATTTTTTCACTGCTTTTATTATATCTGTTTAAGCCTTTCGTGCCGAGATTTACTTCTTGTGCGCCAGCTGGTAGACCAAAAACATAATTATGACGTGAATTTAATTGGTTATCTATTTTAATCTTTTTTAGAACTTTTCCCTCGTTCTCAATATCAATAATATAAACAGCTGAGCCATAATCTGGTTGGACAGCTCCATTATATCCAGCACCAAAAACAGCTACCCATTTGTCATGTACTCCTTTAATATTATCTTTTACTTTTATTCTTATAATTCTTGGTGTTGACCAACTTTCTCCTATTTGTGTATAATCTAATTCTGCTCTTGGGAGCAAAGTTCCTCTACCGTATGAAAGTGTGCTTCTTGACTTATCCTCTCCCCAATGATGAACTGATTTGTTAAAAGAATCATTTTCAAATGCAAATAAATGCCTAGGATTATCTGGATCAGTTACATCTATTGCAAAGTAACCTTGACCACCAGAACCAAGTCCAGAAATTAAAACAGTCCTCCATCTTGGATTTATACTATTATCATTGGGAGTGTCGTCATAAAAAATATCTTTAACAACTGGTGATCCGTCTACCCCATAAATTGGATTAGTAGCATTAGCTTTTAAAGTTACAATATTGGATATTTTTCCAATCAAGTTTGGAGGAATATAACCCCATTTTTCTTTTCCTTGGCTTGTTGTAAATGCGTGTAATATTCCACTATTAGCCCCTGCATAAATCAATTCTTCTCTATTGTTACATACAACTCCACAGTCTCTGTTGCTCTTGAATTGCTCATATCCATTTACTAGTCTGTAATAAGCGTCAGTTTTTTGGAAGTTTGAAAATCCAGTATCTGTTACAGAAGCTTCAGGTCTACCGACAACAACTAACTCAGAGTTATAAATATCTGCTAATTTATGTCTTTCGTCGTTGGTAAAGGTATCCGAGTCAGTATCATATGAATCAAATCCTCTTACAAAATCAATTAATTCATCGGTTTCAGCATCAGTGGGTGACGCTTTTAATGGAAATAATTTAGCTTTTAGATTTGCCTTGTTTGATTTTATAAGATTATTAATTCCTGTCGTTCCTGCATTGATAGTCCAGATATTACGTTTATCGGGTTTTACATTATTGAGAAGATCCCCTGCGTCCCATTGAAGAGGTCCAAAAGAACCATCTGAATTTAATTTATATTTTTTTAATCGTCCCTGCCATTGCTTATGTTTTTCATATTTAAATGTTGATTGATAAATGAAATCACCTCTTTGAAGTTCTGACATTACTGCAGGTGTTGTGAATGTTAAAGTTCCCGATATAGCTTGTTTAATCGCATCAGCTAATGCAGTAAAAAGCTGAGCTTGTGAGTCAGCATAAAGTGCTGGTTTTGTATCGCCAATTCTTGCAAGTTCGTTATAATAAAATTTGTTGGAACCGGTAATTTTTAAACCCACGGAGAAAGTTTTAACACCAAGTCTATTTTTCATATCTGCTACGACTCGCATAGCTTTAGTATGATTCCACCATTCACCGTCACTAATTAAGATATTAAAATTTAATTGACAGGCAGCACCATTCAATCGCGGCGAGTTATATTTCACACCATTTACAGTTACGCCATTTGTCCAATACTGCCTTGCATATTGCATGGCTTCAAGTAATTGTGTTCCACCTCCTCCTCGAACATTGTCAATATCAGTATAAATTAAACTTGCCCCATTTGAAGAGACCGGAATTCTTAATTTTAGATACGGTGAAAAACCGTTACCCCACTGCATCAATCCAAAATTTGCTCCAGTTATAAGATCTGAATTACTTACTATCTGTTTAATAACAGCTTTCGCCATCTGCATTCTAGATTTTGGTATACCAATTTTACCTATATAACCTAAATCAGTATTAAACTCATAAACATGTGAATTAGCCTGATCTACAGCATAAATTCTATCACTCGATGAAATACTTATATCTACGGGATTTCTAAATGGATCTGAATAACTAAAAGCATAGTATTGTTTAACAAAAGATCTCGAGCTATCAAATTTTTGTATTCTATGACTCTGATCTAGTACATAAATATTATCATTACTATCAAAAACTACTGACGTTGGATGATTAAAATACCCTGTTCCAGAACCGTAAGAACTATTTCCAACTTTTTGACAACTTCCTAAGTTTAAACCACTTATAGATCTTACACATACTTTATGATTTCGATATGATACTAAAGCTAATTTAGTGCCGTCAGAATTAACAGACAATGACTCCATATACTGGTAGCCGTCCCAACCATCTGTAAGTGTAGCACGAAGGCTGCCTAAGTTATTTCTATCATAAATACGTATATAGTTCTGCCAACTTTGGAAAGTACCACCTAAATATACATAATCATCTGATACTGCTAAACCACCAAAAGTGAACTGTGGTCCAACAGTAATATTTCCGCCACCTAAACAGTTTAAACTTTGATTTAGTTTTTTTACAGTCCCAGTTTGAGAGTCGAGTAAATATATTATATCATTGTGAATTTGCATTCTATTAACATACAAAAATTGATTGCATCCATACCCATATGATCCTTTATTAAATTTACGATTTCCACCATCATCGAAAACCATTATTCTTCTATTGTATAATTCGTAGACATATACCCAGCCTCGACTGTCAACAGCACTTGCCCATGGATTGTTTACCATCTTTGTCCAGCTACTAATGTAGTTACCATCAATATCCCAAGTCATACTTCCTGAGTTATCAAGCATTATAAGAATATTTGCAGGAACATTGCTTGTGCCCGTGCCAGGAGGAGGCATTTTTGCCTCAGCAAAATTAAAAACGAATTGAAAAAAAATTAATAATTTAATTATTTGTCTCATTTTCCTCTATTTTACTCATTTTCTCTGCAATTATTTCCTCGGTTTCTATGTCAGCAAATTCAAGCACCTCAAAAAATTTTCCCTCATTTTCATTTTTTCCAATTTTTCTCCCGTATAAATAATAAATTTTATTTTTTTTAATTGCATAATTTTCAGGCTCTTTAGCATTTATGAGTTTTTGATTCTCCTTAAAACCAATTTTATATTTCTCATTAGCAATGTTAAAAAGAGCTCTTTCCTTGCCAATCGAATTACCATAAATTATTCTCACCACTTTATCTTTCATAAAAAATATAGAAATTATAGTTCCATTAGCTTCAGAGTCGCCACAGTAATATTCAATAGGAAAATTCGTCACTTCGATATCTTCCATTGCTTGCCTTGTTGGAAATACTTTTAAAATCTCTTTAAATTGGCTTTTGTCTTTATTTATTTTAAATATATCTAAATTACAATTAATTGCATGAGCTGAGGACATTATTAATATCAAAAAGCTTGAAAATATAAAAAGTTTTTTCATCATTCAACTATTGTTACTACTGCTTCTATAGGAACTATATTATCAGTTCCCGTTCTACATCTATTTTTATCATTGTCACATCCACAAGAATATATTGTATAATACTTTAAATTTGTACCAGGTTTTTGTTGAAAAGTATTGGTTCTTCCATTTTTGTCTGGCGTATAAGTAATAAAATACTCATAACTAAATTTGCTCAATCGAGTATTTTCTTGACCTTGTGCTCTTATAACATTATTTAAATTTTCCCGACCAACGTGTCTATTCATAGCTTTTACTTGTCCAGGTCTCAAAGATGGAAAAAAATCTGTTTTACAAAATCTTACACTTGGCGCTGCCCCTGGTGCCAGCGCATTGGCACCTTTCATATATTGTTTTGCCATAGCAATACCAGTTTCAGCAGCATAGAAAGCTTGAGAACTTTTATCTTTATCATTATTTGATTTGAGTTCGCTTGAAGTTACCGAAATTAATGCCGTACCCATTAACGTCATTACAACTAGCAACATAATAGAGATTGGTAATGCAAAAGCTTTTTGGTTTTTCATTTATTATATCCTTGGCCTTGACTGATACTGCCAGAGCCTGTATTTAGTCGAATTTGCGGAATAGCTAGATTCCTAGTATGAGCGCTAGCAAAAAAAGTCTCTCGATGGTACCTATCACCAGGTGAAATAGTAAAATTACTGCCATGTCCTGGCTCACCATTTTTAATCTGAATTCTTCTAGTAGTTTTATAAACTTCTTTCGGAGATCTTACAGTTAAATAAACATCAGCAGTATGAACCAGCTTTTGATTAGCCTGTCCTTTTGTTTTTTGTCCAACCGGTGTATTTTCTAAAGCGCCTGATCCTTGTTTTTGTTCCTCAGGTCCACAAGTCATGCAAGCTGGAGATAATATATTACCATCTTTATCTTTAAAGATTACTTGAAAATCTTCCACATATGGAACGATAAGTTCTTTATCTGAAATGTGATTAAAATTCCTTCCTCCATATGCATTTCTCACAACATCTCTAGCTAAATAATAATTATTTTCGTTTCTATATTTCCAAAGAAAATAATGAACTCTATAGCGATCTCTTGAACTGATAGTGTAAGTAAGAGAGAGAAAATCTGCTTGTTGATATTTACCATAGTAAGCTCGATTTTTTTGACTGACACCAATTAAATTCAACTCGGCTTCTCTTTGAGAATTCACTCTGTCATTATTTCCGCCAGAGATAAAAGTTGGATCGATGTAGCCTGCGTTTCTCAGATCTTTTAAAATTATTGATAATCCTTCACGAGCGGTTTTGTTTACTTGAGCTTTTTGTGAAACTGAGTCGTAAGACTTTGTATAATAATTGTAAGCTGAAAATGCCGCTGCTACAGAAATTACACCTATTACAACTCCCACAAGTATTTCAACTAGAGTATAGCCATTTTTTTTCATTTAATCAAAACTCCCAAAAATTTTTTTTGCTTTCCTTTTCCTGTAAAAAAATTTACTCGACCTGAAGTTTTGTTATTATTTGTATTTACATAAGTTTTTTTTGTATCTGCACTATTACAAGGAGGTTTTTTATCTCTAAACCCAGATCCGTTATCAAATTTTATAAAATCTTTCTCATGAAGAGTTTTTCTCCATCTATCTTTTTTTTTATTGTGAAGATTGCTTCCTCCTTGAGCAGAATATGAGCAAGATGAGCTAAAAGCAGAATATTGGGAAACATTATCAGGATCTCCTATCATATCTTCTAGAACCATTTCTGATAAAAAATTCATCTTATTTCTCTCTGTATTTCGATCCATTAAAGAAATAGAGTAAGCAGATAATTGTATCATCGCCACAAAACCAACTCCGATAATAACCATGCTGACTAGTGCCTCTATGATCGAAATTCCTTTTGGTATTTTCTTAACCATCAATTTTTTTCCAGGTTGATTTTTTAATAAGTTTATAAACTTTAATATTTACAAATTTATCAATAGTGATCTTATACATAAAGTCTAATCTTGAATTATAATTGCAAGTACTCTGATTAGAGTTTGTCTTTGAACAAAATATGAATATATTCACATTTTGGCCTGTTTCTGGATCTCTTTCCCATTTGTTTAATTCTTGGTATTTTAATAGTCCTTCTTTAGTAATGCATAAAAATGTTCCTGAAGGCCTATATGCTCCACTTGGATAAGTAGAAACTACATGATCAGTTCCATGCCATGGAAAACTTATAGTTGCTAAATTCCTGTTCCTGACAAAACCAGGTTGCCTAGAGGCACGTCCACAAGAGTTATCCCTTTTATAACTTGAGTTTTGAAACCCTTTGTAAGTTCTTAAGTATCTTTCAGGGCTCATGGTATAAACTTCAACATTTGATTTTAAAGCGACTAAAATTATACCATACTGTCCACTCGAGGCTAAAGATCTCATCTCATTTAAAAAACCTATTGTTCTATAAACTTCGCTTTTTACGGTTCTATCTTCAATCCAACTTGTTACATTAGGTAAAGCGATAGCCGCGAAAACTCCTAAAATTGCAACAACAACAAGTATTTCTACTAGAGTAAAGGCTCTCTTTAAATTTTTATGAAACTTTAATACATTAATTATTTTTTTCTGCATTTGAGATTTGATTTGTTGAAATTAAATCTTCAATTGATTTTTCCATAAGGATCATACCTTCCCGCTGAGCAGTTTGCATAACAGTTGGAATCTGATGTATTTTAGCTTCCCTAATTAAATTCTTAATTGGAGTATTGCAGACCATAACTTCAAAGGCTCCAATTCTTCCTGAGCCGTCTTTTTTTTTATATAGTTTTTGAGTCACTACCATTTTTAATGACTCAGCAATTTGTGCTCGAATTTGATTTTGTTGTTCTGGAGGGAAAACATCTATAATTCTATTAATTGTATTTGGAGCACCACTAGTGTGAAGTGTGCCAAAAACTAGGTGACCAGTTTCAGCAGCGGTCAAAGCTAGACCAATTGTTTCTAAATCTCTTAACTCTCCTACTAAAATTACATCAGGATCTTCTCTCAAAGCTGATTTAAGTGCACTTGCGAAAGTTTCAGTTTGTTTTCCAACTTCTCTTTGTGAAACAATGCTTTTTTTATCTTTATGTATAAATTCAACTGGATCTTCTATTGTTATTATATTAGACGGCCTTGACTCATTAATTTGATTGATAATAGCTGCTAATGTAGTAGATTTTCCCGACCCTGTTGGACCAGTAACCAGCACTAATCCTTTTTGGGCATCTAAAAGTTCGTAAAGAACTTGGGGTAACATTAGATCATCCATTAACGGAACTTTTGTTTCAACTCTTCTTAAAACTGCGCCAGAGCCATTTAATGTTTTAAAAAAATTTGCTCTAAATCTTAGACTGCCTAGCATTACTGCGGTATCTAGTTCCCAGTGAGAATTAAATTTCTTTATATCACTCTCTGAGCAATTCTTTTTTAATAAATCCTCTAGATCTTTTTCAGAAATTTTACTATCAGGAGCAACTATAATATCTCCAAGTAATCTATATGCAATGTCAGATTCACTTCTAAGGTGAAAATCAGATATTTTCTTTTGCTTCTCAGCAAGCTCAGTAATTTTTTCTAACATTTAAAATATTATAGTACAATTTTTTAAAGTTTTAATTTGAAAGTTTATTAAATAATTACCCAAAATGACAATAAAATATCGCTAAATAGAAAATAAATAACTGAAGATATTACCAAATAAGGTCCAAACGGGATTGCAGTGTATAAACTCTTTGATTTTCTTATCAAAGAGGGAGTAACATAAATTAGGGCCATTAAAGAAGACATAAAAAGAATTAAAAGAACTGATTTCCAACCAAAAAATAGGCCTACAGCTGCTAAAAATTTTGCATCACCTAAACCCATTGCCTCAATATTTTTATATCTTTTATATAAATAAATTATTAAAAATATTATAAAGAAACCAATCATGCCTCCAATAAAGGAATTAACCATATCATATTCAAAATTTAATGTATCGCTAGGAAAAAAGATTTTAATTAAACCTAAAAAAATTAAAGAGTAATTAAGACTATCAGGAATCATATAATGTTTTAAATCGATAAAAAAAATAATTAAAAGGATCAAAGCTAAAATTTGTAAGAAAAATATTTCAGTAAAATTATTATAGTTTTGAAAAATATAAAAAGTACAAAAACCTGAAACGAGTTCTACTAGGAAATATTGCAAAGAAATTTTTTTTTTACAGTTTCTGCACTTAGCATTAAGAATTAGAAAAGATATAAGAGGTAAATTATCAGACCAATTAATTTTTTTTTTACACTTTGGACATTTTGATCTACCAAAGATAAACTGTTCTCCTTTTGGTAAACGATATATGCAGACATTAGCAAAACTTCCCAAAAAAGTTCCTAGAAAAAATGCAAATAATGGAAATAGTGAAATCAGGTTATTATAAATTTATGACAGTCGTTAAATAAATAAAGTTTTGATACAGGTAATTGACTAAAAGTACACCGTTTTCATATATACTCTCTAAATTTGGTGTAGAGATAACTATTTTCATAAATGTTTATTTTTTTTTATCTAAAAAATTTTTAATATACTCTGGTTTCCATATCAAATAAAATAAATATGGAGCAATAGCAGGAACAAATCCAAACCAAATCCATTCATCCCATCTAAAAGCTTTTTTATCTGGTGAAGCTAAACCATTTGCCCAAACTAGATACCCAACTAAAATTACCCAAATTAGGGATAAAGTAAAAAAAATTTTTCTTCTCATTTACTAAAATTTGCCTGTTAAATTTACCGACCCCCCTAAATAATCTTCAGGTCTCATCAAATCATTGGTTAATTTAAAATCTAATGAAAGATCATTAATTTTTTTACTGATAGTATAATTAGACAGTAAATTTTGAGTTCCGTCTACAGTAAAAGCATAATTTGTGTTTTTGTTAGGTAAGTAACCCAAAGCAATATGTAATTTATCTGTATGTCCTTTTTTAAAAGCAAGATCTCGTTCATAAATTAAAAACAAACTAAAACTATTTGGCATAACAAAATCTATACCAATCTCACCGTTTAAATTATGTAAAGCCCCTGCATTTAAATTCTCTGCATAACGAAGTGACTCATCTGAAAGATAAGTATATTTAAAATTAGATGTGCGCTCTAAGTCAGCTAAATATTCTAATTTACTATGAGTTTTGAATGTATAATTATCTTTTGATAAATCTTGAATCATCGCCATCGCGGTCCTTAATTTTCTTGTCCTGACATGTTGATCTTCACTTTTAATTGCTCCTAGACCAGTTTCTTTATATGCGCTCAATATTGTGTGGCCAAAGTCAAATTGTCCTGAGGGGACTAAAGTGAATTTTCCATTTTTAATTTCATCTTTTATTTTAAAAGCCCCATATAATTGGTTTCCAGACCTATCAGCTGATAAATTCTGTCCATCGATTACTGTTAGAATATCTGAATTTAATCTTCCAATACCAAATATAGTATCAAGAAGTTTTGTGTCATCATCGATTTGAGAAGTTGAATAATAAGTTAAATTAAACGTATCAGTGTCTAAATTACTTCCCGCAGAACCTACGTCAACATCATCTTTTCCGAGTCTGAATGCAAAACCTTTAATACCATTATTTTCAGTGAACTTATCTGCTCCAAAGGTTATTGAGTTTGTATCGATGTTTTTTGCTGATGATATGCTAGTATCACCAACTTTACCAACTGCAATAGCTCCTTCACTCCAATAAAATATATCTTGTTTATTATCAGTTTTTTTCTCTTTAGTATTTAAACTACTAATTTTTTTAGTAAATTTAGCAATCTTAGGATTTAAAAAGTCAAAATTAATATTATGATTTGTTAGATTCTGTCTCTCTTTATTTCGTCTTATCCATTTTAGACGGTTTAAAGCACTATCTGTTGAATATTCAATGGTTCTTTTAGCCATTTCAATTTGTGCTTCCGCTATTCCAGACCTGTCTTTATTTTCTGTTATTGGAGGACATTTACCAGAGATAATGTTAAAAGGACAAGCTAAATCAAATTCATAAATTTGATCCTCAGCACCCTGATCGGCATCACTGCCAACGTACATTTTCAAACCATTTTTACTAAATGCTATACCTCTTGGTTCCGTAACGATACTTTGTATGTCATAATTACCATCCTCATTGAACGATGATGTATCGAACGCTCTGTCGAGAGAAAATTGAGCAACATTTTCAGAATTATTTGTATGACTGGTGATCCAGAATCTTTTTCCATCTGGGCTAAATCTCATGCCCATAGGATTTGTAACAGCAGTTTCATCAAGGGCAATTCCTGCAGTGGTAACTTTTGACATAGTAGATAAGTCAAAAGCAGTTGAAAGATCATATTCTATTAACCTAGGTTTCTCAGAGCCTTGTCCATGGAATAAAGTGAATAATTTTTTTCCATCATTACTTAATTCAAAGCCCTGTAGACGATTATGTTCCTGGCCAGTATTACTAACAGTTCTGTTACCAGCTAGAGTTCCATTAGCATTATCTTCAGAATCTAGCTCTGATGTATTGTTAGCAAATGTACAGGTTGAAACATCGTAAGGAGAAGTCAAATCAAATCTAAAAACCTTATCTTGATGTTCGCGATTATTACTAGTGCTCGCGCCCCTACCCACAAATAATTTTAAACCGTCATTAGAAAATTCAATATCAAATACAGAATTAATAGGTCCTAAACTATCACTGCTACCATCGTTTAATACACAAACTTCAGCGTCACCATTATCTGAGAGTGTAGATACATCAAATGCTTTGCTTAAGCTAAATTCTCTTACCTCAACAAAAGTCTCATCAACAGTTTTATTCCTGTATACTATAAATAATTTTTTTCCATCATCATTAAAGTGAGCGCCTTGAACTACTACACCTGTCTCAACTGATGCAAGTTGTTTAAAAGTGACATTTTTAGCAACAGCTTTAATTGGGATTGATAACAATAAAGTTACAAGTATCCACTTGATATTTTTCATAATTTTCTTGCATATTAAATAAATTATTTTTTTTTTGAATAGAAAATAAACACCTATTTTAGAGTAAAATACTCAAGGATTTTAAACTTTGTTTATTTTAGATATTTTTTCATACATTTCCAATGAATTTAAATGATAAAATTTTTGGTTGCTTTCTACTCCGTATAAATTTTTTTTATTGATTAATTTGCTCCAAACCTCATTCATAGAAAATACTTTCTTATTTATCAAATTAAGATAATCTCTTGTGATTATTTGAAGGCCTGTATAGATGTATTTATTATTTGCGTCTTTAGAAACTAATTTGCCATCTAAATTAAAGTCTCCTTCGAAAGACTTGTCTAGTGATAAATCTTTTTTCACTAACAATAAACATGGTTTTTTATTTTCGATATATACTTTTTCTAGAAATTGAACTTCCTTATAATACTTATCACTCCAAAGTGTATCTGGATTAATAATGAAAAATGGATTTTTTTTAAAATTTTTTGTTGCTTTTTCTGCTCCACCTCCAGTATCTAATAGTAAATCTTCTTCATTCGAAATTTCTATATTCGCTTTATGTTTAGCTTTTGAAAGATATTCCCTAATTTGGTGACTGAGATGATGAATGTTAATACTTACTTCCTCAACACCATTACTTATTAAGAGGTTTAGAGCTCTTTCTAGAAGCGTTACACCTTCTATCTCTAATAGTGGCTTAGGTATCTTTAAAGTTAAAGGTTGCATTCTTTTCCCTAAGCCAGCTGCCAATATCATTCCATGTTTTATTTTCATAAATTACTAATTTTTTTTAAAGTTTTAATTTTTAAATATTTTTTGAGTAAATAATTAAAATTTTCAAACACAGGATTTTTAAGTCGTTTCTCAATTAAGCTCCAAGTGTGTGGTAAATATTTAAGATAATTAGATTTACC
>CENU01200895.1_pt1 | contig 25178 bp, 25 predicted proteins | sample 361331 | NCBI WGS metagenome assembly CENU01 (sample SAMEA2619766, study PRJEB7988) | marine metagenome | isolation source: saline water (ENVO:00002010), including | reverse complement strand
TTGCGTTTGAGGTTGCGCTGCGAGAGGCGGGAGCTAAAAGAGCGATCCTCCCAACTCCTTGACTGCGGCAAGCATCTCGGGCTCGTCCGTCAAAGCCTCGGCAATCGCGCAGCGGCAGGCCGTGTTGGCGTCGATACCGTCTGCCATGAGTTTGGCGGCATGCACCAACAGCCGGGTGCTGGCGCCTTCTTCCAGTCCGTTGCCCTTAAGGTTGCGGGTCATTCCCGCAAAGCGTATCAGCCGCGTCGCAACCTCCGGATCGATACCTGACTCCTGGACGACAATATCGCGTTCCAGTTTCTCATCGGGGTAGTCAAAGTCGATCGCCACAAAGCGCTGACGTGTGCTCTGCTTAAGGTCCTTTAGTACGCTTTGGTAACCAGGGTTATAGGAGATGGCGAGACAGAACTCCGGCGACGCACTGAGCGTTTCTCCGGTCTTCTCGATCGGCAATTGGCGACGGTCATCCGCCAGCGGATGAATAATGACCGTCGTATCCTTGCGCGCCTCGACGATCTCATCGAGATAGCACAGGGCCCCTGTGCGAACGGCGTGACTCAAGGGGCCGTCGATCCAGCGGGTCTCTCCCCCAACGATCAGATACCGTCCTACCAGATCGGCGGACGTCAGGTCATCATGACAGGAGACAGTGACAAGCGGGCGATGAAGGCGCCAAGCCATATATTCCATGAAGCGGGTTTTGCCGCAGCCGGTTGGCCCTTTAAGCAGCACCGGCAGCTGATTGCGCCAGGCAGCTTCAAAAATCGCGACCTCATCCCCCTGCGCGGCATAGTAGGGCTCTGTCTTGATGATTTCTGTAACGGGTTCGACAGCGTTCATGTGATTTGCTCTGGCGTATCCGGCGTGAGTATCAAACCGACTGTACCTTAGACCTTAAAGGATTCGGCGAGTTTTTTCTTGACCGGTACATTCTTGAGCTGGACGTATTTGGGCAGACCATTTTTCTGATAAGCCGGATAATCCTCACCCTGGATCAGCGGCTCAAGATACCGCCTGCAGCGAGCCGTGATGCCAAAGCCATCGGCGCTGATAAAACTTCGGGGCATCATCTTCTCTTTGTTGGCCACACGTTTGAGACTCGCCTCACCGACCTTCCAACGGTAAGGTTGATCCGATACGCGCTCGATCGTCGGCATGACCGCATTTTTTCCGGCAAGGGCCATTTTCACCGCTGCTGCACCTGTGGCATACGCATGTGCGACATCAGATTTTGAAGCGATATGCCGCGCTGAGCGTTGCAGGTAGTCCGCGACGGCCCAATGGTATTTGAGGCCAAGATCCTCTTTCACCATGCCGGCGACGACCGGGGCAACACCACCGAGCTGGGCGTGACCAAAGGCATCACGCAGGCCCTGGTCTGCAAGAAAACCGCCGTCACCGCTGCGTACGCCCTCCGACACGACCACAGAACAGTAGCCGAAGCGCTTGACCTTCTGGGCGACTAGCGCCATGAAGCGCTTGCGGTTGAAGGTGACTTCGGGAAAAAGAATCACAATGGGGATTTGGGTATCCTCGTCGCTTGCCATCCCTCCGGCGGCCGCGATCCAGCCGGCGTGGCGTCCCATCACCTCAAGAATGAAAACCTTGGTCGAGGTCTTTGCCATGGAAGCCACATCAAAACTGGCTTCTCGGGTAGAGACGGCAATGTATTTGGCGACCGATCCGAAACCCGGACAGTTATCTGTTATCGGCAGATCGTTATCGACGGTTTTGGGAATATGGATGGCCTGGATTGGATAGCCCGATGTCTTTGAAAGCTGCGACACCTTAAGGCAAGTATCGGCGGAATCTCCCCCGCCGTTGTAGAAAAAATAACCGATGTTGTGGGCTCTGAAAACATCAATCAGCCGCTGATACTCAGCGCGATTTTCCTCAAGGCTTTTCAGTTTGTAGCGGCAGGAGCCGAATGCCCCCGATGGGGTCGTCTTAAGCGCCGCGATGGCGCTTTGACTTTCCTTGCTGGTATCGATCAGGTCTTCTGTCAGGGCGCCGATAATGCCGTTTCGCCCGGCAATCACCTTGCCGATCTGCTGGCGGTGACGGCGGGCCGTCTCGATGACACCGCAGGCGCTCGCATTGATGACGGCAGTCACGCCGCCTGATTGTGCATAGAAGGCGTTTTTAATCTTTCCCATTTTTGTCCCTTGGATTGGTAACCTCAAAAAATCCAGATGCGCCCGGGGTTGAGGTGGCCAGGCGAATGACCTGGATTGACCGGCCGAGTTATTCTAGCGGTCGTGAGCAGGCCAAACCTGCGAATCATGCTTGTGCGAGCGCCAAAGCGCCCCTTATTTGAGTTCGATCCATTGACACTGAAAAAAAGCCCACTATAGTGGACGCCCCAATTTTTGACCCTCCCCAGTCTGAAAAGGTCTATGCGCCAGGTCCCAAGGGGTATCAAAACGGGTCGCACCAAGGCGTTCCCGCCAAGTTTGCAGAGAGGCCAGTATGAGGATTGTTTTGCTCGGAGTTCCCGGATCGGGAAAAGGCACCCAGGCCAAGCTGATGGCCGAGAAATACCGTGTTCCCCAGATCTCGACGGGGGATATCCTGAGAGCCGCGGTGGCGGACAAAACCGAAGTCGGCAAGAAAGTGGCCGCGGTGATGGCAGCGGGAGATCTGGTTTCGGACGATATTGTGATCGACGCCGTCACTGATCGGTTGAGGGGCGCGGAAAGTCGCCGGGGATTCGTGCTCGATGGATTTCCCCGAAACATCCCGCAGGCTCAGGAGTTGGACACGCGCCTCGGCTGGATGGGTCGCCCTGTGCAACTGGTCCTGCATCTTGCGGTCGAGGATGATGTGGTCGTCAAACGTGTCACGGGTCGTCTGACCTGTGCCAATTGCGGCGCGATTTTCAACAAGTTCTTCTCGCCTCCGGCCAAGAGGGACGTCTGCGACCAGTGTGGGAGCAAAAAACTAGAACACCGCGACGACGATAACGCGAAGACCGTTCGCGCCAGGCTGGCGTCTTATGAGCGGGATACCTCACCGCTGATCTCCTATTACCGGGCCCAGCACAAGTTGCGCACGATCCCCGCGTCCGGTGGTACCGATGGGATATTCGGCGCCATCTGTGAAGTGGTCGATACCGAAATCCGCCCTCTGGATAAAAAAGTGGTGGTGCTGCAGGAATCCAAAACACAAATGCGGCCACCGGCAGAGCGTGCGGAAACCTCGGGCGGCTCAGATGGCGAACCCGCCAAGGCGGCGAAGAAGAAAGCCGCCGGCGCATCAGATAAGAAAAAGAAAAAGGTTGAAAAGAAGCCGGTAGCGAAGAAAACGACCAAGAAGAAAGTGACCAAGAAAATCGCAGCAAAAAAGAAGGTTGCCAAAAAGGTGACCAAGAAAGTTGCCAAAAAGGTAGCGAAGAAGACGACCAAAAAGGTCACCAAGAAAGCGGCTTCGAAAAAAACAGTCTCTAAAAAGAAGGTTGCGAAGACTGCCCAGAAAAAAGCCGCCAAAAAATCGCCGCCGGCAAAGGCAGCCAAGAAAAAAGCAACAAAAAAGACCGCGAAGAAAACCGCCAAAAAGGGTCGGGTCCGGCGTTAAGGCCGGGCGTTAAGGTAAGTAGGCTGAGTCCATGGGTTTTTATCCTCTGTCGCGAATGCGCCGTCTTCGGCGGGATGCATTCAGCCGGGCGTTGGTGCGGGAGAGTAACTTAAGTGTCGATGATCTGATTCAGCCGGTATTCGTTTGCGAGGGGTCATCTATCCGGGAGCCCATCCCCTCCATGCCTGGTGTTGAAAGGGTCAGTTTGGATCTTCTACTGGATCGGGCTAAGACGCTCGACGTGCTAGGGATCCGTGCCCTGGCGCTTTTCCCCGTGGTGGACCCCAGCGGCAAAACACCAGACGCCAAAGAAGCGTTCAACCCCCATGGACTGGTGCCAAGGGTGGTGAGCGCGCTTCGTGAGACCGTGCCTGACATGGGGGTGATTACCGACGTGGCTCTGGATCCCTACACCAGTCATGGTCAGGACGGCCTGCTCGACGAGGCAGGATACGTGACCAACGACGCCACGGTGGAGACTCTGGTGCAGCAGGCCTTGTGCCATGCTCGTGCGGGCGCGCAAGTGGTCGCACCCTCAGATATGATGGATGGCCGGATCCGCGCCATTCGCGAGGCATTGGAATCCGAGGGCTTGGTGAATACCCGGATCCTGGCTTACTCCGCAAAATATGCCTCGTCCTTTTATGGCCCGTTTCGCGATGCGGTGGGATCGGCCGGCAATCTGGGGGGCGGCAACAAATATACCTATCAGATGGATCCGGCGAACAGCGATGAGGCTTTACGGGAGATCGAGCTTGATCTCGACGAGGGCGCGGATATGGTCATGGTAAAGCCCGGCATGCCTTATCTTGATATCGTGCTCCGCGTGAAACAGGAGTTTGGCGTGCCGACTTTTGTCTATCAGGTCAGCGGCGAGTACGCGATGCTGTGTGCTGCTGGCAACAATGGATGGCTGGATCGCGATGCGGTAGTGATGGAATCGCTGTTGGGCTTTAAGCGCGCCGGTGCCGATGCCATACTGACCTACTTCGCCGAGGAAGTCGCGGCAGCACTGCAGCGGGACTAAAGACACCGGGCGTTTTTCGTCCGTGAATATCCCAGCGACCTGTCAACTACACTCCTCATAGATCTTAGCCATGACATCCAAACCCCGCCCGACCAAAATTGTTCTGCACCAGCAGTCCCGCACGCTGGAAGTCGCCTTTGATGACAACAACGTGTTCAATCTTTCCTGCGAGTACCTAAGGGTTTTTTCGCCGTCCGCCGAAGTCAGGGGCCACGGCCCAGGGCAGGAGGTTTTGCAGATCGGTAAAGAGAACGTCAATATCTCAGCCGTTGAGTCCGTGGGAGCCTATGCCGTCAGGCTCGTCTTTGACGACGGGCATGATTCGGGCATCTACTCTTGGGAAACGCTGTACGAATTAGGGTTGCATCACGATGTCTACTGGCAGGCCTATCTGGACAAGCTCAAAGCCGCGGGGCACGAACGCCAGCCGCACTGACAGGACTGAAGCAGCCGTTTCATGAACGAAGGCTCAACACATTTCGGTTTCAGTGAGATAGCGTCAGCGAACAAAGCGCAAAAGGTCGGCGAGGTCTTTACGTCGGTCGCAGATCGTTACGACCTGATGAACGACCTGATGTCTTTGGGCAGTCACCGCATGTGGAAAGATTTTGCGCTGGCCCGCAGCGGCGTGCGGGCAGGGTATCATGTCCTCGACGTGGCTGCTGGCAGTGGCGATATGACCACCCGATTCGCCAGACAGGTCGGATCATCTGGCCGTGTCGTGATGACCGATATCAATGCGAGCATGCTGGCCTGCGGTCGGGCCCGCATGCTGGACAAAGGCATCGGCCCTAATATTGATTTATTACTGGCCGATGCTGAGACGCTTCCCTTTGCCCCGGCGCAATTTGACTGCGTCAGCATCGCTTTTGGTCTGCGTAACGTTACCCGTATCCCTAAAGCCTTGGCATCGATGAAAAGCATGCTCAAACCGGGCGGCCGGGTGTTGATACTGGAATTCTCCCATCCCGTCTCGGGCCTTCTGTCTCGCGCCTATGATCTTTTCTCGTTTTCCGTGATTCCGCCGCTCGGGCGGATGGTGACAGGAGATGAACCAAGTTATCGCTATCTCGTTGAGTCGATCCGACGCCATCCGAATCAGGACACGCTAGCTCAGATGATGTCAGACGCAGGTCTTGAAGATGTTGCGTATCACAATCTCAGCGGCGGGATTGTCGCGGTGCATACTGGTTTTTGTTACTGAGACTGGCACAGTGAAAGCGGTGACCTCCCGTCTTGAAGCAATCCTGAACCGTGTGATCGGAGATTCGGGCGCGCAGGCGCTCGCTCACCTGCACAATCTCGAAGGCAAAGTCATCGCCGTCACAATCCGGGGGCTGGAGGTAACGGGTTATGCCGCAATCGAGAACGAGGGGATCCACATCATTGACAAGCCGGAACAGGCACCCGATGTCACGGTCGCCGGTTCGCCCGGTGATCTGATGGCATTTTGCCGCTTGGGCGCGGATCCGGAGCTCTTTCGCAGTGGGTCAGTGCGCATTGAAGGGGATGCCCAGTCGATGCTCGAACTCAAGGCGCTTTTCTCCGCTATCGACTTTGATCCTGAGGAGCAGCTTGCACAGGTAATGGGGGATACCTTGGCGCGCAAGACGGCCAATGGGTTCCGCTCTTTGGGCCGTTGGGCGGAAGACGTCGCCGACTCCGGGGCTGCCGGCATCGCCGAAACGCTGGTGGAAGAGACCCGCCTGCTGGCAAGCCGGCCCAGAGCAGATCGCTTCATCGATAACGTGGAGACCCTGCGGGATGATTTTGCTCGGCTTCAGCAGCGGATCGAGCGGCTGCGCGCCGCTGTAAAGCAGGATCAGATCTGATGGCTCGCGACGGCTCCTGGCGCCTACTCCGCATTGTCCGCGTGCTGGTGCGGCATGGCCTGGATGAGTTTGTTTTCAGCCTATCGCTTCTGCGTCCCTATCGCTTCGCGCTATGGCTTTTCCCCGGTTTTTGGTTCCGCGACCGAACCGCCGATCGAGGCCAACGCCTGAGAGAAGCGCTGGAGGAACTCGGCCCGGTTTTCGTCAAGTTCGGTCAGGCGTTGTCCACCCGTCCTGACCTCATACCTCCGGATATTGCAGCGGAACTCACCCGGCTGCAGGACGATGTGCCGCCTTTTCCGGGCGCGGTGGCAAAAACAGTCGTGGAAAGATCATTGCAAGCGCCGCTTTCTGAGCACTTTGAGAGCTTCGATCTCGAGCCTCTGGCGTCGGCCTCTGTTGCGCAGGTTCACTGCGCGACGCTGAAAGACGGCAGCGAGGTCGTCGTTAAGGTGCTGCGGCCGGGAATTGAGACAGTGATCGATCAGGATCTGGCATTGCTTTACCAGATTGCCCGTCTTGCCGATCGGCATTGGCCCCCGGCCAAGCGCTTGCGTCCGCTCGAGGTGGTTGCTGATTACGACAAGACCGTACACGACGAGCTGGACATGATGCGCGAAGGCGCCAATGCCAGCCAACTGCGCAGTAACTTTCCGGATCCAGAAATGATCTATGTGCCCAAGGTGTATTGGGAGCACAGCCGGCGCGAAGTGTTGGTAATGGAGCGTATTGACGGCATCCCGATCCGGGACATCGACGCCATCAAGGAGGCCGGCGTTGATCTACGCAAGCTCGCCCACAACGGGGTAGAGATTTTTTTCACCCAGGCGTTTCGCGACGGCTTTTTTCATGCTGATATGCACCCGGGCAATATTTTCGTCAGTCAGGACGGGCAGTACCGGGCGGTGGACTTCGGCATCATGGGAACGCTTGGGGAGTCGGACAAGCAGTATCTCGCGGAAAACCTGCTGGCTTTCTTCAACCGGGACTACCGGGCAGTGGCCCTGGCGCACTTGCGGGCGGGCTGGGTGCCAGCCACTACGCGCGTCGATGAGTTTGAGGCAGCAGTACGGACAGTCTGTGAGCCGATCTTTGCCCGGCCGATCAGCGAGATCTCCTTTGGTCATCTTGTGGTGCGGCTTTTCCAAGTGGCCCGGCGATTTGATATGCCGGTTCAGCCGCAGCTGGTTCTGCTGCAGAAAACACTGCTCAATATCGAAGGTCTCGGCCGGCAGTTGTACCCGGATCTGGATCTTTGGGAGACGGCCAAGCCGTATCTGGAGCGATGGATGCGTGATCAAATCGGACCCAGAGCCTTTGTCAAAACCCTGCGTCGAGAATTGCCGGCCGTACTGCCTTTATTGCCTGAACTGCCGGGGCTGATGCACGAGCTGCTTCGACGCCAGCGCGATGGGGAACTTTATTTTCGTACCGAGGACAATGCCGAGCGAGAGTCCCTGCAGCGCGCTCTGAACAATACCAAGCGCCAGAGGAACGGTTTGGCGGCAGGCGCCGCTTTGTTGCTTGGGGCCATCGCCGCAGCGCTGTTTTCAGAATCGCTGGGTCTCGGCGTCTATGCGGATCTTCTCGCCACCGGGCTGACGATAAGCGGCGGAATGGTTCTTGTGGTCTCACTTTTGCGCCAGAAAAGCGCTCGATGAGGCTAGCATTAAGAGGTCGAAATTGCCCCCTTTCTTCGTTGGGTTGTGGGTATTCCCAAGTCTTTTACTTGGTTTTCACGGCTAAATCCCTATAATCGCGCCTGGTAATTAGACCAATTTCTCGCAGTTGTTTTGCGAAATTCTTGATTCAGGGTCCTTTGGGTTCCCATGCAATTGAATGCTCAGTAAATGTAAACAAATCACCCTCGCAGATGTGATCTCAGGATGGCATTTTTCCGGGCCTCTAGCAGATCAAATCCGGCGTAAGAACGGGTCGCCTGTCGCTGTAGCGCAGAGCGGTCAGGACGTCCTCGCTTTTGGGATCAGCAGCGAACCGTGGGTGCGTCTTCGGTGGGGTGATCGGTGGGCGCGCCAAGCCGTTCGGGGTTGGTCAATGGCCGCAATCGTAAAGTGGTTTGGCTTGCGAGAACTGCAGGACCAAAACCCCAAGGACAAACCAAGCGTTGGCTCTGCAAGCTGGTGGACGATGCACGAGCCGTGAAAGAGTAAGAGAAAGAGAGAGTTTAAGGATTTTAGGGAGTAAATACAGATGAGATTAACGACTAAAGGAAGATATGCTGTCACTGCCATGCTGGATCTTGCGCTCCAAGAGGGCAAACGACCGGTTACCTTGCAGGATATTGCGGTAAATCAGGAGATTTCACTTTCCTATCTGGAACAATTGTTCGCCAAGATGCGAAAAGCGGGACTGGTGCGAGGCACCCGCGGCCCGGGTGGCGGTTACCGATTGGCCAAGAAAATGGACTCAATTTCCATTGCGGAGGTGATTTCCGCGGTGGATGAAAACGCCGACATGACCCGCTGCGGGGGCAATGCGGACTGTCTTGATGGCGAAAAATGCCTTACTCATGAACTGTGGATGGAACTCAGCGAAAAGATCTTTGAATTCCTGAATGCAATTACCCTGGGCGAGCTGGTACGCCGCCCCGAAGTTATTGCCGTGGCGGAGCGTCAGGAAGCCGTGCGCGAAGGTCTTCGGTCCGGACGCCTTAAAACCGTGGTCGTCGAGGCCGACGCCGTGATTGGCACCCTGAAGTAGGGCTTTTGACCAGTAATCGTGAGAAAAATAAGTGAATACAGCAGTTAAAGAACTTGGCGAACTCGTCGGTCGCGAATACAAGGAAGGATTCGTCACCGATATCGAGGCGGAAACTCTGCCACCGGGTCTTGATGAGAGCGTGATCCGCTTTTTGTCGGCAAAAAAATCAGAACCCGACTTTATCCTGGAGTGGCGGCTGGAGGCCTTCCGGCGTTGGCAGGAAATGGACAAGCCCGAATGGGCGCATGTTCACCATGATCCGATCGATTTTCAGGCGATCAGCTACTACTCGGCGCCCAAGCGCGACGAGGACCGGCCGAAGAGTCTGGACGAAGTTGACCCCAAACTGATCGAGACCTACAACAAGCTCGGCATTCCTCTGGAAGAGCAAAAGGCGCTCGCAGGCGTGGCAGTGGATGCGGTCTTTGACAGTGTATCGGTCACGACGACCTTCAAGGACAAATTGGCGGAGGCGGGGGTGATCTTCTGCCCGCTGTCGGAAGCCATGGCTAATCATCCCGAACTGGTGCGTGAGTATCTGGGATCAGTGGTGCCGGCCAGCGATAACTTTTATGCAGGATTGAATTCGGCGGTGTTTACCGAAGGCTCTTTCGTGTATGTCCCCAAGGGGGTGCGTTGCCCGATGGAGTTGTCGACCTACTTTCGAATCAATGCGCTTAATACCGGGCAGTTTGAGCGGACCCTGATCATCGCCGACGAAGGCAGTTATGTCAGTTACCTTGAGGGCTGTACGGCGCCCATGCGCGATGAAAACCAACTGCATGCCGCGGTTGTCGAATTGGTCGCGATGAAGGACGCCCAGATCAAGTACTCCACCGTGCAGAACTGGTACCCGGGTGATGAAGAGGGCCGGGGCGGAATCTACAACTTCGTGACCAAGCGCGGAGCCTGTCGGGGAGATAACGCGAAAATCTCGTGGACGCAGGTCGAAACCGGTTCAGCGATTACCTGGAAGTATCCCAGCGTACTGCTGGAAGGTAATCACTCCACCGGAGAGTTTTATTCCGTGGCCCTGACCAATAATTGCCAGCAGGCGGATACCGGAACGAAGATGGTCCATATCGGAGAACATACCTCCAGTACGATCATCTCCAAAGGCATCTCCGCCGGCCGTGGACAGAATGCCTACCGGGGTCTTGTGAAGGTGCTGAAAGGCGCTAAGGGTGCGCGCAACTACTCGCAGTGTGACTCGCTCCTGATGGGAGACCGGTGCGGGGCGCACACCTTCCCTTATATTGAGGTGAAAAATCCCTCCGCGACGATCGAGCATGAGGCGTCCACTTCCAAGATCGGTGAGGATCAACTGTTCTACTGTCGACAGAGAGGTCTTTCCGAGGAAGATGCGGTATCCATGATCGTGAATGGATTCTGCAAGGAAGTGTTCCGCGAACTGCCCATGGAGTTTGCCGTAGAGGCCCAGAAACTGCTGGGCATCAGCCTCGAGGGTGCCGTAGGCTGATGCTCCGGGCCGGATGATCGCCCGGTCTTCGGCCCTCCCCGAATTTAATGCCCCGATTTTTTTGAGAACAACATGCTAAAGATTAGCGATTTAAAAGTAACTGTGGATGGCAAAGCCATCCTGAACGGCCTCAATCTGGACGTGGGCCCCGGAGAGGTGCACGCCATCATGGGGCCAAACGGTTCGGGCAAGAGCACGCTCGCCAATGTCATCGCCGGTCGCGAGGGTTATGAAGTAACCGATGGTTCTGTGTCTTTTCTGGAAAACGACCTTCTGGAAATGGCGCCCGAGGAGCGGGCACATGAAGGGGTGTTTCTCGCCTTCCAATACCCGGTGGAGATCCCAGGCGTAGCGAATATCGCGCTGTTGAAGGAGGGCCTGAATGCGGCACGCCGCCACCGCGGAGAGAAAGAGTTGGATGCGCTGGATTTTCTCAAATTGGTCCGCGAGAAACTCAAACTCGTTGAGATGAAAGAGGAGTTCCTCTACCGCTCAGTCAACGAAGGGTTCTCCGGCGGAGAGAAAAAACGCAACGAGATTTTTCAGATGGCAATGCTGGAACCGCGCCTTGCGGTTCTGGATGAGACGGATTCGGGGCTGGATATTGATGCGTTAAAGATTGTTGCTGGCGGGGTCAACGCCCTGCGGTCAGAAGATCGTTCGGTAATTCTTGTGACGCATTACCAAAGACTCCTGGATTACATCGTGCCGGATTATGTACATGTGCTCGCAGGTGGCCGGATTGTGCGCTCCGGCGACAAAGGATTGGCTCTGGATCTAGAAGAGCGCGGTTACGGCTGGATTGAAGCCGGCGACTCGGCCACCGCATGAGCGCGGCCGAAAGTCACGCCGCGCCTTATATTGAGGCGCAACAGGCGCAGGCTAGTGCCCTGCCGGCAGTCGGTGTCGCGGCGCTTGACCACAGCCGGTCAGAGGCCCTGCAGTTGTTGGGGGAACGGGGATTGCCGACCCAGCGAGATGAGGACTGGAAGTACACCTCCATCAAGGCGATTACACGAACGAGATTTACCCCCGCGGCGCCCAGTGTTGAATGCTCCAAAGAGATGGTCGACGCATCGTCGATCGAAAACCTGGACAGTTGGCGCCTCGTGTTTGCAGATGGCTTCTACCAGCCAGAGCACTCAACTCTCGATGGTCTTCCGGAAGGAATCCGGCTGGCAGGTCTAGGAGGGGTCCTCAAAACAGATCCTGATTCCGTTACAAAACACATCGGATCGGCGATGGGCGAGATGCCGCACGGATTCGCTGCCATGAATTCAGCGTTTGTCGGTGACGGTGCCCTGATCGAAATCGCACCGGGCGTAGAACTGGACAAGCCCATTGAGCTGGTATTCCTGTCGGGATGCAGCGGTGAGGGCTTTTTGAGTTTGCCTCGTAATCTCATCACGTTGGGCACTGGAAGTCGCGCCAGCGTGATTGAGCGCCATCTCTCGTGCGCAGAAGATCGGACTCTCAGCAACGCGCTGACCGAAATCATCCTGGAAGAAGACGCCTCGCTGGATTACTGCTGTGTGCAGGATCAGGCGGAGCGCACTTTCCATGTGGGCGGATTGTTTGCGCGTGTTGCAGGATCCGCCAGACTCAAAGCGACCACGGCGACGGTGGGTCGGGCTTGGGTGCGTAACGACGCTCGGGTCAATCTGGACGCGAAGGGCGCCGCGGCAAGTCTCGATGGCGCCTACCTCGCTTTTGGCCGTTGTCATGTTGACAATCACACTCACATCTCGCACAACGCGCCTGAGTGCACCAGTCGCGAGTGTTACAAGGGCGTGCTCGGTGATCGGGGCCACGCCGTATTTCATGGCCGAATCGTTGTTCAGCCGGATGCGCAGAAAACCGATTCGGAGCAAAGCAATCAGAACCTGCTGCTCTCGGCAGATGCCGAGATTGACACCAAACCGCAGTTGGAGATTTACGCGGACGACGTGAAATGCGCCCACGGGGCCACAGTAGGGCAGTTGGATGAAGCAGCGCTTTTTTATCTCGTGTCTCGCGGCATTGAACGCGAGGCGGCGCGCAGGATGCTGACGCAGGCTTTTGCCGCAGAAGTCCTCGAAACGATAGAACCTGCGGCTTTGCAGGACTATCTATCCGCCAAGGTGTCGGGGCAGTTGTCCCCGGCAGCGCCTACAGAAGCGGCCCGTTGATGTGTCGTATTTCCAAAACCAGATAACTAGGATCTGTCCTTGAAATGAGCAGCACCGAATCCGATATCCCCGAACCCGCTGCGCCGGACGCACCTGATGCGGGCGGTGAAACTGAAGACGCCAAGAGTCAGGACAATCCTCCTTCAGTCAGCCTTACGTCAGCCTCAGCGGATGAGACGCTGCTGGACCGCGTGATTGCCGGGGTACGCGAGGTTTATGACCCTGAGATCCCGCTCAATATCTATGATCTTGGCCTTATCTATCGGGTCGATATCGACGAAGAAAGTCAGGTAAAGATTGATATGACCTTGACCTCACCCATGTGCCCGGTGGCCGGGTCATTGCCGGGAGAAGTCGAGATGGCGGCTCGCGGTGTCGAGGGTGTTGGCGAAGTTGTGGTGGACCTGGTGTGGGAGCCGCCATGGGGTCCGGAAGTCATGAGCGAGGCAGCCCGACTTGAACTCGGGATTTTCTGATGAGCGACTGGGTCCGCGTCGCGCGTGCCGAAGAGGTGCAGACGGAAACTCCCCTTGCAGTGAGCCTCGATGATGATGCGGTGGTGCTGGCCCGCCTTGGCGATGATATCTTTGCGCTTGAGGATCTTTGCACCCATGATGGCAGCGATATCTCGGGCGGCTGTATCGTGGAGGGCGCTATCGAATGCCCCCGCCACGGCGCCCGTTTCTGCCTTCGTACGGGAGAAGTGCTTTCGCCCCCTGCATATGAGGGTCTGCACGTATTTCCGGTAAAGATCGAAGACGGTGACGTCTGGGTGAGAGACGATCGTTGGGACTGAGACCCGCCGCCGCAGACGGGGTTCTTCAGTCTGCCCGGCGCCGATAGCGCTCGGTCAACCATAACAGCGGACCGAGAATCGCCATTTCAATTGCCACCGTCCACAGGTTGTGTACGGAGAAGATGTCCCGGATCACGCCGCCAAGCCCCTCATTATGAGTACCATGACTGAAGTTGCTAAAGAGCGCGACAGGCGAGATGTAGTAATGAGAATCGAACGGCCAGAAAAGCGGCACGCCGAATGGCACATCGAGGTCCTTCGCCAGGGTATCGATCAGAACATGGCCGGCGTACACCAGGAAGAGGACGAGAATCTGGGTTTTCGACAGACTCCGGAACATCAACGCGATCACGAAGGTAAAAACCACAGCCGCGGCAATCGAGTGGGTCGGACCATGATGAAAACGGTTTGGATCGCCAATCACGATACCCGGCAGAAAATCGAGATCCGGGGCAATCGCAGCGAGCAGCACCAACACGGGCCACCACTGGGTCAGTACGTCACGCGGTTTTGGGACTCCCGATATTGCGAAGGCAAACAAGATATGTCCGACCGGGCTGGGCATGGGAGCGTGTCCTGATCATGGAGAAGCCGAAGAATCCGGGTCGGTCGACTGACTCTGCGGGACGTGAGGACTATGCCCTGCACGTGCGTTTGATTACGCGCTGGAGTGATTATGACATGCTCGGACATGTCAACAACGTTGAGTACTACCGCTTTTTCGAAACCGGTATCCTGACGTTGCTGCGGGAAACTGGGCTTGACTGGCAGTCAGATCCGGTGATCCCGTTGGCGGCGGAAAACGGCTGCGTCTTTCTCAAACCCGTGGCGGCGTCGAGCCACGTGGATATCGGGGTGCGTATTGCTCATCTTGGCAACAGCAGTGTGCGTTACGAGACTGCGGTGTTTGTCCCGCAAGCCGACGCACCGAGTGCCACAGGATTTTTTGTCCACGTATTTATCGATCGTGTTACGGGCAAGCCGGTGCCGATACCGGAGGCGGTTCGTGCGCACTTCGAAAAAGAGCGCCAGGCCCTTGCCAAAAAAGTGATTCGCCGGATCGATGAGGCACGGTTGCTGCCCACAAGCGCCCCCGTCGATGGTTAAATTACGTGAATAGGCTTATCAGCAATAACGACCCAGCCGCATTTTCCTGAAACCAAGATGCCCCGCAAACTTTATATCAAGACGTTCGGCTGTCAGATGAACGACTACGACTCCAGCAGGATCGCTGACCTGATGGCAGCCTCCCACGATATGGTGCTGACAGAGGACGCCGAGCAGGCCGACATGCTGTTGCTGAACACCTGCTCGGTGCGGGAAAAAGCGCAGGAGAAAGTGTTTTCCCAGTTGGGTCGGTGGCGGCAATGGAAAGAGGAGCGACCGGATCTTGTCATTGGGGTCGGAGGGTGCGTTGCGAGCCAGGAAGGGGATCTGATTCTGCGCCGGGCGCCTTATGTTGATCTTGTCTTTGGCCCGCAGACCTATCATCGGTTGCCGGCGATGATCAAAGCACTTAAGACTGAACGCCAACCCCGGATTGATATCAGCTTCCCGGAAATTGAAAAGTTTGACGCCCTGGCCCCGCCGCGCAGCGAAGGTCCAAAGGCCTATGTCTCGATCATGGAGGGCTGCAGCAAGTACTGCACCTTCTGTGTTGTCCCCTATACGCGCGGTGAGGAATTCAGCCGGCCCTTCGACGAGGTCATTACGGAGATTGTCGAACTCGCGGAGCAGGGGGTTCGTGAAGTCACCCTGCTTGGCCAGAATGTCAACGCGTATGCCGGCGCACGTCATGGCGGGGGAATGCTCGACTTCGCCGAGTTGTTGGCGTATGCGTCTGCGGTAGACGGTATCGACCGGTTGCGTTACACCACTTCGCATCCCGTCGATTTCACAGATGAACTGATTGATGCGTATCGGCACATTCCAGAACTTGTCAGCCATCTCCACTTGCCCGTGCAAAGTGGTTCAGACCGCATTCTGTCAGCGATGAAGCGCCGGTACCGGATAGCGGACTACGAAGCGATCATTGCGGGCTTGCTTGATGTGCGACCCGATATCAGTCTGTCGTCGGATTTCATCGTAGGGTTTCCCAGAGAGTCTGCCGAGGATTTCAACGCAACGATGGACTTGATCGAGCGTGTGGGTTTTGATCATTCGTTCAGTTTTATCTACAGCGCCCGGCCGGGCACTCCGGCCGCCGCACTGGCAGATGATGTGCCTATGGAAGAAAAACGTGAGCGGCTGTCGCGCCTCCAGGCGTTGATCGACAGCCAGGCGAGTGCGATCAGTGCGAGCATGGTTGGCACAACCCAGCGGATTCTTGTGGATGGTGTCTCGCGCAAGAATGCGGGACATCTCAGCGGACGCACCGAAAACAACCGTGTCGTCAATTTTGTAGGCGATGATGTCTCGATCGGCGATTTTGTCGACGTCCGCATTACAGAAGCCCTGCCCAATTCTTTGCGGGCAGAAGTGGTTGGGGGCGTCACCTCAACTTCTGTTATGATGAACCCTGCTTCGCTTGGAGCATCAGTACTGGATTGAACAGCCCCACCCAACCCGTTACCTTTCTTCTCGATCCCGAGGACAATCAGCGCCTGGCTGACCTGTGTGGAGAGCACAACGCTCACCTCAAGCAGGTGGAGGAGCGTCTTGGCGTACGTATCTCCCATCGGGGCCACCTTTTTTGTGTCGACGGCCCCGATCAGGATGTTCGCCATGCGCAGGATGTCCTTTGTGCCCTCTACGAGGACAGCGGCAAAGGCACCCCCTTGAGTCCTGACAGGGTCCAGGTCGCCATTAGCGAGATCCCGGCTGAAGCAAAGAGCCATCAGGATGAGCCCGATGATGTGATCATTCGGGTACGTAAAGCCATGATTCGGGGCAAGAGCCTAAATCAGAAGCGCTATCTCGGCAATATCCTGAGACACGATATCAATTTTGGCGTGGGCCCGGCCGGGACCGGCAAGACGTATCTCGCGGTGGCCTGTGCGGTGCAGGCCCTGGCGGAGGAGACCGTGGACCGGATTGTGCTGGCTCGTCCGGCAGTTGAAGCAGGTGAGCGATTGGGCTTTTTGCCTGGAGACATCGGACAGAAAGTCGACCCGTACCTGCGGCCCCTGTATGACGCCCTCTATGAGATGCTGGGCTTTGAGCGGGTCGGTCGTCTGATGGAGCGCCACGTTATAGAGCTCGCTCCGCTTGCCTACATGCGCGGGCGAACGCTCAGCCATGCCTTCGTAATTCTCGATGAGGCGCAGAACACCACCGAATCGCAGATGAAGATGTTTCTGACCCGTCTGGGATTCGGATCCCGGGCGGTCATTACCGGCGACCCCTCACAGGTTGATCTTCCAGGTCAGACCCGGTCTGGACTGGTCCATGCCGTTGATTTGTTGTCTTCGGTAAAGGGTATCAGTGTGACCCGCTTTACCCCTCAGGATGTGGTTCGTCATCCGCTGGTGCAGCGTGTGATCGAAGCATACGAGAAAGAGGGTCGGTCAGCCAGCCCGAGTGGACGCGTTGATTGAGGTGCAGCTGGCAAGCGGCTATGGTGAAGAACCCACCGCTGAGCAGGTCCGCCACTGGGCAGGCGCAGCGCTGGCGGCGCTTCGTGATCAGGATGCCTGCCTGACCGTCCGCACAGTCGACGAGAATGAGATGACCGCACTCAATACGCGCTTTCGAGATCGCTGTGGATCCACCAACGTGCTCTCCTTTCCCGTCGAGGCGTTGCCCGGCGTGCCTGAGGAAGCGCATCCCCTGGGAGATATCGTGATCTGCCCGCCCGTGGTCGAGCGTGAGGCAACTACTCAGGGCAAGACGCTTGAGGATCACTTTGCGCATCTTGTTGTGCATGGGGTGCTGCATCTGCATGGCCATGATCACAAGAGTGATGCCGAGGCGAACGTGATGGAGCAGCTTGAGACTGAGGTGCTCGCGACGCTTGGGGTCAAAGATCCCTACCAGCCTGTCTGAGTCGCGCCATGCAAGACGAAAAAAAACGCAGCGCGTTTTTGCGCCCCGGCTGGTGGCAAGAGATCCGCTATCGGCTGCGTGGGATCCCACACACCCGTGAACACCTTTTTTCGACCATGGGAGTCGCTCGCGACGCGAACCTGATCGACGAGGACACCCTGCAGATGATGCGCCGGGTAATCGAAGTCTCGGATCTGCAAGTCGAGCAGGTCATGGTCTCCCGCGGCCAGATGGTGACGGTCGATGTGGAGCAGACACTTGAGGAAGTGCTGCCGGTGATTACCGAGTCAGCCCACTCACGTTTCCCCGTGACCGATGGTGACAAAGATGGCGTGGTGGGCATCCTGTTGGCGAAGGATCTTTTGCATCGCCAGCAGCAAAGTGAAGGACATGGGCTGCCCTGGGCAGCCCTCCTGCGACCGGCTGTGTTCATCCCTGAAAGCAAACGCCTCAACGTCCTGCTTCAGGAGTTTCGTGACAGTCGCAATCATATGGCGATCGTCGTCAACGAATACGGCAGTGTTGTTGGTCTCATCACCATTGAGGACGTGCTTGAGCAGATCGTCGGCAATATTGAGGACGAGCACGATATCGATGGTGCCGCCGGCATGGTGCTTCGACGCGGCTCGGATTTTTGTGTGATTAAGGCCATGCTGCCGGTGGAGAGCTTCAACCAGATTTACGGTTTTGAGCTTGATCCGCTGGAGTACGACACCATGGGCGGGCTTGTCACGGATGCCCTGGGCCATGTGCCGCGGCGGGGAGAAACGATCACGTTCGATCAGTTCACGGCCGAGGTGTTGAGCGCAGACAGCCGTCGGCCGCGCCTTTTGCGTATCACGCTTTCTCCGGCTGACGAGACCCCGGCGGAATAGCCCCATGGGTTTTCCCGGCAGCGCGATGCGGATAGCCGCGGCTGCCCTCTCCGGGCTCGCCTACCCGCTGGCTTTTGCTCCCTTCGATCTCTTCTGGATCGCGCCGGTTACCGTTGCTGCCTTGTTTTTGATCTGGGCCAAAGCGTCCGCCCGGCAGGCAGCACTGCAGGGGTTTGTTTTCGGTTTGGGGATGGCGCTGGCTGGCGTCTCCTGGATTTATGTGAGCCTGAGCGAGTTCGGCGGCATGCCCGCGCCTTTAGCCGGAGGTGCGGTGTTGATATTCGCAGCGCTGATGGCGCTCTACCCGATGGCGGTCGGATTTTTGCAGGCTCGTTTTGGGCCAAGGAGTCCCGCCGCGCGCGCTGTCCTGGTCATGCCGGTGTTGTGGGTATTGGGGGAATGGCTTCGTGGCAATCTGATGAGCGGCTTCCCCTGGCTTTATCTTGGTTACAGTCAGACCGATACTCCTCTGGCTGCCTTGCTCCCGATCATCGGAACCCTGGGTCTTAGTCTCTGGCTTGCGCTTGCTGTCGGGGCGCTGGTGGCGATTGTTCATGGGGCGGGCCGGGCGAGGGTGTTACCGGCCGGTGTGCTTTTGGCCCTAGGCGTTTGTACGGCGCTGGCCCGGTTGCCGGTTTTTGTAGCCCCTGCCGGTGAATCCCTCAATGTGGCACTGGTGCAGCACAATGTCTCATTGAGTGAGAAATGGCAGAGTCACAACGCCAGCAATATCGCGAGCGCCTATCTTCATGAGAGCGAGGCGCTCTCTGGGGCAGATCTCATTGTCTGGCCCGAGGCCGCACTGCCCACCTACCTTGATGAAATAGCGCCCGCGTTTTTGGCACGCCTTGAAGATCACGAAGCGGATTTTCTGCTCGGCGCGTTGGCCCGTGACTCGTTGGAGCCAAATGCCCCCTACTACAATGTGGCGGTCGGGATCGGCGAGGCAAAGTCGCTTTACCGAAAACACCAACTCGTGCCGTTTGGCGAATACCTGCCTCTGGCCGCACTGCTGGGATGGCTGCTCGACTATCTCAATATCCCGATGTCAGATTTCTCGGCGGGACCATTGACGCAGCCGCCCATGCCGCTTGGCGGCTACGCTGTGGGAGTCAGCATCTGCTACGAAGATGCTTTTACCCATGTGATCAATGAAGCTGTGCCGCAAGTGCAACTGCTCGCGAATCTCAGCGAGGATGCCTGGTTCGGAGATTCCCTGGCGCCGCACCAGCGGTTGCAGATGGCCCGCGCACGAGCGATCGAAACGGGCCGCCCAATGATTCGATCGAGCAACAATGGGTTGTCGGCGCTGATTGATGCCGATGGCCGGGTGCATGCAATCGCACCACAGTTTGTCCGCGCCGTGGTGCGCGGCGATGTGCAGCCCATGACCGGAATCACGCCGTTTGTGCGATACGGCAATCTGCCTGTGGGGGTTTTGGCGGCGTTGCTGCTGGCGGTGGGGCTCTGGTGCCGTATCCGTCGCACCGGGGACCCGGTTTCACGGTGATAGACTGTGGTGATGACAGATGTTGAGCAAAGTCCGCTGGTGGTCGCGATCTCTTCACGCGCGCTCTTTGATCTTGAGAGCGGCCATCAGATTTATGTGGAAGAGGGAGTCGATGCGTATTGCCAGTATCAGGTGGAGCACGAAGAAGAACTGCTGCACCCCGGTGTGGCGTTTCCCCTCGTACAGAAACTGCTGGCACTGAACGAATCGGAAACCGAGGCGCGTCGTGTTGAGGTAGTGCTGATTTCGCGCAACAGCGCTGACACCGGTCTTCGGATCTTTAATTCCATCGCCCACTACGAGCTCGACATTACCCGCGCTGCTTTCTCCGGAGGCGAGAGCCCGTTTCGTTACGTGACTCCTTTCAGTGCGGATCTCTATCTCTCGGCAGATCCCGCGAATGTACGGCAGGCGCTGCAGGCCAACGTGGCTGCGGCCACGATCCTGCCCTCGCGCACCCACCGGGAAAGAAACAGTCAATTGCGCATTGCCTTTGACGGCGACGCGGTGCTCTTTGCCGATGATTCCGAACGGGTTTACCAGACTGAAGGACTGGCCGCGTTTGCGGCGTCAGAGAAAAAGAAGGCGTCGACGCCGATGACGGGCGGCCCTTTCAGAAAGTTCTTGCAGTCATTGCATCAATTGCAGTCAAAATGGCCGCGAAACGAGGCGCCTATCCGAACCGCGTTATTCACCGCCCGCAGTGCCCCTGCGCACGAAAGAGTGATCCGCACGCTGCGGGCATGGAATATCCGGATCGACGAAGCCGCCTTTCTTGGAGGGCTCGACAAGGGCGAGTTTTTGCAGACCTTTGGCGCCGATATTTTCTTCGATGACCAGACGGGCCATTGTGAATCTGCCCGTCGCTATGTGCCGACAGGCCATGTGCCCCACGGAGTAACCAACGACGCCGCCTGAACGGGCCTCAACACCGGCGTTGCTATAATTGCGTCAGACATATCAGCGCAACTTTCTTCTCCTGGCCTGCTCATGAAAAGCATTCGATGGTGGCTCCTCGGCTGGTGTCTTGCCGGCTCATTGACCTTAAATCTGCCTGCCTCGGGCGCATTGCCGATGGCGGTGGATGGCGAGCCATTGCCAAGTCTTGCACCCATGCTCGAGCGGGTGCTTCCGGCGGTGGTCAACATCTATACCGAGAGCCGGGTCACTGAGCGACAAAGCCCGTTTCATTCGGACCCGTTCTTCGAAAAGTTCTTCGGCACCCCTCCGATGCAGCAGCGTGAAAGACGCGTCAGCAGTCTTGGTTCCGGAGTCATCATGGATGCTGAGGCGGGTTACGTCATTACCAACAGCCACGTGATCGCGGGCGCGGACGAGATCAGCGTACGCCTGCATGACGGCCGGGCTTTTGATGCCCAAATTGTGGGGGTCGACGAAGACGCCGATATCGCGGTTGTCCAGATCGCGGCCGAATCACTCCAGCAGATCCATCCGGGTGATTCAGATACGCTGCGGGTGGGTGATTTCGTTGTGGCGATCGGTAATCCCTTTGGGCTGGGACAGACCGCGACCTCAGGTATCATCAGCGCCCTGGGAAGGTCGGGTCTTAACATCGAGGATTACGAGGATTTTATCCAGACCGATGCTTCTATCAACCGGGGGAATTCCGGCGGCGCGCTGGTGAATCTTCGGGGCGAACTCGTCGGGATCAACACTGCGATCCTCGCGCCCGGCGGCGGCAACATCGGCATCGGTTTTGCGATCCCGATCAATATGGTCCAACTGCTGACCCGCCAGATTATCGAATACGGTGAAGTGCGCCGTGGCCGCCTCGGGGTGATCGCACAGAACCTCACTCCAGAACTCGCCGAAGCACTCGGCATAGACACTACACGCGGCGCGGTTATCGCGCAGGTGATCCCGGATTCTGCGGCCGATGATGCCGGTCTTCAAGAAGGAGACGTCGTGGTAGCCGTCAATGAACGCGAGATCGTGGACGCGAGTTCACTGCGCAATACGATTGGTCTTTTCCGTGCCGACGAGGAGATCGAGGTGAGCTTCCTGCGTGACGGCAAACGCCAGAGTATGCGAATACGGATCCGGGCCATCGAGCCCGTGGCAGGCCAGGGCCTTAAGATCAACAAGCGCCTTGAGGGAATCCGTCTTGCAGATATCGATGAAGAAGATGGCCCGCAGGGTCAGCGTGGTGTGCGCGCAGTAGAAGTGGCACAGACCAGTCTTGCCTGGAGCGCGGGCCTTCGCGAGGGCGATCTGATTATTTCGGTCAACAAGCAACCGATTTACAGTCTCAAAGATGTCGAGCAGGCAGTTGATGAAAATGACGCAATGCTCTTGCTCAATGTGGTGCGGGGTAACACGGGTCTCTTTATTGTGATCCGCTAGCGCAGGGAAGAAATGCGACAATGAATGAAAATCTGATTGCGCCTTCGATTCTCTCGGCGGACTTTGCCCGCCTCGGCGAAGAAGTCGACAACGTGCTCGCTTCGGGCGCGGATATCGTGCACTTTGATGTCATGGACAATCACTATGTGCCCAACCTCACCATCGGCCCTCTGGTGTGTGAGGCGCTGCGCAAGCATGGCATTACTGCCCCCATTGATGTCCACCTGATGATCAAGCCGGTGGACCGGATCGTGCCCGACTTTGCATCAGCAGGCGCCTCCTACATTACCTTTCATCCGGAAGCGAGCGAGCATGTCGATCGCACCTTGCAGCTGATCGCGAGTGAGGGTTGCAAAGCCGGACTGGTATTCAATCCTGCGACACCGCTTGATGTTCTGGAGCATGTCATCGATAAAGTCGATATGATTCTGCTGATGTCGGTCAATCCCGGCTTTGGCGGGCAGAGTTTTTTGCCTTCGGCGCTGGATAAATTGCGCAAAGCACGCAAACTGATCGGTGAGTCTGGCCGCAATATTCGCCTTGAGATTGATGGCGGCGTAAAGGTCGAGAACATTGGCCAGATTCATGCCGCAGGCGCTGATACTTTTGTTGCAGGGTCCGCGATTTTCGGCGCGGCCCGAGACCAAGACCCGAACCGCTACGATACGGTGATTAGCGCAATGCGCAATGCATTGGCTGAATCACCATCATGAGTGGCCCGACTCCGGACCCATCCCAACCTTCTTTGCGAACCCCCGCCCGGGGTGTGCTGTTTGATCTTGATGGCACCCTGATCGACTCCGCACCGGATCTGGTGGGCGCCTGTAATGACATGCTCAATGCGCTCGGCCGTCCACCTGTGGCGCTTGAGACTGCCCGGGGCTGGATCGGCAACGGTGCCCAGCGGCTCGTGGAACGGGCGCTGACCCAGGATTTTGACGGCGAAGCACCAGCACAACTCATGGAAACCGCTTACCCGCTTTTTCAAAAGTGCTATCAGGCAAACCTGCACCGCGACAGCGTCTTGTATGCCGGAGCGGTAAAGACCCTCGCGCAGTGTCAGGCCGCCGGCCGCCGGGTTGGATGCGTGACCAATAAGCCAGCCGCCTTTACCCTTCCGCTGCTGAAAGCGATGGGACTCAGTCGTTATCTCGATCCGATTGTCAGCGGCGACGATTTACCGAAGAAAAAGCCGGATCCATTGCCGCTGGAACATGTTGCCGGGCAATGGGGATTAGCTCCTGCAGAATGTCTTCTGGTGGGCGATTCGGTGAGTGACTTTCGCGCGGCCCGGGCGTGCGGGATGCCGGTGGTACTGGTGAGTTACGGCTACAGCCAGGGTCTTGACCTTTTCGAACTTGGCCCAGACGCCGTGATAGACTCATTGGCGAAAGTGCTTAACATCATTGATGTGGTGTAAGTCGTTTCAGCACAGACACACTGCGGTTTAGCAAAGCGTGCAGCGGTCAAGCCGTAGCGCAAGGGCATAGGCCCGGTCACCAATTTAGCGCGAAACGATCGTTGAGCATGACCGCTTCGGAACAATACGCGACCCCCACCAGCGATAACGCCTTCAGTATTCCTCAACGATGATTACCCAAGCCGAATACGATCGCCTCGCCCGCCAGGGCTACAACCGGATCCCGCTGCAGACTGAGGTGCTGGCGGATCTTGAAACCCCGGTGAGTGCCTATCTCAAGATGGCGCAGGGCCCGTACAGTTATCTGCTGGAATCTGTGCAGGGCGGTGAGAAGTGGGGCCGCTATTCCATTATCGGACTGCCGTGTCCCACGGTTATCCGGGTAACGGGTGACTCTCTGTTGATCGAGCAAGAGGGCGAAGAGATTTATCGTCAGGAGACCGATGATCCCTTGGCGGCGATCCAGAGCATTCATCGCCAGTTCAATGTGCCCCAGTTGGACACGCTGCCGCGCTTTAACGGCGGCTTGGTGGGTTACTTCAGTTACGACACGGTGCGCTATATCGAGCCCCATCTGGCAGACAGCGATCTGCCGGATCCGGTCGGCGCGCCTGATATCCTGCTGATGGTCTCTGATGAGCTCCTGGTCTTTGACAACTTAAGCGGCCGTCTTCATATCGTGGTGCACACCGATCCCGAATCGGACGATGCCTATGCCTCCGGCTGCGAGCGCCTCGATCAACTGGTTGAACAGATCTCAAGCCTGTCTATTGGGCGGGCCACACCCGTAGGGCAAGTCGTGCGGGAGAGCGACTTTCGCTCATCGTTCGTCCAAGAGGATTTCGAAGCCGCCGTCGAGCGCTGCAAGGATTACATCCAAAGCGGCGACATCTTCCAGGTCGTGCTGTCACAGCGCCTGTCGATTCCCTATGAGGCCGAGCCGATTACGTTGTACCGGGCGCTGCGCACGGTGAATCCCTCGCCCTACATGTATTTTCTGGATCTCGATGATTTCCAGATCGTCGGCTCTTCGCCGGAGATTCTGGCGCGCCTTGAAGAAGGCGAGGTCACGGTGCGTCCGATTGCCGGTACCCGCCGGCGGGGGTTGAGCGAAGAGGAAGACCGGCGCCTCGAAGAAGAACTGATCTCTGATCCCAAGGAACTCGCGGAGCATCTGATGCTGGTGGACCTTGGCCGTAATGACGTCGGCCGGATCGCGGCCACCGGAACGGTGGAGCTCACCTCAAAAATGCAGGTCGAACGCTATTCGCATGTGATGCACATCGTGTCCAATGTGACGGGGGAACTTCAGGATGATCTTGACGCTATCGATGTGCTGCGCGCGACCTTCCCGGCAGGCACCGTTTCCGGAGCGCCCAAGGTCCGGGCCATGGAGATCATCGGCGAGCTCGAGCCGGTGCGGCGGGG
>CENU01189929.1_pt1 | contig 25225 bp, 22 predicted proteins | sample 361331 | NCBI WGS metagenome assembly CENU01 (sample SAMEA2619766, study PRJEB7988) | marine metagenome | isolation source: saline water (ENVO:00002010), including | reverse complement strand
TCCGCTGTTGAATGAAGGCCAGGAAAAGTCTAGTTCTGCAATGAAAATTGACATCGGCAAATATAAAAAAAAATAATTTTGGTAATGGTACCAGAATTAAGAAAATAGAATTAGTACGATGTTTAAAAAAAATATAATAGGTATAATCACAGTAACTTTTTTAATTTTTAGTTTCTGTAAAGTCTCTTATACAAAAGAGATCCCGGTTATCGTTATTGCACCGAATAAAAAACCCCAGTCTTTATCAACTGTAGGTACGTCAGTAACAATTTTAGATGAAGAATATTTGAATAACAGTACTGAATATTTTTTAGGTGATGTTTTATCTTCTAACACAACAAGTGCAAATTTTTTTCAAAGTGGTGGTCATGGAACTGCTTCTGCAATTCAATTAAGAGGAATGCCAAAAAGATATTCTACAGTTTACATCGATGGAGTAAAAATGTCTGATCCATCAAGTGTTTCAAACGACTTTGACTTTAACAATATCTTAACAAGTCAAATATCAAGAGTTGAAATATTGAAAGGAAACCAAAGTTCTATTTATGGGAGTGGGGCCATAGGGGGAACAATACACATTACCACTAAAAAGGGTAAGCCTGGGTTTAATAAAGATTTCAATTATTTAACAGGCTCAAAAGGAACACATAATTTATCAACCTCAATTTCTGGAGGAGATGATTATAAAAATTATTTTGTTGGATTTGAAAGGTTTCAGACTGAGGGAATTTCTCAAATGATGCATAACGATGAAAAAGATAGGTACAGAAATAACAGTATAATAGCTAGTTATAACTATAACTTCCCAAAAAATTTTGAATTAATTAGTAATTACAGGGTTGCAGATACATATTTGCAATATGATGTAACATGTGTTTCTAATCGGTTTGGTTGTTCACCTAGTGCTGACCATGCTGAAGATGTGGATGCAATTGAGTCATCTGGAAATATAAGTTTGATACACAAACCATTAAAAAATCTTGAAAATAAATTTACTGTTGCAAATACCTATATAAAAAGAATTTATAATGCTGCAATTAATAGCGCCAACACAAAGCAAGATAGCTATTATGGTGAAAGATACTCCTTCCTATATCAAGGAAACTACAATTTGAATTTGGATAACAGTATAGTTTTTGGTCTTGAAAGAGAGGATGACTCTATTGGTTATAACAAGAATATGACAGGGATGGATTACAAAGATGCTTACGTAACTTCTAAATATTTTGATTTTCAAAAAAGATTTTCTCCAAATATTTTTGGAACTTTTGGATCTAGATTTGATAATCACTCTTTAGCTGGAAATGAAGACTCTCATAGGCTAACATTAGCATATCTTTTTGATAATAAATTAACTAAAATTAAAAGTTCCTACGGCACAGGTTTTAGATATCCCTCTTTGTATGAATTTTATTTTTATACATCAGCAGGTTATGATGGAAACGAAAAGGCTGAAAATAGTGAGAGTTTTGATATCGGTATTGAAAAATCATTTCCAGAAATGGGTTTAAAAATTGATATGAGTTATTTCAATATTAAATACCACGATGTGCTTGAAGGTTGGCAGGCATCAGGCTGGGATGCTGGTAATCATCCAGGCACAGTTAAATCTCAAGGATTGGAATTAATGTCAAATTTTCAATTTAATAAATTTTTGAATTTTGATTTAAATTATACTTATACTTCTACTTACGATGGAGCAGAACAAGATAATCCAAATAAAACTGATGGTCAAAATAACGCTCAATTAGTAAGAGTTCCTAGAAACTTAATAAATTTAAATACTAATTTTAAGATACCAGGTTTTGAAAATCTGAATATTTTATTAAGTACTAAATGGTCTGATATGGCCAGGGATTATGGTAATGGAAATAGAACTTTTGCTGATGAAAGAATAGACGACTATTTAGTTAATGATTTGAATATAAATTATAATTTTTCAGAGGCGTATAAATTGTATTTTAATATTACAAATTTACTTAATGAAAAATACGAAACTGCCAGAGATTATTCACAAATGCCTAGGACATTCAATTTTGGATTAAAAAATAGCTTTTAAATTTAATTAAGTTATATTTAACGATGTATAATTTATGAATTATTTAAAAGTTTCAATAGGAATTTTTTTTGCATTAGCGGCAAGTAGATTTATTCCTCACCCTCCAAATTTCACAAGTTTGATAGCTCTTAGTTTTTATGTTCCAGCATTACTAGGTAGGAGATTTATACCAAGTTTGATATTCAGTTTTCTTTTGACAGATTTAGTTATTGGTTTTCATAATACATTATTTTTTACATGGGGTTCAGTTTTGTTGATTGGAATTATATCAAATATTTTCAAAAAAAATTTGGGCTTAAGATTAATAGGAGCAATTACAGGTGTTTTGATTTTTTTTATTGTCACTAATTTCGGTGTTTGGTGCACAGGTTTATATGGTTATAATTTTGAAGGTTTCATTATCTGCTACTCTTTAGCTATACCTTTTTTAGGAAATACACTTGTCTCAACAATAATATTTTCAGCTCTGATTGAAATTTTGTTAAGTATTATGAAGTTAATGAAAACAAGAATTTACAACTAACTTAATCGTGCAAATCTAAAGCTGTTGCTGCAAACTGCCTATATGTTTTATCAAATTCTTCACCTAACTTAGCCATCATCTTATTTCCTTCATCATCATCTTTCTCTGCAATCTTTATTTCTGGCCATCTCTCTTTTGGAAATTTCACATATAAACTAAATACTTTGGCTAATCCTGAAATTTCCTCTTTTGAAATTGTTGGCATTCTCAACATACTGGCACTCGTGTTGGATAAAGAACAAATTTCTTCATCTTTAATATAACCTTTTTCAATAGCATAAGTTCTTAATGGTGTTCCATGATATGGCGCAAAGATAAAAGCACCTGTAGCATCTATAGTTTCTGGAAGCTTTCGCACAAAATTAATTGTATCAAATATTAAATCTCTCGTTTCATCAGGCATTCCAATTATACTGTTAGCGCATGAGGCATATTTATGCTCAGCAGCTATTTCAAAGGCTTTTATCTGAACTTCATCCTTTACATTTCTCTTTAAATAGTTTCTTCTGTAGTCATAATTTCCATGCTCAATACCGATGTTCATTCTGAGCATGTTCATTTCTTCCAGACCTGCTGCTCTATATTCTGTAATTGTCTCAGCCCTTGTGTTCATCCAAAATGGAATTTTATAGTCAGAGTAAAGTTCTTTTAATTCATCAAACTCTCTATTTGACATTGCTAAAAATGTATCAACAACAAAGTAAATTAGATTGGGATCATACTTCTTTACTAAAAAGTCTAACTCTTTTCTCATTCTTTCAATACTTTTTTTTCTATGAAATCTTCCACCTGTCTCAGCTTTATACTCAACATTGTTAGATGGTGAATTACAAAAAGTACATGTATATGGACACCCTCTTTGAGTCTCAAAGCCCACTGCTCTCCAAATTTTTCCTTGCATAGGTCTATATAGACTTCCTTTTTCAAATAAATCCCAGTCAGGTATAGGAACAGTATCAATATCCACTGGTGCGCGCATACCATTTCTATAGATATTTCCTTCCCCTTTAATAGTGAAATTTTTTATTTGGTCAATTCTACCTCCTGAACATAATGCATTTGCCATTTCAACAACCGCACCTTCGCCCTCTCCTCTACAAACATAATCAACATGTTCATTTTTTATTACTTTATCAGCAGCATAAGTTGCAAAAACTCCTCCAAATAAAGTTTTATAATTTCTTTGGTTTTCAGGAATAGATTTAAGTAAATCGATGGCTAAATAATAGGTGCTTTCTAGAACAGAAACTAAAATTAAATCTGGCTGAAAAGTTGCTATTTTTTTTTGAAAATCTTTAACTATTCCATTCTTTGGTTTTACTCCTTTTTCATGCCATTCAGAGTTATCATATTTATGAACATTTCTATTTTCAACTTTTTCATCATTAGTATTTTTTCCTAAAGTTAAAGAATCAATATCTTGATAATAGGTGCAATCAAAAAGATCTAATTGATATCCCTCTCTCCTTAAAAGCGCTGTAAAAATTCCAACTGATTGAGGCATGAGTGCACTCATGTGCAAGTTTGGATAAAATATTAAAACTTTAAAGTCTTTTGGCTTTCTAGGTGTAAAAGGTGATTTTAACATAGTGAACTCTTATAACAATTTTAAAGTTTTTCAATTGATATAAATAACATTTATAATAGAAAACAATACATTTTTCTTATTTCAATTATCTTTTGCTTAAATAATTAATATTTTTAATCACTTTGATTAGGTCTTTTTTTGTATCTACAGAAATTGAATTATTAGACATTTTGATCATGTATACTTCAAGTCCTAACTCTAAAAACCTAATAAGCTCACAGTCTTCAATGTTTTCAAGAATTGTTTTTTGTTTAATTTTTGAGAATATTTTTAAGGCTTTATATGGAAGTGAATAAATGCAAACTTGTCTCCAAGCATGTGTAAATTTACCTTTTTTGCTTATGGGTATTGGTGATCTAGATTGATAAAGTAGTCTTCCGTCGTTCCTAAAAACTACTTTTGGAATATGTTTTGATAAAAATAACTTTTTATCAGTAATTTTTGTATAGCCGTTTATAATTCTATTTGGGTATTTTTTTGCAGTCTTAATTAATTTTTTTATATCTCCCGTATCACATATAGGCTCATCTCCTTGAATATTAATATAAAAACTAGCTTTAATTTTTTTTGATAGCTCTGCTATTCTATCAGTTCCAGTTAAGCATTTTTTTGATGTCATAACACAACTCATATTATTGTCATCGCACAATTTTTGAATTCTTTTATCATCAGTTGCAATAAAAATTTTATCTCTTGATACTACTTTAAGACATTGTTGATATGTTCTTATCAGCATTGGAATACCTAAAATTTTGATAAGTGGCTTGCCAGGGAATCTTGAAGAATTATATCTTGCAGGAATTACAATTATAAATTTTTTTATCATTTTATAATATAATATTTATTTTAGTATTTACTAAAGAAATTATTAATATAAAAGATTATTAAAATTTTAAAAATGATAAATTTTAATAATTCAAACTTTTTTTATGACCCTTTTCCTCATTGTGTTTTGAATAATTTTTTAGATAATGATATTTATGAAAAAATTTGTTCAGAATATCCAGATTTAGATTATTTTGAGGAAGTGAAAAGTAAGACATCTGATAATAAATTTAAGAAATATAGATTTTCAAATAATACTAAGAACTTTACAAAATTTATCGACACAACAGTAGAAACAAAAAAATTTTATGATTATTTAAACACCGATGAATTTACAAAAAACATAAATAATTTTCTCTTATCAAAGCAAGTCGATTTAAGAATTGACACAAATAATAAAAAAAGTTTAAGACAAATTATAAAAAATTTTTTTTTGAGAAAATCTTCAATAGATTTTGAGTTTTCATCAATTCCAATAAAAAATGGATTTATTTTGCCTCATACTGATGGAGGTAATAAATTATTGGGTTTCGTAATACCAATAATTGATGATGATAACATTTTTGATATCAACAATCTTGGAACCAAGATACTTAAAGCTAAAACAGATAAGTATAGATATAATTTTTATAATAAAACTGTCCCCTTTGAGGAAACAGAACTAGTAAGGGAATTACCTTTTAAAAAAAATCAAATGTCTTTACATGTTAAAACATTTAATTCACTTCATGGTGTTGGTCCTATTGAGGATAAAAATAACCTAAAAATTGAATATAGAAAAAGTATATCCGTTTTTTTACTTAAATAATTATTTAAGAATAATTTTTGTTTTGTAGTTTCCTTTTTTTAAAAAATTTTTTATTTGTTCTAAAATTTTTAAGTTAGAAATATTTTTTGTTAATCCAAAAATCTTAATTTCCTCAAACTTCTGCATTATACAATAGCTAAGCGCATAGATTAAAACAAGATTTTTTTCATAGCCACAAAAATTATTTTGGATTTTGATTTTATTATTTTTTTTTATATTATAGCTAATTATTTTATTTTGATTTCTTTTAATCAAATGTTTTAAAATCTTATAATGAGGTAGAATTAAACTAACATTTTTGGTAGATAAGGCCTTCTCAATTTCAGTAAAAATTCTATACGCATTACACATAAAAATATAATCAAGATATTTGCTTTTGATAAAATTTATAAAATTAAGAGTTGAAGTCGCATATCCATTTAATCTTAATTTTTTTAGATTAATATTTTTTGTGTGCAAATTATCACATAAAATAGCTATTTTATTTAATTTTTTAGACTGTACTTTTTTGTGTTTAATTACATCAAGAAAAAGATTATCAAAAATATTCATATCATACTGTGTAGCTCTATTTTTTTTCAAAAATTTTAAAATCTTTATCATTCTATCTTTCTTAAATTTTTCTTCCTCTAAAAATCTTTGAACAAAAGTTGGATGAATATTATTTTTAGCTGAGTAAACATAATACTTATTTTTACCCCATTTGTATTCTTCATAAAGATTTTTCATAAATTTTTTAGAAAAAATATTTATCTTTTTTAATTCTGTATTCTTTTTTTTATATTTTAAAAAATCCTCTAATTTAAGATTTCCAGCACCTCTACCCATTCCCATTATTGAGGTATCGATTACACCAAAACCCATTTTTATTGAGGCAATTGTATTATTTAATGCATCACCAGTATTATCATGTGAATGAAACCCGAGGCGGTTTAAATTTATACCCCCTTTTTTAATATATTTAGATATATTTAAAATTTTATTTGGTTTACAATTTCCAAAACTATCAGCAAGATATAAATAGTCTGCTCCAAACCTTATTGCAATTTTAAAAAATGATAAAATTTCTCGATTTGTTAAAATTGTAAATTTCATTAAATTTACACAAACAGTGTAATTATTATTTTTCAAATATTTCACTACCTTTTCAAGTTTTTCTTTATCTGTAAAATTGCAGGCAATTCTAACAATTTTTACAACACTTTTTTTTGAACTAGTAAAATTTTTTTTCAAACTATTAAGTCCTTCCTCTCCAGTATAATCTGATAAATCAATCATCACTGATATCTTTTTATTTCTATCAAATTTTAATTTAGACAAATCCTTTTCACTTGATGTTAAAAATTTTCCAATTTTGCTTAAGCCACTTGGACCTGAACCAATATTATTGATTGGTTTTCTAAATCCAATTTCTATAATATTTACAGAGGTTTTTGATAAGACTTTCAAATAATTTTTTGCGAAATTTGTTGAAAAATCCCAATTATTATAATATCCACCATCTCTAAGCGTGCAATCCAAAATTTTGACATTATCCATATATAAACATTAGATTATTTTGTAATTACAATCAACAATGATAAGTCATAAAAAGTTATTAATCAGATTCAACAAGATTGAAAAAAAATATTTTTCTGATCCTCATTATAATATTTCAAAAAATTATTTACATTATCTACTATTGAATCAAAATTTTAGCTTTATTAGATTTACTTTATCTGGATATATAACAAATTTAATCTTATTATTATTATCATTTATTTCAATTTTATTTTCTAAAATTAAAAATATATCTCATGCAAATTATTTTATTGTCCATAAAGGTCAAAAGGGCAGATATGACTTTAGAAGTAATTATATCCTAGATAATTACGAATTTAAAAAGTCTTTAAATATTGTAAGGTGTGTTTCTTTTTTCGATAGCATAAAGGTCTATTTTAAATATCCTAACGTGATTTTTTATCTATCTTTTGATTATTTTAATAATTTTTTCTCTTACAATAAGTATTCATTGATTGAAGATTACAAAGTGCTTCATGAGAAAGAAATTAAAAATTGTCAAGACATGAAAAAAATTTTTAAGTTTTTAAAAATCAAAAAATTTTTAAGTATCGATGATCAAAGGATTATGCAAGTTTTTTTAAATGCTTGTAAAGAATTAAAAATCGAAACTTTCGGTTATATGCATTATAAGTTTTCAAAATACGTAATAGGTATTAAGTATTTATCTTTTGATAATTTTATTGTGTGGTCAGATTATTTTAAAAAAAAACTTATTGATGTAAATAAAGATTATAAAAAAAAAAAAATTTTTGTAAGCGGTTACCCCCCAAAAAATGTTTCAAAAAAAATTAATAAAGATGAGATAAATATACTATATTTATACGACTTAAATTTAAATTTCAAAAAAATCTCAAAAATACTAAATGAGTTAAATATGAAAAAGAGAATTAATATTTTTGTTAAACTTAAACCTCAAAGAATTGAGACTAAATGGGATATTTTCTGTAAAAAGAAAAATATTAAATATTTTAAAGTTGAGACTTTAGACCAAATTAATAAGAAAATTAAATTTGATTATTTTATTGCAACAATATCTACTGCAATATTAGAATCCACTTTATACGATGCCATTCCTTTAAAACTAAACTCAAGTAATGATTTTGCAGATGATCTTATTCAAGATAAAGTTGTATTTAAGGTTAATAATTTATCAGACATTATTAAAATTACTTGTAATCAGGCTTCAAAAAAAAAATATTTTAATAGAATATTTCGAAAAGTATGGGGTTTTAAAAAGTATAATTCAAATAATATTAAAAAAATTCTTTCAAAATATTTTTATACTATTAAAAGTTAAACGAAATGATTATTAAACCGTCTGTTATAGGCTTAGGGTATGTTGGTTTACCTTTATTTCTAAAATTACAAAAAAAATTTAAGTGCATTGGTTACGACAACAGTATTTCAAGAGTAAATAGCTTAAAAAAATGTATTGATACCAATAAAGAATTTTTAAAAAAAGAACTAATCTTAAAAAATAAATCTTTTTTCACCTCAAAATTACAGAGTCTTAAAACAAGTAATTTTTATATTGTTGCTGTTCCTACACCAGTATTTAAAAATAATATTCCAAATCTTGAACACTTAAAAAAAAGTTGTCTTATTATAAGTAAGGTTCTTAAAAAAAATGATATTGTTTTTTTTGAGTCAACTTTTTACCCAGGAATTACAGAAAACTATTGTGCAAAAATTTTAGAAAAAAAATCGGAACTAAAAGTAAATAGAGATTTTTTTGTAGGATATTCTCCCGAAAGAATTAATCCTGGAGATAAAAAACACTCCGTGGATAAAATAAACAAGATTGTGTCTATATCTGGAAAGGAAAATTTAAGAATTGCAAAAAAAGTTTATGGAAGTGTTACTAAAAAGATAACTCTTACAGAGAATATCAAAGAAGCTGAGAGTGCCAAAGTAATAGAAAATATACAAAGAGATCTTAATATTGGCTTGATGAACGAAATTTACAAGGTTTGCTATAAGTCGAAAATCAATTTTTACAGTGTTATGAAATTAGCTTCTACAAAATGGAATTTTCTTAAATTTGATCCAGGACTCGTTGGAGGACATTGCTTACCAGTTGATCCATACTATTATTCAGATTTTGCAAAAAAATTTGGAATTAAGACTAATGTAATTCTATCAGCAAGAAAAATTAACAATTCAATGTATTTATTTATGTATGATAAGATTTTAAAAAAGATTAAAGATTATAAATTAGATTTGAAAAAATCAAAAATTTTAATTTTGGGATTGACTTATAAAAAAAATGTTTCTGACATTAGAAATTCGTTTGCTTTGAAATTATTTTTTTTATTAAAGAAAAAAATCAAAAATTTAGATGTAAGCGATCCTTTAATAATAAATAAAAAAATTCAAAATTTAAAGATTTTCGAAAATTTTGATATCGATAAATATGATTTAATAATTAATTTTGTAAATCATGATATATTTAAGGATAAAATTTTAAAAATTAAAAAAAAAAAGAAAAAATATCTGGATTTATTTTAATATTTTGTCAAAAAAAATTATATATATTACTGATCTATCTCTTCCTTCCAACAAGGCTCAAGCTGTGCATATTTTTAAATTAATTGATAATTCTTTAAAGTTTTTAGATAAGGCTATCTTAATCTGTCCAAATATAAAAAAAAAAGTTAATGTTAATTTTTTCAGAAAATACTTTAATTTACATAGTAAGAAAGATATCGAAATACACCAATTATTTAAGAATTTATATATTAATTCTTTTTTAAAAAGATTAATTTTTGGTTTTAAAGTTGGAAAAATTTTAAATAAAGAAAAAAGTTTAATTATAACTAGAAGTTTAATTTCTAGTTTTTTTTTATCTTTACGTAGAGTTAAGCATTTTTTGGAAGTGCATCAAGAAATGAAAGGACTGACAAAATTTTTGTTAATCAACTTAAATTTTATTAATTCTAAATACGTTATAAAAGTAATTTTTATATCAAAAAATTTATCAAAAGTTTATAACCTTAAAAATGATAAATTTATTATATTACATGATGCATGTGATTTAAAAGATTTCAAATCAGTAATTAAACTAGAAAAAAAAGTCAAAAAAATTTTCTATTTAGGAAGTTTTTATAAAGGTAGGGGGATAGAGGTAATTCAAAAACTGTCAAAATTAACACCTAATATAGATTACTATCTATATGGTCAGAGAGATGAAGAAGTTAAATCTAGTAAAAATTTTAAAGTATTTTCGCATGTCAGCTATAGTGAGTCTACCGCACTTATCAAATCAGCAGATTTGCTTTTGATGCCTTACCAATCAAAAGTTTCCATCAATTCAAATAACTTTGATGATGAAATTTCAAAATTTATTTCCCCTTTAAAAATGTTCGAATATTTAGCCACAGGTATACCAATCATAAGTTCAGATTTAAAGGTATTAAGAGAAATTTTGGTAAATCAAAAAAATTCTGTGCTCGTAAAAAATTACTCAAATCCATTTTCTTGGAAAAAAGCAATTTTTAATTTATCCAATAATTATAGTTTAAGAAAATATATTTCAAAAAATTCTAAAGCTACAGCTATTAAAAATACCTGGGAAAAAAGATTTACTAAAATTTATAATTTATATCTTAATAATATCAACAATGGTTAGTATAGGAATAATTAATAAGGGGCCACTTCTTAATTGGGGGAAAAATTTTGGATACTGGTATTTGATTAAATATTTTCATAATGAATTAAGATCTGCCGGTTATGAAATAAACTTTTATGAGTCAATGAATAGTAAATTTTATAAATCGGACTTTATAATTGTAGATAGTAGAACAATCACTGAAAAATATACCAATAAGATTAGAAGAAAATTAAAATTAAGTGTGAATTATAATTTTTTGGAGACAATTCTTAAAATTCAAAAAAAAAACTCAAATATAGTTTGGCTGGATTTAACTGATAGTTCAGGGACCACTCAATTTGAGGTTTTACCATATGTAAGAAAATATGTTAAAAAGCAATTTTACAAAGATAAAAGTTTTTACAAAAATTTTTTTTTTAGAGATAGATATTATGCTGATTTTTATCAAAAAAAGTTTTCTTTAGAAAAAAATATTAATTTTAAAACTCATCTTTTAACTGATAAATATCTATCAAAATTAGTCCTTGGTTGGAACATTGGTGTTGGTAATTATTTTGATGTTTTAAATAGAGATAAATATGAAAAATATTTATGTATTTTAAAATCACTAAAATCTAATGACTCAAAAGATTTATATAAATATTGTCTTGGTTTTCATAAACCAGAGAAAAAATTAGATGATATTTACTATAGTTTTAATTTAAGGAATGATGATGAAAAAAAATCTATTCATTTTCAAAGAAATAAAGTTACAGAAATATTGAATCAATATTTTAAATCTAAAAATTTAAGATTTGGTCACAAGGAGTATTTAAAAAAACTTCAACAATCAAAAATCTCAATTGGTGCGTTTGGATGGGGTGAAGTATGTTATAGAGAATTTGAGGCAATAAAAATGGGTGCAGCAGTTATTTTTCCTAATGTGGATTATATAGAAACTTGGCCAAATATTTATCGAGATAATTATTCTTATGTCAGTTACAAACTAGATTTCTCAAATCTGATTGATAAGATAAACCTAGTCAGTAGTGATAATGATTTAAGAGAAAATCTTGTGGAAAATTCTCAAAGAATTTGCAAGAATGTTTATTCTCATGAGGGATTAGATTATTTGATTAATTTTTTCAAAAAAATAACAAATTAATTTTTTTTAATTAATAATCTACTCGCATAGTCTATTCTGTGAAACCAAAAGAAATTCTTCTCTAATTGAAAGTATTCATCGACAGCCCTTTTTGACCCTTTCCAATGGCCGTAGTCATCAATTATAAGAACTCCACCAGGTACAAGCTTAGGATATAAAATTTCCAACTCTTTCTTTGTTGACTCAAAAAAATCAGTGTCTAACCTTAATAAAGATATTTTATCTGGTAGATTTTTTGAAATTTTAAGAGTTTCTTCAACTTTACCCTTTATAAAATAAAATGAATCGAGATAGTTTTTATTAAAGGAACTGATATTATTCCTTACTTCATCAAGTGTAGAATAGCACCATTTTACATCATTCGCTTTATATTTATCATATATCTTTTTTGCATCTATATCTTTTAAATCAAAATCTTTTGATCCTGGGATAGGCATTCCCTCAAAAGTGTCAAAAGCAAAAATTTTTTTATCCAAATTTAACTTATCTGCAATAATCTTAAATAAAATCAGGTTACCTCCTTTCCACACTCCTGACTCAACGAGATCTCCTTCAATATTATTTTTGGAAATATGTTTTATAGATTGTATGATAGCCCAATGATTTGCTGGTGTGCTCATTGAATAATTGGATATTTGTTTTATGATTTTTAGTTCATCCTCACTGATTTCTGCAATTGAGTGCTCATTTCTTTTATACCAAGAATTTTTATGCTCAATTTTAAAATTAAATTTGTTAATTATTTTTTTAATTATTTCAGAATATTTATTCATAATTATTAATTAAATTTATTTCAATTTAATTCAACAAAATAAAATCAAATACTCTCAAAAATATTTGAATATTTTTTTACATTGGAATTAAGAAGAAATTTTTTTAAATTTTGTCTATTCTTTTTTGATTTGTTTAAATAAAATTTAAAATTTTTTAAGATTTTATTTATTTTTATGGATAAATCGTATTCATTATTGGTTTCGAAAAGCAATCCAGAACTTCTATTAGATAGAATCTCTGAATTACCACCCGGACAATTAGAGGCTATTACTACAAGATTGTTATTTAATGCTTCAATTATAGTATTGCTACACCCCTCAAAAAAAGATGGGGATATTAATATGTCGAATTTTTTCATTTCTTTTTGGGGAAATTTTGTAATTTTTCTTATTTTCACTTTTTTTTTAATATTTAAACTATTTATGAGAGAAATCAGATTATTCTTAAGATTCCCATCACCGAAAATTGTAAGAGAAATATTTTTCTTTTTAATTAACACAAATGATTTAATCGCACATTCTAAATTTTTTTCTTTTGATAATCTACTAAAACAAACGGCTTTAAATACATTTTTTTTTGGTATTTTTTTTGTTGATTTATTTAATTTATCCAGAGATGGTGGATATATTACTTTTACTTTATTTAATAAAGAATTATTAAAACCTTTCTTAATACCCACCGAATTAGCAATAATAATATCAGATAGAGGATAAACTAAATTAACTAAAAATTTAAGTATCTTCTTTTTCAAATAATCAATATTTGAAAAATATATATCTAATTCCTCTAAAGGAGTTCTTTCAACTAAAACAGTCTTTAAATTATTAATTCTTTTAGCAATTAAAGTTAAGATTACATTATTATAATGAATATTTGAGATTAAAATATTTTTATATTTTTTTTTAACAATTTTTTTTAGTAAATTACTTATTAAAAAAATAGAAAAAATTAATTTCTTACTATTTAACTCATAGACTCTAATATTATTTTTTTTAAAAATTTTACTGTAACCACATTTACCTATACAGATAATTGAAATTTTATAATTTTTTTTTGATAAATTTAAACAAAGTTTAGAAATTGAATTTCCTGCTCCTCCAAATGAAAAATCAGACATAAAAAATATAAGATTTTTTTTCATAAGGTCATAATTTCTTTATAGTATTTTTCTAAATTTGTTTTTTCTTCAAATCTATATAGATTTTTGTAACCAATTTTAATTTTATTTTTAATATCGACAGAATTTTTTTTTTGAATGAATCTGATTATATTTTTTTTTAAGTCTTTGTAATTATTGTTCTTAAATAAATAACCAGCATCACCATTCATCAGAATTTCTTTGGGTCCAGTTGGACAATTCGATGAAATTATAAATTTTTTCATCATTTGTGCTTCAATTAATACATTAGGCAAACCCTCAAATTTAGAAGTCAAAATGAATGCATCACATTTTTTTAGATATTTTATAGAGTTTGAAATATTTTTTACTATTTGAATGTTATTTTGTAAATTATTTTTTAGTATGTATCTTTTTAAATTATTTTCTTCTAAACCATTGCCTATAATTTTAAGTTTATAATTTATATTTTTAATTTCTTTAAAAGCCTTTAACATAATCATATGGTTTTTCTGATCAGTAAGTCTAGCTACATTTAGAAAATGAATAATATTTTTTTTTATAACATTTTTAAATTTAAATTGATCTTTTTTATTATAAGTGGGATTATAAATTACAATTGGATTTACTTTAAAAGTTTTAATAAATATTTTTTTAAATTCTTTACTATTAACAATTATTTTATCAGCCATTTTGTATATAATTTGAAATATTTTTTTTTTAAATCTATTTGATATATAATAATTTGGAGCAGCATTAGATCGTGCTATAATCTTATTCTGTGTAAATTTAGCTAATAAAATAAAATATAAATTAGATTGGAAAGACACAAACAACAAATTTTTCTTGAATCCGAACTTCCAAAAATAGTTTAGATAGCAAAATAAAATTTTCAAAAAATTTGGTAAAGGAAAATTCCCAAAAAAAGTGCTATCAATAATTTTAACATTTTTATGAAATTTTTTTTGAGTATTATTCTTTCGAAAAGTAATCAAATATACAATTTGGTTTTTAATTGCAAAAAAATTTACTATTTTATATAAGTTTTTTTCAACACCACCTATTCCAATAGCTGGACAAAAAAAAATAATTTTTTTTTTCATATCAAATAATAGACATATTTTTAATGTTATTTCTTCAGTATATTATAAATACTTATCTTAATTTTGTATAAATAACTTATGTATCTATCAATAATTCTTCCTTATTTTAAAAAGAAAAAATATATTAAACAAACTTTGGAATCGATTATAAATCAAAGTTTCAAAAACCATGAGTTAATAATTATATATGATCAAACAGATAAGTCTGATATTTCATATATTAAAAGAATTATTAAAAATAAAATTAAATACAAAATAATCATTAATAAAAAAAATTTAGGTGTAGGCAAATCAAGAAATATTGGTATTAAAAATTCAAAATCAAAATATATAGCTTTTTGTGACGCTGATGATGTATGGCATAAAAAAAAATCTGAAATTCAATTAAATGTAATGAGAAAAAAAAATTTTTATTTTTCTCATACAGATTACAATTTGATAAATACCCGAAACAAAATTATAGGTGAGATGGTTGTAAAAAAAACTTTAACTTATAATGATTTACTAAGGTCATGTGATATAGCATTATCATCTGTAATACTTAAACGTTCATTACTAAAAGGATCCTTAAAATTTGGAAATACAAAAACAAAAGAGGATTTTTTACTTTGGTTAAAAATTTCAAAAAGAGTAGTGATTTATGGGATTAATAATAAGCTCTTAAAATGGAGAAAAACAGAAAACTCTTTATCAAGTAATATCATACAAAAATTAACTGACGCCTTCATAGTTTTTAACAAAGCTGAAAAACAAAATTTTTTAATTACATTTTTTTATGTAATAAGACTTTCAATTTATTATATTTTAAAAAAGATTAAGCAAAAAAAATATTTATGATATTAGCTAAGTTTTTCATTGGCATAATAACACATCATTTGATTAATAAAATTTTATTAAAAAAAAAATTACTTTTTGATGATCCTAAATACTCTTCTCATAAAAATTTTGTCAATTTAAATGATAATATCGTACTATCTGGTGGAATAGTTTTTTTATTATTGTTTATTTTTTTTTGTGATGCGAGTATTGGTTTATTATTATTTATTTTTTTAATCTTTTTTGTTGGAATAATTTCAGATTTGAAAATTTTAAATTTACCATCATTAAGATTTCTATTACAATTTTTAATAATTTCTTATTTTGTTTATACCTTAGATTTAGGTGTAAGTTCTACTGATTTAAAATATTTAGATATATTCTTAAAAAATAAATATATAAGTCTTTTATTTTCAGTGCTTTGCATTTTAGTTTTAATAAATGGATCGAACTTTTTTGATGGGTTGAATACACTTATGATTGGTTATTATGTTTTAGTTTTTTCAAGTATTATTATTTTAATAAAAATTTTTAATATTAGTTATGATGTAGAATTTTTAATTAGTATAATATTGATACTTTCTGTAATTTTATTATTTAACTTTTTCAACAAAAGTTTTTTAGGTGACTCTGGTGCCTACGCTGTTTCGTGTTTAGCTGGATATGTATGTATTGATTTTTATAATGATATAAAAGATCTATCTGTTTTGTTTATAGTTGTAATTTTGTGGTATCCAGCATTTGAAACTTTATTTTCAATCATTAGAAAACTGCAATTAAGATATAATCCAACTAAGCCAGACAATAATCACCTACATCATTATTTTTATATTTTTTTAAAAAAAAAAATTAAAAATAACTATCAGGCAAATTTAATTGCTGCTAATTCAATAAATTTATTCAATCTTATTATTTTTGGGTTTTCAATCTTTTTTTACAAAAATTCTTTTATGTTATTAATTATCCTACTTATTAATTTAATAGTTTATTTATCATCATATAAAATCTTAAAAAAATGAGAGATAAAATAATTTTTTGTATTTGTACCAAGAATAGAAAAAAAAAATTAGTTGAAACATTATCCTCAATTTCTAATTTAAGTAACTTATTAGACTTTAAAATAGAGACTTTAATCATATCTAGTGATGACAAGAATTATAATGAGATTCTAAAAAAATTTAAAAAAGAACTAAACATTAGATTTTATCAAGAAAAACTTGTGGGGATATCTGACTCAAGAAACAAGGTTCTTGAGATCTTAAGAAATAAAAAATTCAGTTATGCCTCTTTCTTTGATGATGATTGTTATGTTGATAAGAAATGGTTGAAATCAATGATTGAACTAATCAGAGAAAAAAAAATTGATATTGTTTCAGGTCCCCAGATTTCGGTTTCAAACAATATATACATGAAAGTTCTAGAAAGACATGAGACACACAAATTACAAATTAGATGGGCTTCAACTAATAATATTATTTTCAGGAAAAAAGCTATAGAAAATTCATTTATATTCGAAAAAGAACTAAACCAAATAGGAGGTGAAGATCAATTATTTTTTTTACAGTTAAATAAAATTGGTAAAAGAATTATTTGGAACAAGAAAGCGTTAGTCTATGAGTTGAGAGATAAAAAGAGAGAAAACTTTAATTGGTTTTTTAAAAGAAATTTAAGATATGGAGCATCATCAAATATTATATATAAAAAATTATATGGTTTTGCTGTAGGAAATTTTTTTATTTTTTTTAAAATTTTGAAAGATTTTACCTATTCTTTTATACATTTGATTAAAGCAATATCTTTAAATAAAAAAGATTTTTTTAAATCTATTATGTACATGACAAGAGTGATAGGTTGTTTGATGGGTATCTTAAGAATACAGATTAAAGAATACAATTAATGATGATCAATGAAGATAAAATAAATTTTAATAAGAAAAAAATTATTATAAAAAAGACTTGTGTTTTATGTTCATCCAAAAATATTAAAAAAGTTATAAATTTCAAGAAGACACCACTAGCAAATTCATATCCTAAGACAAAACTAGAAAAAGAAATATATTTTAATTTAAGTTGTGTTCTTTGTAAAAATTGTGGTCATTTACAATTAAAAGAATTAATAAATCCAAAACTTATGTTTGACAATTATCTTTATGTCTCAGGGACTTCTAACGTTTTAGTAAATCATTTTAAAACATATGCTGATAGAGTTATTAAAAAATTAAATTTAAATTATAAATCATCAATTTTAGATATTGCTTGCAATGATGGAACATTTCTAAATTTTTTTATAAAGAAAAACTTTAAAACAGTTGTGGGAGTAGACCCTGCTAAAAATTTAAAAAAATTTAACATAAATAAAAAAATTGATTTTAACACAGGTTATTTTTCAAATACTTTTAGCAAAAAATTAAAAAAAAAATATGGAAAATTTGATTTAATAACTGCAAACAATGTATTTGCTCACTCACCAAATTTACAAAATTTTACTGCTGGTATAAAAAATTTATTATCTCAAAAAGGTGTTTTTATCATTGAAGTTTCATATTTGTTAACTGTTCTTAAGAAGAAAACATTTGATACAATTTATCATGAACATATGAGTTATCATAGTCTAAACCCATTAATTAAATTTTTTCAAAAATTTGGATTAGAGATTTTTGATTTCGATTTGATAGATGCTCAGGGAGGATCAATAAGAATTTACATTTGTCATAAAAATTCAAAAAAAGTAAATAAAAAAAAAATATCCTTACAGATTAAAAAAGAATTAGATAATAAGGTTTTTAGTGTAAAGACTTATATTCAATTTTATAAGGATATATTAAATCAAAAAAAAAGATTAAGAATAATTTTAGATAAGTTAAAAAATAAGGGCTTAGATATAATTGGATATGGTGCACCAGCGAAATTAACGACCTTAAGCCATGTTTTGGATTTAACCAATAAAGATCTTAAAGTTGTAATTGATGATAATCAACTAAAACAAAACAGATTTGTTCCTGGGAAAAGAATTATTATCAAAAATTCAACTTATTTAAAAAACTTAAAAAGTGGTTACATTATAATCTTAGCTTGGAATTTCTTCGATAGTATTAAGATTAAGTGTAAAAGAATAAATAATAAATTTATGTTTATTAGGCCTTTTCCAATTCCAAAAATTGTTAAATATTAGCGATATCTTTTTTTGAACAAATAATTTGTTGATAGATTTTTTTTTTAAAAAAATTTATTCTTTTTAATTTAACATCTACATAGGGTTTTATAAAAAAAAACATCTCCATTAGTTTGAAAAATTTTGAAAAATAGGGGTATTCAAACCTCCATTCTTTGATTTCAATTTCATAAAAAAAATTAAATCCTTTCTTTTTTAAGAGCTCTAAACATTTAGATGTATAGATATTTTTTTTTATAAAAAATTCCTCTTTTAATTGTTCAATTCCGATTATCAAATTTTTTGAATTTAAAGTTTTTTTCATACCTTTTAAAACTAAAATTTCACTTCCCTCTGTATCAATTTTTACAAAAGAATTATTTAAAGTTTTTTTTTTGATTAATTTATCAAGAGTATTCGATTTAACTTGAATAATCTTATTGAACCTTTTTTTTATTAAAGAATTCGCTCCAAAATTTTTAAAGTCTATATAAAATTTTTTTGAGCCTTTGCTATTTGATACCGCATAGTTTAAACAATGAATGTTAGGAAAATTTTCAGTATTAAAATCTAATAATTTATATATTCTAGGATCTGCTTCAAATGCTATAATCTTCTTAAAATATTTTGAGAGATAGACACTATAAGTACCGTAATTTGCACCAACATCCAGAAATACATTGGTAATATTATTTCTTTTGAAAATTTTAATTAAAATATTTATGATTTCATTTTCATAGAAACCATAAATATTAGTATAATTAGCTATGCCATCGTATGAGATTGTAGCTAATCTAATATATCTTTCTTTAATGTATTTTTTTGCTAGTTGATTAATTTCTTTCTCAAGAAATTTTTTTTTAAGAAAGCTTAAATAGAATTTTGATTTATTTTTCATTATTTATAAGTTATAAAATTAGTTATCTTAATTAATAAATTCAATGAAAAAAATATTAATAGTAGGTGGAGCAGGCTATGTTGGTACTGAACTTACACAAATATTATTAAAAAATTTTCATGTTACAATTTATGACTTATTTTATTTTGATTGGATACTAAAAAATAGAAAAAAAATTAAGAATAATAACAGACTTATATTTAAAAAAAAAAATATTTTAGATGTCAAAAAAGAAGATCTTAAAAATATAGATACTATATGTGATGTTGCGGGAATCGCAAATGACCCCTCTTCAGATTTAAACAAAAATTATTCAACAAAAATAAACTACAGTGCAAGATATAAGTTTGCAATGCTTGCTAAAAAATCAGGTGTTAAAAGATATATTTTCAATTCCTCTTGTTCAATTTATGGTTTTAATAAAAAAAAAGTTTATGAAAAATCCAAGATAAATCCTTTGAGTTGTTATGCCAAAGCTGTGTATAACGCTGAGAAAAAAATTTATAAACTTAGATCGAAAAATTTTAAAGTTAATATCCTTAGAAATGCAACTCTATATGGATTTTCTAATTCTATGAGACTTGATTTAGTAATTAATGTTTTTTCTTATCTTCTTTTAAATAATAAAAAAATTACAATTGATGGTGATGGGAAACAGTCTAGACCATTTTTGTCAGTAAACGACGTTTCAAGAATGTACGAATACATAATAAAAAAGAATTCTGACTCATTTATTGTTAATGCCTTAGCTTTCAGCACAAATATAGATAGTTTATCAAAAAAAATTGTTAAAATACTTAATAAACCTAAAAGTTTAATTAAATTTAATTTAAGCAATAAAGACCATCGTAATTATAATGTAGGAAGTAAAAATTTTAGAAGATATTTCAAAAGTTTTAAATTTACAAAAATAGAAAAAGATCTTAGAAAATTAATTAATCAAATACGAATTAAAGGATTTAAACCAAACGCTAAAACCGTTAGGGTTAAGTTCTATAAAAAAAAATTAATGGCTTTAAAATAATCTTTATTTTTTTGAAAATCCTAATTATTAAGTTTTGTCTATTATAAAATGACTCATATAAATACTCATCATATTTTTTACAAATTTTCTCCGTATTATTTTCTTTAATAGGAAAAATCATATTTCTTGTTGCTAGATTTCTGAATTTTTTTGTACCTTTACCTGTGGGTGAACTATAAAAACCAATATTTTTGATTAAGTTTACAGTCGGCACAATTGTTTTGAGGTTGTTCAAAATATTATAATAAAGCCACTGAGTATCCCATGCAATTTGCTTCCCATCATATATTTTATCCAAATAGTATGAAAAATATCTTTTCTCTCCCTCTTTTAATTTACAATTATTTAAAAAATATTTTTTCTTAGATGGCCAATCTTTGATATTGGGGTCATAATATTTTTTCCACCTATCTTTCCATGTTGCCCATCCCATAAAATGAGGATATTTAGAAAATAAATAATCTCCTTTAGTTATTTTTCTTATTGAAGTTCCGTAGTAAAGATTACATCCAGAGATATGAGCAATATTTTTTCTAGAATTATACTTTTTTAACATTAAATCACAGAATCTAAAAAAACCAAATTCAGGTATACAGTCATCCTCAAGTATAATTGCCTTTTCTTCATATTTAAAAACTTTATTCAAAATTTTAAAGCCAATATATTTTTGACCTATATTCTTTGAAAAAAAAAACTTTTTTGCTTTTATTTTGGAAAAATTTTGTATTATTTTTGAAGTTTGTTTATGGTTATTTTTTTCATTTTTATTAAAATCTAATTTTTGACCATCTTGAAAAATATATAATTTCTTTGGCTTAATCTTTAAAAAAATTCCCAAAATCTTTTTTGTTTCTTCAGGTCTTTTATATGTTAAAAATATGATCGGAGTTTTGTACATACTAAAATGATAAATTATAACGATATCAAAAAAAAATTTGAAAATCTAGGTTTTATTAAAATTAATAGATTTATCGATGATGATAATTTTTTTGAATTATGTAAAGAACTTAACGATCAAATTAATAAAAAATTTTTTCTTGAAAAAAAAAGAATTAAAAATTTAGGAGGAAATTTAATCGGTAACATAAATATTAATCTAGGTCATAAAGGTGATAAAATTTGGTCTTACCTAAAAAAAAAAAATATAAACAAACTAATTTCTGATCTAACTGATTTTAAAGATAACGAGTATAGTGTATTTTGTGGGGGAAATTTATTGTTTGCACATCCAAATAGTCATAATCAGTTATTTCACACTGATGGAAAAAAAAAACCAAGAAAAATAATAATTTCATTATGCTTGGATAATATTGATAAAGACAATGGTCCAACTGAACTTTATGAGAAATCTCATATTGAAGAATTACCGTATTGGAAATTTCTTTTTAAATACTTTTTTAAAAAGAAATATCAATTATCTCTTAACAAAGGAGATATATTTGTTAGAGAAGCATTTATTTGGCACAGAGGGACAAAAAATAATTCTCTCAAAAATAGAACACTGATAAATTTTATTATCTCAGAGGAAAAGAATAAAGACTTAAATTATGAGTCAAATAAGGAAATTTATTTTTTTGATAATATGTTTGAGTCTAATTTTTTTGGTAAAATAAAAGAGTTTGCCAATGTTAGATTAAAAGTTTTGTATTTTATTTATAAATTTTTTAGATCTTTTGTTTAGTAATTAAAAATTTTAATTTTTAGAAAGCGGATCAATACTATTAGAATAAACATAATATAACGCATAATTTAAAAAAAATTGAAAAAGATTTAAACTTGAAAAGAAGCTTCCAGTTGGGATTATTGGGACTAATGAAATAATAATATAAATTTTGAATATAAAAAGTTTACGTTGCTTTTCTTTATCCATAACTTTGCTTTTATTTGTAAAAAAAAAGGTAAAAATTAACGATAAAATAATTATAGTTCCCAAAACTCCATGTTCTGAAATAAACTCATAATAAAATTGATGTGGGTGAGTATAACAGTAATCAACTTTTTCTTTTATAATTTCTCTATCAGATGTTGTTTTCAATTCGCTGCAGGCTTTTAAATAATTTTTGGTTCCTACACCAAAAAAAATTCTTTGTTTAAGTATTTCATAAGAAAATAAAGATTGATTAATATATTTTGTTTCTAAAATATTTAGATACAAGTTTTGATTATCAAAACTTTTATTTATACTCTGAAATGTATTTTTGTATCTATTGCTCAATTTTCCAGTAGATAGTGTTAAAATAATTAATAAAATTAAGGATATTAAAGCCAATATCTTTAATTTATAATTATTTAAAACAAAAAAAATAATTAAAAATACTGAGAATAAAAGTTTTAGTGAAATAGATCTTTCCCCAGTAACTAATATAGAAATAAAAAAAATTAAAAACAAGATAATCGACAAATTCTTTTTTTCATCGAAATAAAATCTACCTACTATAATAAATAAAAATGTTGATAAATAACTTCCAACGATTAATTCATCTTGAAAAAAACTCACAATTCTCTCATTCTTCATTGGGCTTTCAAACCCAAGAATATTTTGTCCATAAATAAATTCAAAAAATATATCAAACGAAACTATTAATAAAATTAAAGTCCAAAAATTAATTACTTTGTTTCTTAACGCTTCGTTTTTTAAAAAGTATATCAATGCAAAAACAAGAAAAATATATCTAAAAAAAAATGCACCCCTCCTTAAAGAATTTTCATAATTGATACCAATTAGAGAATTAAAAATTAAATATATCCATAAAATTGATAATATAAGAAATAATCTACTCTTTAGAAATTGATATAAGTACTTTTGATCTCTAAGTATTTCGTTGAGAAAAAAAAGAGTAATAAAAATTATATTAAGTTCTAAAATTGCATTACCAATGATAAATGAAACAGGTAATAACGAAAAAAATAATAAAATAAAATTATCTTTATTTATTAATTTTTTTTCATTCATAACTTTGAATTACTGCTTATATAATTTTCTAATAATTTAAAGTGTCTAAATAAAGAATATTTTTTAATATTCTTTTTTGAAATAATTTTTTTCTTATTGATTTCTTTCTCACTTAAATTTAAAAATTTAATTATTTTATTTCTTAAATCATCTATATTGTTATTTTCAAATAAAATACCTCCATCATTTCCTTTAATTATTTCATTTGGACCATTTTTACAATTACTTGAAACTATTGGTAGGTCATTGAGGATTGCTTCGATTAAAACAAATCCTGGATCTTCCCACAACGAAGTTAAGATGAATAGCTTACTTTGTGAATAGTACTTGTGGATATTTTTTTTACTACCCATTAGAAAAATTTTTTTTTCAAGTTGAAGTTTTTTTATTAATTTTTCTAATTTTTCTTTATCTTCACCATGACCAAAAATATAAGTATTAAATTTTAGTAAGTTTTTTTTATATAATTGTTCAGATGCTTTAATGAAAATTTCAAAATTTTTTTGTCTAGTTAATCTACCTACCATTATAATATTATTTTTTTCAAAATTACTATCAAGTAAACCTAATCTCCTTTGCCTTAATACATTTTCAATTGAGTAAACTGGATCATATAAAACTTTAACTTTATTTTCGGGAAAAACATTTTTTGATATTAACTCTTTTTTTTGCTCGGCGGTATTACAAAAAACCATCGCAATATTTTTATTAGAAATTTTCCATAAAAATTTTCTTAAAAAATTTAATTTGGGTCTACCAGAAACTCTAAACAATATTTTAGTTTGAAAATCAAAAATTAGAAATAATACAAATGGAATACTTGTCATCAAATGAATTATTAGATATTTGGGTTTTTTTTCATTCAATAACTTTTTAAGAGGCCAAAAACATTTAAAAAAAATTATCGAAAAAGATACCCTACTTTTTACAAAACTATATTTTGGTAATTTTTCAAAAATTTTGTTATTAAGGTTGATATATTTTACCAAATTATTTTTTTCCTCATTATCCCACTCGCCAATAGTATTAATAATTTTTGAATTAAATTTCTTTGAATATTTGTTAATTGATAAGGCAGAATTAAAAATTGCTTTTTTAGTCCCGATATCTCTATCTAAAAAAGGCCCCCAATAAAATAAATTTTCTTTCATTTTTTTAAATATAGCTATGATTATGATGTTTTTTAGTCATTTACATTTTTTTTTAAATAAGTATAAACCATCTGCCGGTAATTATTGCTAGAGTGTTATACCCGATCCCATTCCGAACT
>CENU01131862.1_pt1 | contig 25335 bp, 23 predicted proteins | sample 361331 | NCBI WGS metagenome assembly CENU01 (sample SAMEA2619766, study PRJEB7988) | marine metagenome | isolation source: saline water (ENVO:00002010), including | reverse complement strand
CCACGGTACACCCGGCGGCGAGGGCTGGCGCGATCTTTCTTGCCAACATGGCGTTGGGGAAATTCCAGGGCGTAATGCAGGCAACTACGCCAACAGGTTGTTTGAGGGTTACTATTCTTTTGTCGATCCCTGGGGCCGGTATGACGTCGCCATAAATCCGTTTCACCTCCTCGCTAAACCACTCCACATAGCTGGCCCCGTAGCGCACTTCCCCAAGGGCTTCCGCCATGGGCTTGCCCTGCTCCAGGGTCAGCAGATAGGCAAGTTCGTTTTCGTTCGCGATGATCAGGTCAAACCAGGCCCTCAGCAGCCTTGACTTCTGCTTGGCCGGCACCTGGGCCCAGGCTGCCTGTGCATTGGCGGCTGCGGTGATCGCGAGCCTGGTTTCTTGGGCGCCGCAGTTGGCCACCTGGGCGATGATTTCCCCGGTTGCGGGGTTATCCACAGCGAAGGTTGTACCATCCATGGCAGCTTGCCAGTGGCCGTCGATCAGTGCGTCGGTTTGCAAAAAATCGTATTGGCTGAGGCTTGGGATTTCTTGTTCCGTCATGTCTACATACTTTCTGTTGAGGACAAATTACTAATAAATACTGTTGTATATTTCAAGCGCGTCTTGTTCATTTACCGCCACGGGATTATTGATCAGCAGCCTTTGCTGAAGCATGGCATCGCTTGCCAGGGTTGGTAGGTCTTGGCGACCCACCCCACATTCGCGCAAAGTTTTCGGAAGAGCCACATCGTCGATAATGGATTCCAGCTCCATGATGAACTGATCGCACTTTTCCTTGGTTGAGGAAGGCGCGTGGTCAGGCTTTATTACGTCCAGCAACTCTGCGTAGAGGCCAGGGACAACCTTAGCGTTAAAGCGCAGGACTGGAGGCAAGACCAGAGAGTTGCTCAAGCCATGAGGCACATGGAAGTGTCCGCCCAGCGGGTAGGCCAACGCGTGCACGGCCGCAACGGGCGCATTGGCGAAGGCCTGGCCTGCCAGCATGGACCCCAGCAGCATTTCTTGACGCGCCGCTAGATCGCTGCCGTCTTGAACGACTCTGCGAATGTTCCTCGAAAGCATCTGCAGCGCCTGTTTGGCGAGCATGTCTGAGTAGGGATTTTTTTTGTTTTTGGAACTATAGGCTTCAATGGCATGCACCATGGCGTCAACACCCGTAGCGGCCGTGACATGGGCCGGCAGACCAACGGTGAGCTGTGCGTCCAAGATCGCGTAGTCTGGCAGTAGGCGTTTGGAAACGATGCCCGTCTTCTGCGCCTCCCCCGTCGTGACGATGGAAATAGGCGTCACCTCTGAACCGGTGCCCGCCGTCGTCGGCACCTGGATTAACGGCAGCCTGGGGCCAGTAATCAGGTCGATGCCATAAATGGATTTAAGCAGCTCGTTGAGGTCGTGATCACTGCAGGCGAGCACCGAGATCAGCTTCGCCACATCTAGCGAACTTCCGCCGCCCAGCCCGATCACCCCGGTGATCTTGGCTTCCCTAGCGAACTGCGCCGCGCGCAGAACAACGGCCTCTGGAGGGTCGGCCTCAACCTCGGAGTAAATGATGACATCAGTTGCGCTTGCGTCAAACAGGGCGGCCACCCGGTCCACGATCCCCGTTGTCATCAGCCCCGGGTCGGTCACGATAAGGGCTCTTTCCACGGCCAGGCGCTTGAGCAGGTCGGGCAGTTCCTGAATGGCATCAACGCCACACATAAGCGAGCTGCAGGTCGAAAATTCAAATGTGTTCATGGGTTTTCCCGGTCAATCTATTCATGTCCTTAGCTTCGGCCTAGCCAGTGCTCGTCTGCTCATCCACCGCGCTGGCACTGGATAGCTCCGCAATTAAACTGTCGATTTTTAAGCCAATTTGAATACAGTTTTTTATGCGTGGAATTTCACCCAGGCTGTTGGACTCACCGTCCCTGACTAAATCCAGGGCGGCTTCCGGCGGGATGATTTCGAGCATAGCGTTTGGATTCACAAATTTTTGGGTTGGCAAGATGTTTACATCAGCCGTGTAGTCCTGAGTGAGGATGGTGGAATACATCCTCATCATGAGGTTCACCGGGTACATATTTTGGACCATGCGCTGGGCCGGGGGATAAAACGCCTTAACCCACTCCTTGGAAGCTGACTGCCAAAAATTTATCCAGTCGCTCATGGGTCCGGCAGAGTTGGGATCTTGCAGGCTCCAGAGAATCATAGGGTTCGTCTGGCTTGCGATAAAAAAGTTGCAGCCAAATATCCTCCGCAGCCTAGCCGCGGGCAGGTCGTCCGTTACCGATCCGTCTATCCAGCTTCTCGAGCTGACGTAGGGCACTCTAGTCCCGTCTATGCCCCGGGCCATCAGCCTAACCGGCTCCATAAAGCCTGGCACTGCACAGGAGGCCTGTATGGATTCGCGCAGAAGTACGTTGGGGGTGGTCACAGAGTTGAGGGTTCTTGACTGCTGGTGCAGTTCCGTGGGTGCCACAGAGATACACAAATGCCGACCCGTTTTCTCATAGGCCTCGGCAAAGGTCATGTCCGGAATCCAGGCATCGATTATTTTTGCCACATCGGCGCCCGTCAAAAGCTTGGTATTTTCTTCGTAGGTGGCGTGCACCAGGTTGAACATTTCTGAGAGTTTTTCCGACTGGAGCAACGTGCAAAGCTCCTCGTCATTACGTGTACAGATGATGGAGGCAATGATCGCGCCACCGCTAGACCCAGAAATAACGTTGGGCAACAACCCCTCTGCAGCCAAGGCTGTGCAGGTGCCCAGATGGAAGGGCGCCATAGCGCCAGCTCCGCTGAGCATCAGCGCACACCGCCCATAGGCTTGGGATGTTCGCTGGAGGAAATTCAGCTTTGCCGCGTCTGACAGGGCCGACGCCGGGAAATCGGCAATTTGCGAGAGTCCCAAGGTCACCTCATCAACATAGGCCTTAACCAGATCGAAGGCTTCGTTGTTGTCCTCTGACTCATAAATTTCCGGAGAGCCCATACCCGCCATGTTGCCGTGTATGCCCTCACTGAAGTAATAGAGCAGTTCGTTAGGATCGCCCTTCTTTCGGATCGTCCTCAGTTCATCCAGCCGGGACTTTATAATCGTGTGGTCAAACGACCGCATGCTCTGCCTGTCGACCCACGGAAAATAGTCTGGCGCGTGTGCTCTATCGAATTTCATTCGGCCTTTGTGGCTACCCTTTCCCAGATTTTATGAGTTTGGATTCATCTTTCGCTGCCCTAGTCGGAACCCCCGCATTGGGAGACCAATGCAAGAGTTGGGCCTGCTTATACAGGGCGTATTGGCACGGAACCTGCTTAATCCCCTGACATGGAGCCTACTGTTGAACGTCAGCCACGGTTTAAACCCTAGAAACCGCGCCATCACCAGCAATTAAGCAGTCTGCTGGCTGACTCAGACTTTCGCAACCGGTCCAGCGGTGCGCCCCCTTTTGGGGCAGATCCGCCAGTAATCAGGGCATTGATCAGCAAATCAGCATGATCCTTGTAGACAAATGAAAGGCATCTAAAGTGGTCGCGGGCAAAGATAATATTTTCGATAGGTGGGCGACGTTCATGGGAGATTTACACGCCCCCTTCTCTGGCAGCTGGTTTGAGCCGGCGCGTCCTAGTGCACCCTGGGACACCACCGAACATTCCTTCAATACCTTGATGGAGCACTACGAGCGGCTCGTTTTTAGCGATGACCCAGATCACGACTTCCCCAAGCTCGACACCTTCATGGGCTTCGATCTGAAACTTAAGGCCATGACCAGCGCCTACATGGAACTGATGGCGGCCATCAACCAACTTAACCTGCTCAACGTTGAGGCAGCGACAGCAGCCTTCGCCGAAGCGGATTTAACCTCTCTTGAACTAGAGCCGGCCAAAGATCGTGCAGAATCAGATTGGCCCCAGGTGATCGATACGAACATCGTTGAAATGCAGCGCTCTGAGGCCTATCTCTCGGCTAAATCTGAATACGTGACCTGCCTGACCCGCTTTCAAAAACAGTATCGAGCGCTCCTGGAAAGCTTCCAAGAGTACAACCACATGCCAACCCTCTCTGAATACGAGGACCTGTCGAAGACGGTTCACGAACTGAAGAGAGACATTTGGGCAATGAAGAAGCAGCAATCATGAATCAAGCAATCTGGGACATCGGCGACGTAGCGGACTATTCGTCTAAGGTGCAGAGTGGGATTGATAACCTCATCGATATAACTGATGCGGACATCGTCGTGGGCGGATCGCCCAAGGATTCGGTCTTTACCGTTGATAAAGTGACGCTCTACAAATACCGGGCGATCACGGGGGCAGAGGATTCACAGCAGGAACCCATCCTCATCACCTATAGCTTGTTCGGGCGCTATAGCATGCTCGACCTGCAGACAGACCGCTCGGTCGTGCGAAACCTGCTGCTTAAGGGCCACACGGTCTACATCGTCGACTGGGGCAATCCCAATAAGTCTGATCGCTGGTTGAGCTATGACGACTATGTAGGTCGCTACCTGAGCGATTGCGTCGATCATATCTGCGGCGCTCACAACCTGGAAAAAATTTCGATCTTCGGCGTCTGCGAGGGGGGTACCTTTGCCGCCTGTTACGCCGCGCTCAATCCGGACAAGGTGGGGTCTCTAATTCTCGCGGTGACGCCGGTCGATTTTCATGCCGATCAAGCATCGCCCGAGCCCGCGAAACGTGGTTACTTGAGCGCCATGATGCAGAAGCTTGGCCGCCAGCAGCTATCGGATATGATCGATGCCTACGGCTGTCTGCCCGGTCATCTCAGCGGCGCCGTTTTTCGTGAAATGACCCTCATGGATAGCCTCAAGAAGTACGGAGTCGACCTGGTTGACTCGGTATCAGGCACCAAGGAATCAGCGCTCAACTTTTTAAGAATGGAAAAGTGGCTTCTAGACCGGCCTCACCACCCGGCTGAAGCGGCCAAACAGTGGCTGATTGATTTCTATCACGAAAACAAACTGGTGCAGGGCACGTTTGAAGTGAACGGCGAGGCGATTTTGTTACAGAATTTGTGCATGCCGGTGCTCAATATTTTTGCCAAACATGACCACATTGTGCCCCCTGCCGCGAGCAAGGCGCTCCGAGACCAGGTGCCCAGCGACTGCCACTATTCTGAGCTGGAGCTGCGTGCAGGCCACATTGGCGCCTTTGTTAGTCGCAACGCTAACGCCGCGATCAGCGAGGCAATCTCAAATTGGATACCGGCGCTAACGCGGGCGCCGGCCAGCACCGCCACTAGCCAGGCTCATTCTTTGGACCAAAGGTCGGCATAGGCTTTAAAGACGTTGAAAGGCGACGACTCGGCGGAACGCTTGAATCCCTTCATGAAAATATTGCTGTCACTGGCCATAAATTCCAGGCTTTGCTCGATAAACTGGGATGCCGCTTCGGCATAGGGATTGGACGTAAAACGAATGAGCTGTTCCAAGGCTAAGTTTGTGAGCAACGGCGACGACCGCCTGCTTTCCTCCTTGGACAGGATCTGCATGAGGGTGGCCTGAGTTAGGTCTTCACCGGATTCTGCTTCCTCTACGTGAATGCTGGCACCGGCGTTGATCCAGTTGAGCAGATCATCCAGCGTGACGTATTTGCTGTTATCCAAGTCGTAGATTCGGCGATTAGGATATTTTCGAAACTGACGCATGAAAGGGCTCCTTGGTATCCACGAGACGCGAATTTAGTGAAGAGACAAAAAAAACGGCCAAATATCCCCCAAGGGGTTGACCTGGCGAACGCTACGTGACAATTTTGTGCACTGCAACATTCTTAAACCGACAAACAGGTAATCACGCATATGAACATAGAGGGTACGGTGAAGTTAACGCAAGAAATGACGCAAAATGCTGCGGAGCTGACAAAGAGCCTCTTTGAGCGCAGCACGGCCTATTACTCCCAGTGTATGACCCTGGCCCAAACGGCCCAAGAGAAGCTGGCCTCTGCCACCACGCCCGCTGCGTTGATGGAACTTCAGAAGGATTACAGCAAGGAACTTTGGGAAGCCACCAAGGAAAACTATCAGGTTACCGGTGAGATCATGAAGTCCTCATACACCAAGTCCAGCGCCCTCATGAAGGACGCGTTCGACACGGCGAAAGATATGATGACGCCAGAGGCCACCGAGACGCCCGCGAAGCCCAAGCGCACCAAGGCCAACCCCTAGATTTCCAGGGCGTGCCCAGAGAGTTGCTCTGGCCCAAGGCCTGCGTCGCAATAGGCTGAGGCGCAATCGGAACAAGCTTAGGGGGCCGCTGGCGGAAATGCCGGCGGCCCCTTGCTTCAGACTTTAATCCTCTAGGACGCGCCCGCCTTCGTCAGCGTCGCATCGAAGAACTGATCCGCAGAACAATCGGCAACCTCGTCAAAGGCAGCCTGTATTTCTGCGCCCTTTTCCGCCCATGTCTCGTCGCTGACGCTTCGCTCTGCGGGATCGCCCCAGAAATTCAACCAGACAAAGTCAACGTCCATGGGGACATCCTCGTGTCTCTCTACCGCTGCCATCTCGAATTGAGGGACAAGCACACCAAAGGTGTAGGTCGTTGGCCCGTTGTCCGCCTCATAGGCATCCACATAGGGGATGAAGTCGTCACGAACAATTTCGCGCAGCTGAGCAGGTCCGCTGCCCTCGGTAAATGAGCAAAACTGATAGCCAGCGAGCGCCGCGGGGTGCGTCTCGGCATCCCAACTTACCGTAGCAGGTCTGGGTGCGTACTTATCATGGCCATAAACATTGGCCCAATTTTCACCGCCGCAGATTTCCACATCTGGGAATTCCTCGTTCATAGCTGCTTCAACACCAGCCTCTAGGTAGGCTGCCCAGCCCGCGTCGCGCTCCGCTTTATCTGCCCACATGAGCAGCGTTACACGGTCAAAATTCTCTGATTGCCAGTCTGAGGGTGTAAGGTCAATTGCCCGCAAAGACTGCATGCCCAGCTCATTGACCGCATTGACCCAGTAAGCCGTGCGCGCTGCATAGGCTTCTTCTGAGAAGTTTTCTCCATTAACGCACCAGATATATTCGTTATATCCGGTAGGCGTCGGTGCATCCATGTCCGCTTCCGCAACAGATGCCTCCGCAGCTGCTTCGGTCGTCGTCGGCGAGTCAGTTTCGGGCGGGGTTTCGGGCTTTGGCGCCTCGCAGCCGACCAGCATAAAGAACAGGGCTGCGGCTGCTAGTAGTGTCTTTGACATCTCTGAACCTCTTATTATTGGTTGCCCAAGCATAAAACTCCGTTCGGATAGTTCAAAGAAAACTTTGTACGATGCTTGGGTAGGCGGAGCCGCTTCAGTCCATATAAAAGGGTAGCTCACCGTGACAACAGAACAAATTATGGGGCCAGCAACAGCATGCGTGACCATCATCAGATTTATGGCGTTGACCATTCTCCCTGGGTTCAAGCGGTTTTGGTTGGGCTCCATTTAAAGGCCCAAGACTACGATCTAACCCCGCTCCCCAGCCTTCGCAAACTCCTGCATTCTGGTGTTCGCATGCCGGCGTTGAAGGTGGATGGGGTTTGGCAAACAGAGTCAGCGGACATCTTAGAGAAGCTGGGCTATGCATCAGCGGACCCAAGGGACCAGGCCATGGTAGCGGCGACTTGGCAGGGGGTGCTACATCGCCCGGACAGTTTGCTGAACTTTTTTAACAGCTTCGCGAAAGTACGGATGATTGGGGCATCCGGGCTAACGAGAAGCATTCGCCAGCTCTTGCGCCCCCTTTTGACAATATTTTTTTATGTCTTGATCAAGCTGGCCCTGTGGCGTCTCAAACCAACGGACCCAGAAAACTTTACCGAGCAATTCAAGCCAATAAACGAACGACTAAAATCCCAGGCCTTTCTTTGCGGGGAGGCTCCCGGCATTTTGGACTGCCAGCAGTTCGGCATTATTCAGTGTCACTTGAGCATTCCGCACCCACCGCTCGTTGCCGCCATGACCGCGGATCCCGCCCTCAAGCATCTGCATGCCTGGATGGAGCGGATGCATGGCCTGCTGCAGGGTTACCCCCACCTTTACTCGGAAGACTACTTCACCCCCCACCAACCCCCCTACGCTATTGCCTCACCAGGACAACGCGCAATTTTTTGGTTCGGGGTAGCGCTATACCTCTTGGCGCTGCCGCTGACGCTGTTGGCCTTGGTCCTTTTGACCTTAAAAACCCTAGCCAATAGATGAGCGGCAGAGGCCCCCTCCTCGGGTGATTTTGGGGTATTTGAATCTAGCTCCACAGGAAGTTTGGTTGTTGTCGTCGCCTGTGGCTGTAAACTTCGGCGGGCGACTCTGACACGAATAGCTCTTATCAAAAGACGTGAATAGAAAGCGTTATCTGTCAGGCAGATTTAGAGGAAGGACAAAGAAAAATGCAAAATCATGACCTTACCGACCAAGCCTCGGACATAGAGAAGTATGACCTCGCCCAACACATCCGGGATCTAGATGAAATTGGCCTAACCATTGTCCCCCCTGCCAAGCTAGGCTTAACCATCGATTACTTTGAGCAATTGCGCGACGCCATTTTACGGGTGGCCTCTGAGCGCACTGGCGTGATGTTCGATTTAGATAAAAACCCGACTGCGGTTTTTAATGGGCGTCCGGATGAAATCGGCCACCTGATTGTTTCCCATTTGATTCATGAGGATCAGCTTTTTGAGCCGGTAGTATCTAATCCGGTCAAGCGGGTGCTCATGACCCACCTGCTCGGTGAGAATCACCGTCTGGCCGTAAGCGATGGCTGGATAAAGTGGCAGACCCCGGACAGCTGGGAGGGGGAAGCCACAACGGGCTTCCACGCAGACCAGAGCGTTGTGCCCCCACCCTGGAATTGGAAGCTGCCCCATATCGCCAACATGAACTGGACACTTACCGACTATACGAAGGAAGACGGAGCGCTGGCCTATGTCCCAGGCAGTCACCTAGAGGGGCGCCTGCCCGAGCTGGGGGAAGCCCTCCCCCTGTCCGTTCCCGTGGAAGCGCCCATGGGTTCCCTCGTTTTGTTTAGCGGCTGCTTATGGCATGGCGCCTTTCGCAAGAACACGCCAGGGTTGCGGGTGACGCTGCTAGGCCAGCACTGCCGGCCCTACATGAGTCCATTCCAGGATTTCAAAGGGCGGGTTTCTGAGGAAACGATTCTGGCCAGCCAAGACCCTGGTTATTTGCGAAGTTTGCTGCGAGAGGGTGAGGAACAGCTGCGGATCGATCCGGTACCGAGTACCCGAGTGGTCTAACCCTATGGCGCCCACCGTTGAAGAGCGAGATACCGGCTTGCTCAACGACCAGCACCTGACCCAGGCGATACAATGCCTCCACGATAACGGCTACGTTATTCTAGAGGCCGTCTTGCCCGCACCCTTGGTGAATAGCCTGAACCATGATACCCATAGGGTGCTCGACGCCACCCATCAAGGCAGCAAGGAGGAGCTGGTCAGGGCACGGGGCCACGGCGGCACGCCCTCCCCAATGCGTATGCCCTTTCTCGACCCACGGATTATCGAAAACCCAATGATCTTCCAGGTTTTAGAGCGAGTCCTAGGCAAATATTTTTTTGGTAGCCTGCCCTATGGCTGCAATACAGCCTTCCCAGGAAGCCAAGCGCAGAATGTCCACCGTGACTGTGGCCACTTATTCCCAGATTTACAGATCGCGACACCACCGGTGCTCATCGTGGCCAATATCGCTCTCGACGACTTCACCGCGGACAACGGTGCAACGGAAATCTGGCCAGGCTCTCACCATGCCTTACAGGATGAAGAAGCAGAAATAGATACCCTCAAGGTTAGGCCCGAGCGCCTAGCAGATCGACCGTCACTGCGGACCGAAATGCCCGCTGGATCCATCGTCCTGCGCGATATGCGAACCTGGCATCGCGGTATGCCAAATTTAACGGACAGCCCGAGAACCATGTTGTCCCTGGTTTATTATCGAAAATATTACCTTCCGGATGGCCTCAGCCTGCCGCTTCCTCCGCTGAGCGATGAAGTCTGGGAACAGCTTTCCACCCAGGCTAAGTGGACCTACCGCCTGCGCAGAAGCTAGCCCCCAGCAGCTAGCGAACCTGGCAATCAGCATCACCAAGACGCGCTAATCTTGCTATCTTCCCCTTGGTCTTATCGCTTGAGACCTTTTAACAAAAACAACGAGAGAGGAAATTCATGAGAAGAATACTTGCGAGCTTAACGCTGTTCTTGGCGTCCCTTTACGGCTTTGCCGGCCACCACGAAGAACCGCCCATCGGCTATGTGCTAACCCAAACGATCAAGTCCGATAACGTACCTGAAACCCTGATGGCAGCCGCTAAATTCCTGCAGTCCGGCGCGCTGGCAAAGCGCGGCGTAGGTATGGGCCTTTATTCTTTCAACGCCAATAGCGGCAATGGCGCTACGGCAGCCATCGACTACTACTACCCCAACGCTGAGGCCATGCCACCAGCCGATGTAATCACTGCCTCGGGCCCCCATGTGGACTTCTTCAATAGCATGCGCGAGTTGGGTAACGAGGTTGTTGCGAGCACCCTGATGGCGCCTGTGGTCGAGGTTATTCCAAACGAAACTCTAGGCGTGAACAAAGTCTTCTACGTTTACTACCTCACGGTCACCGACGCTGCAGCCTATGCATCGTCGTGGAAAGCTCTGATGGCGGAACTGAAGCAAGCTGACCTTGCGCCCTCCTCCTACGGCCTGCGCGAGATTATTGCTGGGGGTGAGAACGGCGAGACCCACGTGATCTGGATGGGTTTCCCGTCCATGGCAACGCTGGTTACCCAATTCAAGGCGATCAATGCCTCGGATATGGTTGCCGAGTTTCGCGCTCAGGCAGCCGGTATGAGAAGCGTGTCTCGCACCGCGATCTCATCTCAACTAGCGGTGGATACTGCCGCGATGTTCGATTAGAGACCGGACCTAGCTAAGCGGGTGCGGGCCTTACTCAACGGCTGCGCCCGCTACTCCTCTTCGATTATCGCCTTGGATTCATTCGCTGCGGTGCCGAAGATGCCCTTGGCCATAAGCGACGTCTCGATTCCTCGCCGATGCTGATAGACCTTGGCTCGAATCTCGTGCACGCGCCGACTCTCCGGCTCGGCCTGCACTGCAAATTCGACCAAGTGACAGGCCAGGCGGGGATCCTCTTCCGCTAGCGCGAGCGCCCGCTCGGCAAGTTTATCCGCGCCACCCGCCAAAACCGCCAGCTCTCGGCTCAAATGCGCGTCCTTGGCCGGTTTGAGATTGGCCGGGTTACCATCGTACCAGCCGCCGTATAGACGCCAAATGTTACGCACCACGAACTCAGGCTCATCATAGGTGGGCTGCATGAAGGGCTTTTCCAGCACGGCGGGATCAAGCTTCACCTCGTGCACGATTTCATCCAGGCGGGCACCGGCATTCATACGCGTGACGGTCTCGCGGACCAAAAATTCCAGGGCATCAGCCACATCAGTGAGCACGCCCTTGATACGCGCCTTGCCCTCAATGGGCAGACCATGGGCGGGCAACAGCAGCTCCGGTTCCTTAGCCGCCATGGCGCGCATGGCCGCCGCCCATTCTGCCGGGTAGCGCTGAACCTTTTGCGGATTGCCCGCGTTGGGGAATGCCCAAATCAGAAAGTCCCCGGCGCAAATCGCCTTATGCTCCGGTATCCAGGCCCAGGTATGGTCGTCAGTTTCGCCACGAGCGTGGATAAGATGGATGTCCATGCCGCCAATCTCTAGATTCATCTGTTGGCGGTAGGTCACATCTGGCTTGGGTGAACTCGAGGGCAAGAAGCGCTCGGCTTCATCGCCCAACTCATAGCCTCGCCGAGTGACCGAACCAAACTGCCGCGCGTTGATCGCCACGTTATAGCCATTGGTGTGGTCATAGCGGTCAAATCGGGCGCCGATGTTTTCATGGCCCACGATATTGGGCCGGGGGTATTTGCGCGCCTCGGCATCCTGCAAAAAAGTCCCGCAACCGCCTACATGGTCAATGTGCCCATGGGTATAAACCAAGCTATGGAACGGGTCCTTTGACCAATCGCGAATGGCCTTAACGACACGATGAGACCCCGGTAAATTGCTGGTATCGAAAGCGATCAAGCCGTCGCCGGTACGGAACAGGACGGAATGGGAAAACGCCTCAACCATGGCAATGTTGTCTGCAATCTCTGAGAGCTGAAAGTTGATGCGATTCACTGGGCCAATTTCTGCAGGACTCACCCTCCCATCGATCAAGTCGCTGCTTATGCTCAGTAAATTTGCCATCTCGCACTCCCTCTTTTCGCCACTGGTCAATGTTCCAGTGGAGGTCCTTTTTCAGCGCCAAAGAATACCCGAATATCTCCCTGAAGTTGGCCCACTAGGCAATATCTAGAAGGGCTCTCTGCTCAGGGCTCAAGCGCGCTTGAACCGCGCTGTCGATGGCAACCGGTACGTCTGCAGACTGAATGAAGTTGGCCCGTGTGAAAAAGGCATGCTGGGCGCGCCGTAATCTATTGCTTCGATTTTGCGTGCCCCCGTGCCATAGATGCGCGTTGTACACAATGCAGCTTCCGGCGTCCCCCGTGACCAGGCGCTGGCCAGGGAACTCCGCTTCACAATCCAGTGGTTTCCCGTCGACCGCATGGCCGGCTGGATGAACACCCCAAGCATGGCTCCCAGGCACCACGCGCGTAGCACCGTTTTCCTCGGTAAATGCATCGATCATCCAAACAGCATTGACCACCATCGGCGTGACGACTCCCCAGACAAAGTCAGCATGTATTGGCTGATGCCCGTAGCCAGGCAGCGGGCAATGATAGTTTGAGCCGCAGAACTTGATGTGAACACCGAGAATGTGACGCACCGCTGCCAGCAGCCTGGGGTGCATAAAGATTTCGTCCAAGAGCCCATCTCGATTCATGGGCATGATCACCGTATCCGCAATGCGCGCTATGCCCTTCGTATGCTGAGCGTCCGCACCCTCGGCCACAACCGCCTCATCGTAGCGGGCACGCATTTGCATCAGCCGCTCTTGGCTCAGGAGGACCCCCAGGTTCAAATAACCGTCCCTGTCCAGAGACGCTCGCTCCTCTGCAGAAAGCAGCTCATTGTCTGGATGAGCGAGACCCAGCGAGGCCATGGCATCTTCAATTTCATGCGTTGGCCTTCTAGCTCCCGCACCTTGAAGGAACGCCAACACCCTCTGCACCACCGCAGGCTGTGCATCAGGCGTCGCCCTATAGGCCTCCAATGCCTGTCGCCGCCCTGATTCGGTATCCGCAGCACACCAGATTTTAGTGGCCGCTGTGGTGAACGCATACCGTTCGCTGACCTCTTGAGGCGTTCGATTCGTAGGTTCTGGTCGTCCTAACTCCTCTGGGATACTTTGAATGCCCGCCGCAGGCAAATAACGTTCGATCTCCCTATCCATCACGCCCTCGGTAGGTTCGGTTTCATGCAACGTGCCCGACAGGTATTTCACTTTCAACATCCTGAGCCGGAGACGACGCGAAACACCCCCAAAATCATGGTAAAACTATCCTGGTGGACGGGAAGAGAGTATCAGCAATGGAAAAACCAGGGATACCGCTGAGTGCTGAAGAGCATGCTCAAAGTATGACGCACTATGCGGCCCAGGGTGTTCAGCGTGCCCTGGCATTGGGCAACCGAGGGCCTATTGAGTTTGGGGAAGATGGCCAGTTGACCGCCCATATCTTTGAAGCCTACTGGCGTACGGGCTTCTATGTCTTTGAAAACCTTATTGCTGAACAAGAGATTACCGAGCTGCGTGAAGAGATGGCGCAGTTACTCGAACAGGCGCCTGTAGATAACGGTGCCACGGTAGATCGACAGGGCCGCCCGGCCTTTGGTCAGGGATTTGCGAAACCCGTGTATTCCCTGGTCAGACCCCTGTCTGACCCCTGGGGGGGGACCCAGGCTCTGAACGGCCGGCACCCCACCCAGATGCATCAACCCAGGCCCTCGATGAGGGACACTGGCAAGGTGGTCTTTATTATGTCCGGTATGTGCCAAACCATGGCATCCGGCCTGCGCCTCTATGGTCATCCCGCCCTGCTAGCCACCGCGGCGTCGATCAATGGAGATGACTTCGTTCCCTTTAACGACGCCACCTTTATCAAACAGCCCGGGGTCGGTGCATCGGTTTCTTGGCATCAAGACGGGGTTACCCACTGGAACAACAGGGATTGGGATGAGGGGATTCACGGCTTCAACTTCCAGGTCCAGCTATACGACACTTCGGCCAGCAGCTCGCTTTGGGTAACGCCGGGAACCCATAAGCTCGGCAAGATCGACATTAGGGAGAGGGTGGCAGCCAATGGCGGTTCTGATCAGCTACCCCAGGCCGTCCCGCTCTTTTGCCGTGCGGGCGACGTCACCATCGTCAACCGCCAGGCGTTGCACGCATCCTTCGCTAATACCTCAGAGGATTTGCGCATTTCTCTCACTTTCGGCTTTCATCGCCGAGCCTCAGTGCTAGGGGCCTCAGGCGCCCTGGGTGAGGCCGGATCCATTTGCTACGACGAGGAGCGGATTCACCGACGATCAGAGGTGATCGGTATCGCCATTGACGCGCGCCACCAATACTATCCCCATGAAACGCCCTTCCGCTATCGTCCCATGGCAGCGCACCAAGAGGCCGTCCGGTTCAACGAGGCCAATTGGCAGCGGATCGTCAAAGACTACAACCTATGGGACCTTTCGATTTGAACCTCTGGAGCGAAGCATGAAAGCAGCGAAGGACAATCATCTCTTGGCCAGGCGGCGATTCCTCAAAATGCTCGGGGTCTCCTCTGCGGGAGTCACAACCGCCGCGGCCATGGCCGCCAGTCGGGAGATGCTGCGTGAGGGCGGCGAAAACGCACGAGAGGAGATCGAAAAGCTACAGGCTGCCTATGAAGATTTGGACAAGCGATCAAAGCTGATTTTGCGCCTGATCCTGGCCGCGACGGGCTTAGATATCTTTCTGGCGCTCTAGGCGTCCAGCGCCCACATCGGAACGATATAGAGCTTAACTTTATTGTTGTAGATTTTTTCGGACTTGCTCTACACCGTCATGGCGCGAGATGATGCTGTCTAATTATAACAATCACGTTCGGAGTTAATTATGCTGAAGCCCCTGCTTACCGTCTGCTCAGCGATAGTCCTTGCTTCCGCCTGGGCTGAGACACCTCCAGCTTGGGATAACCCCGCAGACATACCGGTTACTGCGCCCGTCACGGTAGGCCTTGCTGGGGAGCAACCAGCGGACATCGTTCGCTATCTCTTGGCCGAGGGCGCTGGCGCCGCCCGACTCTCTCCAGACGGCGGCACCCTGGCCTTCAGCTGGTCGGTCAGCGGTGAGCCTCAGCTCTGGACCATTGACCGCGAGGGCACATTTCCTCGGCAGCTGACCTTTGGCAGTGGTATTACCTTCTTTGCTTGGGCACCCGATGGTGAGCATCTGCTCGTAGGTCGCGATGCCGAGGGCAATGAACGTGAGGGCTACTATCTGCTGTCGGCCGACGGCAGTAGCGAGCGGCTGTTGCTGCCGCTCTCCGAGGCCTTCCGAGTCTTTGGTATGTTCTCATCAAGCGGCGACCGTATCCTATTTTCCTCTACGGAGCGCAACGGGCGAGACTTTGATATCTATGTTACCGAAGTCGCCAGCGGAGATACGCGACGCGTTTATGAGGGCACCTTCGGCTTTTTCCCTTCAGCCTGGCAGCCGGACGGTAACTTGGTGCTGGTTTCTGAGGTGCGCGGTGAAGATGCCAATGACGTACACCTGCTCAATATCGATACCGGCGAGATGGCCCCCCTATTTCAGCCTGAGATCGCCGCCGACTACTCTCAATTTGAGTGGCTCCCAGACGGCAGCGGCTTCTTTCTCTCCACAAACGTGGATCGAGAATTTAACGGACTGGCCCTCTACACCCTGGCAGATAAAACACTGACCTACCTGGAAACCCCAAATCATGATGTTTCCAACGTCAGCCTGTCCGGAGATGGACGCTATCTGCTCTGGACGACCAACGAGGAGGGCTATTCGGTCCTACACGGAATGGATCGCAGCAGCGGCAGCCCGCTGGATACGCCAGAGGTCATTCCAGGGGTATACGACATCAGCCTTGCGCGCACGGCTCCGCTTGCCGCCGTGCGGGTTTCCGGGCCCGCCACCCCAGGCGACGTCTTTCTCTGGAACCTCGACACTTCCACCTTACGCCAGACCGTGGCGGCCTCCCTTGGCGGACTAGATTCCAGCACCTTTGTCACGCCCACCTCGCTCCGTTATCCGGCGAGGGATGGCGTCGAATTGCAGGGGCTCCTCTACCGGCCCAACAAGGAAACCTTCGGCGCGAAGCCCCCGGTTGTCGTCCAGGTACACGGCGGCCCCACTGCCCAAAGCCGTCCGAGCTTTCGCTCGGTTGAGCAGTACTTGGTTAATAACGGCATCGCGGTATTCGCGGTCAACGTGCGAGGCTCTACCGGCTTCGGCAAAACCTATGCACGCCTGGACAACCAGGAAAAGCGCCTGGACTCGGTACGCGACCTGGTGGATACGGTCGCGTTTTTGAGCCGGGGACAGGGGCTTGATACGGATCGCATCGCCGTCATGGGCGGTTCCTATGGTGGCTACATGGTGAATGCGGTACTCGGTAGCTATCCAGGTCTTTTCGATGCAGGAGTCTCCATCGTTGGGGTATCAGATTGGGTTCGCGCCTTGGAGGAGGCTTCGCCAGGTCTCAAGGCTTCGGACCGAATTGAGTATGGGGATATTCGCGAGGAACGCTGGCAAAACTTCTATGCCAAGAACTCGCCTATAAACACGGCCAACCGCATCAATGTACCGATGCTGGTCTCACACGGGGCAAACGATCCTCGGGACCCGGTCACCGAATCGGACCGCATCGTCAGGGCGGTTCGTGCTAACGGCAACGAAGTGATCTATATGCGGTTTCCGGACGAGGGGCATTCCATCCGAAAACGTCCTAACCGGGTCGCCTTTTATCGAACCCTGTCGGGTTTCTTGGAAAGCAATCTAAAACCAGACCTGGCGGAGACGGGCAACTAGCCCATCCCTGCCCAGGGACGGCAGATTAGCCTTCCTTACAGACTTGCGCGACGGCAGTGGCGAGATTGTCGATATTTGCTCCGTTGACCCCGGCCACATTGATTCTCGAGGAATCCAGCAAATAAACGCTGTGCTCGGCTCGCAGCCGCTGACATTGCTCGGGACTCAATCCCAAGAAGGAAAACATCCCTTTTTCACGCTGAATAAAGCTGAAGTCGCGGTTCGTCGCCGCGCCTAAGGTCTCGCTCAGCGCACCTCTTAGACCGTTGATACGGGCTCGAACTCCGGCAAGCTCCTCGTGCCACAGGGCAGTGAGCTCCGGTGTGGAGAGCACCTTCCCGGCCAGCAATGCTCCATGAGCAGGGGGCATGGAATAAACCTTCCGTGCGGCCACCTTGGCTTGGCTCACGAGGGCCTGAGCATTGTCTGCATGCTGACAAAGGAAGACGGCCGCCCCGGTTCGCTCACGATAGAGCCCCAAATTTTTCGAGCAAGATGCAGCGATCACCATCTCGGGCAGCCGCTGGGCGAGCAGGCGCAGGCCGGCTGCATCCTCCTCCAGACCATCTCCCATGCCCTGGTAGGCGATATCAATAAAGGGGATAAAACCCTGAGATTCCGCCATGTCTGCGATCACACTCCACTGTGCCAGAGTGAGGTCAGCCCCACTCGGGTTGTGACAGCAACCGTGGAGCAGCACGATTTCCCCCCTGGCCACCCCTTTCAAATCCTCGACCATGGCCTCAAAGTTCACGCCGTGCGTTGCCGGGTCGTAGTAGCGATATTTCGAAAACTGCAGCCCAACGCTCCCCACCAGCGGAATGTGCACGGGCCAGGTCGGATCAGAAATCCATACCCGATTCCCTGGCTTGGCGGCCTGCAGAATTTCAGCACCAATGCGAACTGCACCGCAGCCACCCGGCGTTTGGATGCTGCTGACTCGCCCATCGGCCAAGAGCGCACTGTCCTCACCGAACAAGAGCTGCTGAATCCCCTGATTGAAGGCTGCATCGCCTACGGCGGGTAAATAAGCCTTCGTGGACTCTGCGGCGACGAGCTGCTGCTGAGCGCGCTGCACCGCATCGAAGACCGGACAAAGGCCATTTTCATCCATGTAAATGCCGATGGTGAGATCCACCTTTTGAGGGTTATGGTCGGCAGCAGCCTGGGCAACCAAGCCCAGGATGGGATCGTCGGGAAGGCGTTGCAATTGATCTAGCATAATCTGATTTCTCCTGAACACATTCTTCGGTACGTTGCGAGCAAGGCTTGAAACCGCCTGATGGGGCTACTCGAGGCCACCTTCCACTTTATCGGCACCCACTGCGGAGCCTTCTCTGTCACGGTTTAGAGCGTGGTTACGGCGCTGGTGTTGTGCCTTGTCCTGATGCCTCTCAGATTAACCCATTCCCAATAAGGGAAACGAGTAAAAGTTATAGGGACTGCGGGCCCGTGCTGCAGATCACGACCTGCCGTTCGAGCAATCGCGCATTCGCATTTAGTCGACTGGATCACACTTTTGATATTCGACCATTGACCCGCCTGAAGATCGTCAAATAGGTTGACCGTCAACCAGGTTGTTTATGCTGCGAGAGAAGACATGCCAAGACTTAAACAAGTGCCACGTAACCAGGCACCAGCTAACGTTCTGAAATATTACGAGCAGCTATTCGGTGATCGCGATCCCGTTACACAACCGGGAACGGCAACGGGCACGCCGGGTAACTGGTGGACTGTGTTTGCCTTGGTGCCCTACATTTTTGAGCATGCGACCAAACAATTCGGCATGTTTGGCATATTCGCCGACAAGAGCGTCAGCCAGCTGGACCCCCTCGTTAGAGAGCTGGCCATCCTCAGAACTGGATTTCTTCAAGCTAGCCAATTTGTCTTCTCCCAGCATTCAAAGGCCGCTAGACGGTTCGGCCTGACCGAACAGCAAATTCAAGATATCCGACACTGGCAGGTCTCGGATGCGTATTCCCCCCGTGATCAGGCCGTTTTGGCCTGGGTTGATGCGCTGATCCTGCAGGGCGGCCGCGCCTCCGACGAACTATTTGATGTGCTCGCAACTCACCTGCGAGACGAGGATATCCTCGAGCTGAACTACCACAGCCTTTCCTACAACTTGCACGCAGTCTGTTGCAAGGCGCTAAAGCTGGAGTACGACGATGTGGGGGAGCGCATCGTCGAGGTCCCTATACCGGAGGCAGGGGAACCAACGAATTGGGCAGGGAATGCCTGGCAGAACCGATCCGACTAAGACGAGCAATCACAACCTAGAGCAAGATCAATGAGCAAACTTAATATTCAGGGTGTCCATCACCTCGCCCTAGTCTGCCGGGATATGCAGCGTACCGTTAAATTCTATACCGACGTGCTTGGGATGCCCCTGACCAAAGGTTTCGATCTGGACAACGGTTACGGACAGCATTTCTTTTTTGACATAGGGAATGGCAGCGAGCTGGCCTTTTTCTGGTTTGGGGATGCACCGCAGAGCCAACCGGGCGTCGCTTCAGCAGCCAATTTGGTCGGATCCGGCAAAGGCACCATCCGCTCGGCTCATGGTTCGATGAATCATGTTGCCTTCAAAGTTTCGCCAGAGGAAATTGAGGATTATCGGGCTGAATTGATAACCAAGGGTGTTGACTGCTCCCAAATCGTCAACCATGACGATGTGGTCACCGGGGAAGACGCGAGGACTGCATCCGCCGCGTCAGAAAAAACTTGGCTGCGGTCATTTTACTTCTTCGATCCAGACGGGATCATGCTGGAATTTTGCGCGACGCTGCAGCCCGGCATCCCCCATGCTGATTCACCCGTTAATGCCGAGGGGCTAAAGGCCGATGGGCAACCCATCACAGGGTCCAGCTAGATGCGGTTTGCCATGACCCTACCTGAGACGCCAGCCTCCCTTGCCTTGCAGGAAAACGGGCTGCTTCGCGCTCTCGTCCACGCGACCTACTGGCTTGACGACGCCCTCCAGGCCTATATGAAAGCCCACGCCGGACTGTCGTTACCGCGTGCCCAATCAATGGCAATGATTTATCTGACGGAAGGGGTGGATCGACCTGCCGACCTAGCGGGCAAGCTCAAGGTGTCTAAGCAGGCAACCCGCAAAGCGCTGGAGGGGCTTCAGGCGAAGGGCATGGTTGAGCTTACAGTCGATCCGAACAACGGACGCCAGAAAATTGTCTCCTTTACCCAATTCGGTCGTGGTCTCGGGCTTATCGCCAAGCGCGGTCTTAGCGAACTGGAAGCAGAACTTGCCCGCAGAATCGGCCTGGAGCGGATCGAAAATTTGCGTGAGGCCCTCGACGCAGACTGGGGGTTGCCCCCGGATATGGAAGACACAATTCCCAGATCAAAGGTCCCAGCGGGGGAATCTGAAGCTAACCGATAACTATCCCAGGAGTTTGTTATGAGCACCTATGTAGTCACAGCCATTTTTATTTTTACAGCATTGGCCTCAGTTTCTGCTGCTAGCGAGGCGCAATCCGGAGGGATGATCGAAGAGGTCTTGGTGACCGCCACCAAACGCACAGAGAGTCTTCAGGATGTGCCAATCTCCATCGGCGTGGTGAGTGGTGATGCGGTAGAAGCGTATGACATCGCTGACCTAACCGACCTACAGGGCTTTGTTCCAGGGCTGAGTGTTCAATCAACGTTTGGCAATTGGACCGTGCGCATCCGGGGCCTTGGCTCAGGGCAAACGAACCTAGCTTTCGACTCCTCTGTGAGCATCTTTAAAGACGGTGTCTACTGCGGACGCTCACGATGTTTGGAAGCAGGGTTCTTGGATGTGGATCGCGTCGAGGTTGCACGCGGCCCTCAGGGGGCGCTCTTTGGCAAGTCTACGATCGCGGGCGCCATATCCGTTATTAGCGCCAAGCCAACTGACTCGCTGGAGGGGTTAATCCGCCTTGGCCTAGAGACAAACTATGGCGGCTACACCGCAGATACCGTCATCTCGGGCCCCCTGTCAGAGCATATCAACGGTCGTTTTGCTATGCGGATTTATGATAAAGACGGTTTCATTAGCAATCCCTTTGTGCCGGATGATGACGGTGCTGAAGATGGCTATGCCATGCGGGGCACCTTGGACTGGGACCTTGGAGAGCAGACCACAGCCCTGCTCAAGTTCGAGCGGACCCGAGATGACCTAATAGGCCGGTCTAACCAGTTGGTCAGTCCCGGTGCCTTCGGTGCAACGACGGCGGATACCGACGCCGAATATGTCTTGGACTACACGAGGCGCGTTAGCACTGGTGTTGGCACCCAGGATTTTGATAAAGCAGAAGGCGACAACATCACGCTTACTTTAGGAACCGAGGTAGCGGACCATGATCTGACCTTTATCGCCAATCATATGAACCTTGAATACCACAACCTGCTCGATGTAGACGGTGTTCAGGAGTTTTTATTGAACACTTCACTTGGTGAGGACTATGACCAAACCTCCTTTGAGGCGCGGCTGCTTTCGCCGGTCAATCAGAATATTACCTATATCGTCGGCGCACTTTATCACCAGAGCGATACGGTGACCCGGCAATACTCTTCGTTCATTGGTTGGGGCCCCTTCGCCAGCCTGTCCACCCCCGTTGGGTCAGATCGTAATTTTGAGAGGGATACGGATACCCTTTCAATCTATGGCCAGCTCACCTTAGACCTAACAGAACGCCTTAGACTGACTGCTGATTTGCGCTACACCGAGGAAGAACAAGATGGCCATGCACATGGCTTCCCGGTGACCTATCCCAATCTCGTTGACCCAGTCTATACCCCAGATGCAGCCTTTCAGCAGGTCGAGTATCGATTTTGGCAGCAACGCGAGGACGAGCACCTCGACCCGTCTATTAAGCTGCAGTATGCCTGGAACGATGATCTGATGACCTACATCACCTACGCCACCGGATCAAAACCTGGGGGCCTTAAAGCCAATGACGCGACCTTGGGTGCTCAACTATTGGCCTTAACGGCAGAGGAGCAAGAGAGGCGCATTGGCAGAACGGTAACCGCTGACGACGTTATCGCGGGCCTATACCTGCCCCAGAGCAACGGCATTTTCGACTTTGAAGACGAAGAAGCTGAAAACATCGAAGTTGGTCTGAAGAGTACCTTCCTAGATGGCCGAGCTACCGTCAACTTAGCGGTCTACAGCATGGAATTCGATAACCTGCAGACCTCATCTTATGACGGCACACGTTTTATCATCGCGAACGCGGCCTCGGCAGACATCAAGGGACTCGAACTCGAATCTATCTTTTTCCCCATGGAAAACCTGCGCCTTGCGGGATCCGTAGCAGTCATCGATGCCAAGTATGCTGAGTTTATGGCGGCTCAGTGCTTGGTTGCGAACGAGCAAGGGGGCTTTGAGAATCCAGATTGTGTTGACGGCCAAGAAGATTTAAGAGGCGAAAAGCTTGAACGCACCCCGGACTGGGAGGCTCAGTTCAGCGCAGATTGGGTCACAACATTAAGCACCGACCTAGAGTTAACGGTTGGGTTGTCCATGTTTCATACAGACGGCTATCACACCCGTCAGGATTTCCATCCCCTGGGCGATCAGGAAAGCTATCAGCGCTGGGATGTCAGACTCGCCCTCGCCGGCCAATCCCAAGCCTGGGAAGTGGCCCTCGTGGGTCGCAACCTGACCGACGAGAAGGTTATTCAGCACGCCTATGAAATTGCGGGATCGAACTTTGTTTCCATCGGGCGGGGCAGGATGGTGACTATCGAAGGCCTGTATCGATTTTAAATGATCACGGATTGATTCCTACTATGAGCAGAAAAGAATCCCTGGGGCATACCCCTTCATCGGAAACCATGTTGCTAGACGCGGTATCCGGCCTTGCACCAATGCTCTCGGACAATGCGCGTGAAGCGGAACAGCGTCGCAAGCCCGTTGATGAGGTAATGGCCGCCATTGAGGGCACAGGTGTATATCGCTACTTCGTCCCCAAGCGATTTGGCGGCCTTGAATACTCCTTGGAGGGCTTTATGCATTTAGGCATGAACCTCGGGGAGGCCTGTCTCTCGACGGCCTGGGTCGTAACTTTCTGTATGGAGCACAACTGGTTGCTGTCACTCTTTGGCCAAGCTGCTCAGGAGGATATCTTCGGCCAGCAGCCCTATGTGGTTGCGCCAGGTTCGCTGGCGCCAAAGGGGAAGGCTGTGGAGGTTGAGGGCGGCTATCGGGTCACCGGTCGTTGGCAATGGGGTACTGGCGTCATGCACGCGGACTGGGCCATGGTGGCTGCGCTAACACCGCTGCCCGGTCAAAAGGAGCCTGCGCTGTGTATGTTTATTCTGCCAATCAAAGAGGTAGAGATCATAGACACCTGGCATATAGACGGCATGATCGGCACTGGCAGCAACGATATCGCGATACATGACGTCTTTATTCCGCAACATAGGATGGTCAACCTTGCTGACGTACGGGCGGGAGAAAGTCCCGGTGCGCTCTGGCATGACAGCCCGCTGTATAAAATGCCAATGCTGCCAGTACTCGGTTTAACCGCCACCGCACCTGCGGTAGGGGCGGCGAAGCAGGCCGTCACGTTGTTCCATGAGCGCCTTCAGGGGCGGGTGGTGTATGGCACAACCACTAAGCAAGGCGATAAACCGGTAGCTCAGTCGAGGCTGGCTCATGCTCGGGCAGAAGCCCTATCCGTTGAAAATTAGCTGCTGCATATCGCAAGGGATGTCACGGCGTGGGGGGTATCAGGAGAGACTTGCCCTGAACTCGAACGCGCGCGGCTACGGGTTGAAATTGGACACGTTGTTAAACGTTCGCGGGACTTAGTCCGCGATGTAGTTGAGGCCTGTGGCGCTAGCGCTCATTTTCTGGACAATCCGCTGCAGCGCATGCAGCGCGACTTGAATACGCTGTCCTGCCATACGGTGTTTGATTTGGACTTGGCCAGTGAAATTTATGGCCGCCTGTTGCTGGGGTTACCGGCGAACGCGCCGATTTAAAACCCACCATGACCCCGCAAAAGCCACCCCGGGTCCCAAGACCCAGGGTGGGGTTTGGAGCAGTTATCCTGCGGTATAGAACTGGTCGCAGATTTCGAAGGTATCTGTGGTCATTTCGTCAACGAGCTCGAGGGCTGATAGCCACATAGGCATCCAGCTGGCACCGGCGAAAGCCTCATCGATGATCTTGCCATGCGTCGTGCCATCTTGGGTGATCGCTCTAACCATGAGCGTAGATGCCTCGTGAGCACCACCACCGATGGGCTGAAAAACACCAATATTGATGTCATAACCCTCAGCTCGCACGGCCGCCTCCAGTTTTGCGATCAGGGCAACGAAATTCGTTTGGTTCTCGCCATCTACCTCCATGCGCATCACGCGCTCGAAGCCAGGGTCGAGCTTGAACGGCTTCAGGGGCTTCCAGGTCACGCTGTACTTAACCGTACGCAGAGATTCGAAAGCCGCTGGCGCATTGAATGGATCGTACTTTTCCATGGAAGAAAGCGCCTCGGCAACGCTGTTAAAACCGCTCCAAATCATCATCTGGCCCGCATATTCGTTACCAGACTTGGTGATACAAGAGCCTGCGGCACCGGCGCCCATTGCTTCCAGGGGTCCCGTGTTAGCCTTGACGGCATCGATGTAGGCTCCAATGTCGTCAGATTGAACCATCAGGGTCGTAAACGCTCCCTCACCTGGCGGCACTGGGGCATGATCGTCAGCGAGGGCTAGCGTGCCCAGCAAAAGACCAACAAAAACGGTGATCACTCTCATCTCTTTCTCCTTGTCTTTTAATTTTGTTCCAATAAAGGAAGCCTCTGTAGCTTCACAGTGCGGCATTTCAAAAGTATGACGCTAGCGGACTATCCAGGGGCGGTGTAATCTTATCCTGCTTGCCTGTTTCCGCCATTGCTTATTTTTTTGATGCGAGGTTTTTATGGCCAGTTCCTTTGTCCTAAACGGAAAGAAAATTTCTCTCGATGTGCCGGATGATATGCCCCTGCTCTGGGCCCTTCGGGATGCCTTGGAGCTTACCGGGACCAAGTACGGGTGCGGTATTGGCCAGTGCGGCGCCTGCACGGTTCATCTGAATGGCAACGCGGTACGCAGCTGCTTGCTGCCTGTCAGCAGCGTCGCGGGCCAGGACGTCACCACTATTGAGGGCCTCGGCGATGCAGAGAACCTGCATGTCCTTCAGCAGATCTGGATTGATCAGGATGTGGCGCAGTGCGGCTACTGCCAAACTGGACAGATTATGTCTGCGGCGGCACTGCTGAGCACCAATGCTGCGCCCACCGATGCGGATATCGACACCGCTATGGCGGGCAA
>CENU01045004.1_pt1 | contig 25490 bp, 28 predicted proteins | sample 361331 | NCBI WGS metagenome assembly CENU01 (sample SAMEA2619766, study PRJEB7988) | marine metagenome | isolation source: saline water (ENVO:00002010), including | reverse complement strand
GGTACTTCAAAAGTTGTATGTATTGTAGGTAAGTTTGTTGAAGATAATTTAGAAATAATCGCATTGGGAGCATACCCATCGAGTGGTTTAAAAAAAGGCGTAGTAGTCAACATAGATGCCACTACTGATGCAATAAGCAAAGCAGTAGAACAAGCACAGTCTATGGTTGAAGAAAAAATAAAATCTGTATTTGTTGGTATCGCTGGAAATCATATCAAAAGTTTAAATTCGCAAGGTGCAGTTGGTATAAAGGATAAAGAAGTAACGTCATATGACATTGATAGAGTAATAGATTCTGCACAAGCAGTGTCTATTCCATCGGATCAAAGAGTTCTCCATGTATTGCCCCAAGAGTTTGTAATTGATGGACAAGAGGTTAGTTTAGATCCCTTAGGTATGTCTGGGGTTAGGCTTGAAGCAAAAGTTCACTTAGTCACTTGCTCTAACAGTGCAATAAAAAATATAGAGAAATGTATTAAAAATTGTGGACTAGGGGTTCAAGGTTTTGTGCTAGAACAGTTAGCAAGCTCCCATTCAATATTATCTGATGATGAAAAAGATTTAGGTGTTTGTTTAGTTGATATTGGTGGAGGTACTACTGATATTGCAATCTTTAATTCTGGTTCAATTGTATTTACTGGAGTTATTCCAATTGCTGGTGATCAAGTAACCAGTGATATCGCCCAAGCTTTAAGAACTCCAACACCTCAGGCAGAAGATATAAAACAAAAAAATGGTTGCGCTGTGACTGAATTTACAAAAGATGATGAAACAGTAGAAGTTCTTGCGGTAGGTGGAAGACCACCCAGAGAATTATCTAGAAGTGCTTTAGCAGATATTATACAACCGAGATACTCAGAGCTTTTTGAGCTTATTAAAGCTGAAATAGTAAGAAATGGATTTGAAGATAATATTTCAGCAGGCCTAGTATTCACTGGAGGCACATCAAAAATGGAGGGTGTTGTTGAATTAGCTGAATCAATTTTTCAAACCTCTGTAAGACTTGGAATTCCAACAAAATTTAAAGGCATGGAAACAATTCTACAGAATCCAATATATTCAACATCAATAGGCCTTATTGAGCATGGTTTTAAACAAATTAATAATCAAATGTTAGCTGAAGAGAAACAAGGGTTCTTTTCGAAGATTTTGAGAGTTGTCAAAAACGAGTATTGATTATAAAAATGTAATCAATTAGAATGCATTTTCCTTGGTTTTTATATTAAATAAAAATCTTTAACCATAGGGAAATAATGAGAAAATACGAAGCAACTATAATACTTAATCCTAACCTTTCTTCAAAGGTTGATAACTTCCTTAAAGATTTTGAAAAACTATTAAAGGACAACTCTTTTAATATATTAAAAACAGAAGATATTGGAAGAAGGCAGCTTGCATATTCTATTAAGAATCATAATAAAGGCCATTATCTGATTTTTAATCTTGAAGGTGACTCTTTGAAGCTTAGTGAGGTTGAAAATAAAATTAAATATAACGAGACTATAATCAGATATTTATTTATTTCTGTTAAAGAACATTCAGGTGAAGATTCTCAATTATTAATAGATTCAAAAAATAAAAAAAATGATTCTGAGTCAGAAGAAAATTTAGATAAAAAAGTTCAAGAAAAAGTTAATATAGAATCTGATAAATCTTCAGTTAAAGAAAATGAGGTCTCACAAGCTGAAGAAAATTCTGAAGAGAATGCTTCAAATAAAAATGAAACCGAGCAAGATGATGAGTAAATATAAAATTCCTGAAAAATTAAGCTATAAGGATATCAATCTTTTAAAACAATTTATTACTGAAACAGGCAAAATTATTCCTGCTAGGGTAACGGGTATCTCAGCTTCAAACCAAAGAAAAATAACTAAAAGTATTAAAATTGCTAGATTTTTAGCATTGATCCCATACACAGATATGCATAAATAATGAAAATAATTTTATTAGATAAAATTCAAAGACTAGGCAATATAGGCGATATTGTTAATGTTAATTCTGGATACGCAAGAAATTTTTTGATTCCACAAAAGAAGGCTGCTTTTGCCAGTGAAAAAAACATTGCTGAAGTTGAGGCAAAAAAAGATGAACTTGCTGCCCTATCTGAAGATGCTTTAGTTAAAGCTCAAGAAAGATCTAAAAATCTTGAAGGCGCATCTTGTGAAATAATCGTTCCTGTAACAGAAGAGGGTGCCTTATACGGGTCTGTCGGTACAAGAGAAATTTCTGAAGCTTTTCTAGATAAACAAATTCACATTGATAAAAGTGAGGTCCAATTACCAGATGGTCCAATTAAGGAAACTGGTGATCATAATATAATTTTAAATATACATCCTGAGGTCAATGTAGAAATTATTGTAAAAGTATTGCCCGAGTAGTTGTATATTTTGACATATGATGCAAAAATCATAATCCAATGTCAGATTTAAATATCAATCAAAACGAACAAGCTAGAGAAGCTGAAAAGGCTGTCCTCGGTGGTTTGATGCTTGAAACTCATAGATTTGATACTGTAATACAAGTCATCAAAGAAAATGATTTTGATGGTAAAGATCATCAAATAATCTTTCAATCAATGTCTGAGCTTATTGAGGAAAATAAACCTTTAGATCCGTTAACTGTTTCAGAAAAGCTTACGAACAAAAATTCGTTAAATAAAGTAGGCGGAAAAGAATACTTAATAGAGTTAGCGACTTCGACTCCAACTGCAGCGAACTTAGAGGCATATGCTGAAATTATTAGGCAAAGATCTATAACTAGAAAGCTTATGAGAGCAAATGCAGATATATCAGAATTGATATCAAATCCTCAAGGACAAGATGGAGCTTCCTTGCTTGATAAGGCAGAAAGTATGATTTTTGCTCTAAATGACGAAACTAATCAGAATGATCAAAGCATTCAATCCATGAAAGATCTAATACCATCTACGATGGATAGACTGCATGAATTATCAAACAAATCTGGTGGACTTATAGGCTCTTCAACTGGTTTTAAAGATTTGGATAAAAAATTGCAAGGAATCCAAGATGGTGATCTTATTATAGTTGCTGGAAGACCAAGTATGGGGAAAACATCACTTGCTATGAATATTGCTGAAAATGTTTTATTTGATGATGATACAAATGGGTCAGTTTTAATATTCAGTCTTGAGATGCCAGCTGAATCACTTACAACTAGGTTGCTCTCTGGAATGAGTAGATTAGATCAGCAAAATGTCAGATCAGGGATGCTGAAAGATGACGAGTTGAGACTATTATTAAAACAAAGTGATAATTTAAAAAATAAACCTTTATGGATTGATGATAGTTCAATTCTTTCTCCAATGGAATTAAGAGCAAAAGCCAGGAGGCTAGCAAGAACTGAAGAAAATGGATTGTCCTTAATAGTTGTTGACTATTTGCAGTTGATGCAACTTCCATTGTCTTCAGAAAATAGAGTTAATCAAATATCTGAAATTTCCAGATCATTAAAGTCTCTTGCAAAAGAGTTAAGTGTGCCCGTTGTTGCACTATCACAATTAAATAGGGCTGTTGAGCAAAGACCAAACAAAAGGCCAATAATGGCAGATTTAAGAGATTCTGGTGCAATTGAGCAAGATGCTGACGTAATATTATTTATATATCGAGATGAGGTCTACAATGAAGACTCTGAACAGGGAAATAAAGCAGAGATTATAATTGGTAAACAAAGAAATGGACCAATTGGAACTGTTAATCTAACTTTCTTAAAAGAACTTACAAGATTTGAAAATTTCTCAAGTGATAGTTTTTACGATACTTTCGAATGACATCGTTAAACTCAGAGTTAATTATTGACTCAGATGTAATCCGTCATAATATTTCTTACATTAAAGGAAAAATTAAAAATAAATCTAATTTTATGGCTGTAATTAAGTCAGATGCATATGGTCATCTTCTTGAAAAACTAGTTCCTGATATTGATGATATTGTAGATGGTTATGGTGTTGTTAGGATTGGTGAAGCAAAAAAGATAAGAAAATTTTCTGATAAAAAAGTTTTACTTATGCAAGGAGTTTATTCTCAGCTAGATTATAAAAGATCTAAAGATTTAAACTTAGATCTTGTAGTTCACAACAATGATCAGTTTGAGCTTGTTGCAAAAAATAAAAATTTTAATAACTTATGGATGAAAGTAAATACTGGCATGAATAGGCTGGGTTTCGAGATAGATGAATTTATAAATATATATAATGAATATTTAAGTAATAGTGAATTCGTATTAATGAGTCACTTAGCTGCCTCCAATGATAAAAGTGCATCTTCAAATAAATCTCAATTTAAATCATTTAGAAATCTCTCAAATAAAATGAATAAAAAGGTTAAAAAAAGTATTGCTAATACTGGTTGTGTAATGAACTTTCCAAATCAAACTTATGATTGGGTAAGGTGTGGCATTGGTATGTATGGCGGCTATCTTAATGATAAAAATATTCTAACTTCTATGACTTTAAGATCAAAAATTATCAATTTAAGAAAAATAAAGCCTGGTGAAAGAGTTGGATATGACGGAAGAGCTGTGGCGAAAAAAAATATGTTAATTGCAAGTATCTACATTGGATACGCTGATGGACTTCCTGTAATGATCAAAGATAAAACAAAGGTAATGATAAATGATCAAATAGCATCCGTTTTTGGAAGAGTAAGCATGGATATAGTTACCCTTGATGTAACTAATATTAAAAGTTGTAAAGTGGGTGATTGGTGCGAATTTTTTTCAAAAAAATTACCAATCTCAAACATAGTTTCTGCAAACGATCTTATTTCTTATTATTTTATGACAGGTGTAAAGTCTAGAGTAAAAAAACTCTATAAAAGCAATCACTAATCTGTTATTCTAATATCCCATCATGTTTAAGTTTAATGATGGCAAATACTAAATATATTTTTATCACAGGCGGGGTGGTTTCCTCTCTTGGGAAAGGTATAGCTGCAGCTTCGATAGGAGCATTGTTTGAATCTAGAGGCCTAACAGTTTCCTTGGTAAAAGTTGATCCATATATTAATGTTGATCCTGGAACAATGAGCCCGTTCCAACATGGCGAAGTCTTTGTTACAAATGATGGAACAGAAACAGATTTAGATTTAGGGCATTACGAAAGATTTGTAAGATTTCAAGCTTCAAAAAAGAATAACTTTACTGCTGGAAAGGTCTACGAGACAGTTATCAGAAATGAGAGAAAGGGTAAGTATCTTGGTGGAACAGTTCAAGTTATTCCTCATATTACGAATGAAATAAAAAAAAGGATTAAAGAAGGAGGTCAAAAAAAAGATATTGCTATTGTAGAAGTTGGTGGAACTGTAGGCGATATTGAAAGCCAACCATTTGTTGAGGCATTAAGGCAAATGGCGCTTGAACTTCCAGATTCTTCATGGGCATTTGTTCATTTAACACTTGTTCCCTATATTAACGCCTCAGGCGAATTAAAAACAAAACCAACTCAGCATTCTGTAAAAGAATTAAGATCTCTTGGAATAAGTCCAGATGTATTGATTTGTAGATCGGAGCAAGAGCTACCAAAAGATGAAAAAAATAAAATTGCTCTATTTTGTTCAGTGCCAAACAATAGCGTTATATCAATGCATGACGTTGATACAGTCTACTCAATACCTGTTTTATTAAATAAACAAAAAGTAGACAAAACAATACTTAACAAATTAAAAATAAAAACTACTAATCCAAAATTAAATGATTGGAAAAGAGTTATTAAGGCTAAGTTACTGCCAGAAAGAGAGGTAAACGTATCTTTTGTTGGAAAATATACCGAACTTAAAGATTCATATAAATCTATCAATGAAGCTTTAGAACATGCTGGCATTAAGAATAAAGCACAAGTAAATATAAATTTTGTAGAAGCTGAAAATATTACACCTAAAAATATAAGGAAAACATTAAAAAATGCTGATGCAGTTCTTGTACCAGGAGGATTTGGGGAACGTGGCATTGAAGGTATGATTTTAGCTTGCAAATATGCAAGAGAAAACGACATTCCCTATCTTGGTATTTGTTTAGGAATGCAAGTTGCGATTATTGAGTACGCAAGAAATGTTTTGAAACTTAAGGATGCGAATAGTACTGAATTCAATAAAGATACTAAACATCCAGTTATTGGCCTCATTACAGAGTGGAGTGATATATCTGGAAAAAAAGAAAAAAGATCTAAAGATTCAGATCTCGGTGGGACAATGCGTCTAGGTGGTCAATTATGTGTACTTAAGAAAAAATCAAATTCATACAAAATGTATAAGAAAAAAGAAATAATTGAAAGGCACAGACATAGATATGAGGTCAATCCAAATTATAAAAGTGAAATGATAAATAACGGCTTAGATGTAGTGGGTACCTCAATAGATGGTAAGCTTGTTGAAATGATAGAAATTTCAAATCATAAATGGTTTTTAGCTTGTCAGTTTCATCCTGAATTTACATCTAATCCAAGAGATGGACATCCTATCTTTAATAGTTACATTAAAAGTACAATGTATAAATAAAATGAAGTTAAGAACTTTTAAAATTGATAATTTGGCTCCCATGACCCTAATGGGTGGCATGAATGTTCTTGAATCAAGAGATTTAGCTATGATGGTTGCAGAGAAGTTTAAAGAAGTTTCTCAAAAATTAAATATCAGTTATATATTTAAAGGTTCATTTGATAAAGCAAATAGAAGCTCAATAAATTCTTTTAGGGGTCCAGGAATAGAAGAGGGTCTTAAAATCCTTCAGGAAGTCTCAACAACTTTTGAAGTACCAGTTATTACCGATATCCATGAACCAGATCAAGCAAAAGCAGTCAGCGAGGTTTGTGAGGTAATACAAATTCCAGCTTTTTTAGCGAGACAAACTGATCTTGTTAGCTCTGCAGCAAAAACAGATTCAATTATACAATTTAAGAAACCTCAATTTTTATCTGCTCCAGAAATGTCTAACATTATTGAAAAATGTTCAGCTGCAGGCAATGACAAGATAATACTATGCGAACGAGGTAACTCATTTGGCTATAACAATCTAGTTGTTGATACTTTAAATTTTCAAATTCTTAAGGAATTATCTAAGCCGGTTATGTTTGATGTTACTCATTCACTTCAATTACCCGGTGGCCTTGGAAGTGCAACAGGTGGAAGAAGAGAATATGTTTTAAGTTTAGCAAAGGCTGGAATATCTCAATCAATTGCAGGATTGTTTCTTGAAGCTCACCCTAATCCAGATGAAGCAAAATGTGACGGACCATGTGCTTTACCTTTATCAGTTTTAGAGGAATTTTTAAAACAAATTGCAGAGCTCGATGAATTTGTTAAAAATCAAGACGATATCGAAATAAAATAATAGATGCAAAAAATATCTTCAATTAACGCTATTCAAGTATTTGATTCAAGGGGTGTTCCTACAATATCTTGTAAGGTAAGTCTTGAAGATGGAACTTCAGCTTCTGCTATGGTTCCTAGTGGAGCCTCTACTGGTTCAAAAGAGGCGCTTGAGTTGAGAGATAACGATATTTCATATCACGGAAAAAGTGTGACAAAAGCAGTCAATAATATAAATAATGTATTGTCTTCTCTCGTTATTGGTAAAAATCCAAATAACCAAAAAGAAATTGACGAATTACTCATATCATTTGATGATACAGAGGATAAATCAAAAGTTGGAGCAAACGCAATTTTAGCTATATCTCTTGCAACTGCTCATGTAGCTGCAAAAGCCAATAAAGTTTCACTCTATAAACACTTTTCAAAAATATATAAAGATATAACTGGTCAAAATGTAATACATTGTATGCCTTTACCTATGTTTAATATTCTTAATGGCGGCGAACATGCCGATAATAATATTGATATTCAAGAATTTATGATTATTCCTAGTGGAGCAAAAGACTTTGTTCAGGTTATGCAATGGGCTTCAGAAATTTATCATAATTTAAAGAAAATACTCTTAAAAAATAATTATTCTACAGCGGTCGGTGATGAGGGTGGTTTTGCACCAAGCCTTGAGTCTAATAAAGAAGCATTAAGATTAATTGTTGATGCAATAAAAGAGACAGGATTAGTACCAGGTAAAGATGTAAATATTGCTCTTGACTGTGCTGCAAGTGAGTTTTTTAATGACAATAAATATATTTTAAAAGGAGAAAGTAAGAAACTCTCATCTATGCAATTTGTAGATTACCTAGATGATTTAATTCAAAATTATCCTATAGTCTCTATAGAAGACGGCATGGACGAGAATGATAAAGATGGTTGGAAATTACTTACAGAGAGACTTGGATCAAAATGTCAGCTCGTTGGAGATGATTTATTTGTTACCAATAAAAAAATACTTAAAGATGGTATTAATGAAGAAATGGCCAATTCAATACTCATAAAATTTAACCAAGTTGGATCAATAACTGAAACAATAGAAACTATTCATTTCGCAAATCAAAATAATTTTGAGTCAATTATTTCTCATCGATCTGGTGAGACTGAAGATACTACAATAGCTGACCTTGCTGTAGGTTTGGGTATTGGGCAAATCAAAACCGGAGCTCCATGCAGATCAGATAGAGTGGCAAAATACAATAGATTGCTTTGGATCGAAGAAGAAAGCAGTAATATTTTGCTTAAATGAACAGACTCTATTATTTACTTTTGGCTGTTTTAAGTTTAATTATTATTTTTTTATCAAAGGGTATCTTTTTTGGTGAGAATAGTTACAACAAGAGAGCAGAATTAATTGAAGATAACAAAATACAACAAATTAAAAATGAAGAATTGAAGAAACAAAATGAAATTCTTGAATTTGAAATTAAAAATGCTCAAAACTCAAATGATCATATTGAAAACTTCGCAAGGGAAAAATTAAATCTTACCTACAAAGATGAGGAATTCATTTCTTTTCAAAAAGAAAATGCAAAAGATGAAAAAAATGAATAATTTATTGGTTATTATTGCAGCAGCTGGAACAGGGAAAAGATTTGGTAGTAACGTCCCTAAACAATATAGCAAATTAAATGGAAAATCAGTTATTGAAAGATCTGTAAGACCATTTATTGACTCAGATAATGTTTCTAAAATATTTATAGCAATTTCCAAAGATGACTTAGAAATTAAAAATCAAGATTTTTATAATTCAAAAAAAATTGAACTTGTTTTTGGTGGAAATACCAGACAGAAATCAATATTCAATGCCCTTATGCATGTTAAAGATAGTTACGATTATGTCATAACACATGATGCAGCCCGTCCAAATGTAATTGAGGATGATATCTTAAATTTATTGCATGATATTGAAGAAACTGGAGCAAGTTGTTCCTATCTCTTCACTCCGGTATACGATTCAATCAAAGAAACGCATACTAAAGATAAAAATAAATACCATCTAGTTCAAACTCCACAGATATCAAAATTCAAGGATCTTAAGCTATCTTTAAAGAAATGTATTGAAGAAAATATAGAATGTCCAGATGAGTCCTATGCTATTGAATATTCAAATTTAAAGACTTCTAAGATTAAAGGCAGAAGATCCAATATTAAGATAACTGAACCCGATGATTTAGATATATTAAATAAATTTTTAACTAGATCTGGAATTGGTTTCGATCTACATAAATACAAAGATGGCTCTGGAATAATATTAGGAGGATGTAATATTGATTGTAATTACAAAATAATAGCGCATTCAGATGGTGATGTATTACTTCACTCTATTGCTGATTCTATTTTAGGCGCATCAGGAATAGGTGATATTGGTAAGTATTTTTCAGATCAAGATGAAAAAAATAAAAATTTAGATAGCACAAAGATTATTAGATTTTGTCTTGATAAATTAAATGAATTAAATCTTGAGATTTATAATGTAGATACAGTCATTATTTGTGAAGAACCTAAAATTAATCCTCATAGAGATAATATTTTAAAAAGCCTGTCATTAATTTTAGAAATACCAATAGATAAAATAGGCCTAAAAGCAACAACCTCAGAACAAATAGGCATTATTGGAAAAAATAAAGCAATCGCTGTTCAGAGCTATGTAAATTTAAGAGAGAAGCAATGAAAATATTACTAACAAATGATGATGGGTATGATGCGGTTAATATAAAAAGTTTATACAAAGAGCTCTCTAAAAATCATGAAGTATGGATGATTGCACCTAAAAATAACTGTAGTGGAATGAGCGCAGCTATTTCATATTTAAGTGAAATAGAGGTCACAAAGATTGAAGACAGAATTTATGCAGTCGATGGTACCCCAGCAGATTGTACATATTTGGGTATGTTAAGTATTGTAGACTTTGAGTTTGATATTGTTATATCTGGTATAAATCATGGTGCAAATATTGGAAATGATGTTTTATATTCTGGAACAGTAGGTGCTGCAATTGGAGGCAGAAATCTAAAATTTCCACCAGTAGCATTATCAGTAGCTTCTTATGATGCAAAAGATTTAAATTTCTTAACAAAAAAATCAGTTGAGTTGATTGAAAAAGTTTTTAAATATGGTGAAAATTTCAAGGGAAAAGTTATTAATATTAACTTTCCTGACATTTCAGAGGAAGAATACAAAGGGTATGTTGCATCTGGCTTATCTAAAAGAGGTATACCTGCAAGACCTATTCTTATTGAAGAAAATAAATCATCAGATGATCTATATAAATATAGATATAATGCATCGGGTGAACCTTTATTAGACAGCTTTATAACAGATGCAGAAGCGGTTAAAAATGGATTTGTCTCGTTTTCAATTCTTGATTACAGTTTAAACTCTCAGTCTTTTCTTGAAGAAATATCAAAATTTTTAGATGAATAGCTCTGGTTTTACATTTAGGAGAGTCAGAGAAGAAATGATTGAAACCCTTTTAGAGTTGGGTATTAAAGACTTCAGAGTTTTAGATGCAATTTCCCAAGTTCCAAGACACATATTTGTTGATGAAGCGCTATGGTCTAGAGCATATGAAAATAGGTCCTTAACTATAGGTTACAAGCAAACTATTTCACAACCATATATAGTTGCAAGAATGACAGAGTTATTAATTTCTCATACCAATGGAAGGGGTAAAGTCTTTGAGGACCTTTTAGAGATTGGTTCTGGTTGTGGATATCAATCAGCAGTTCTATCTTTCTTTAGCGAAAGAGTTGACTCAATAGAAAGAATCAAACCTTTAGTTCAAAAGTCTAGAGAAAATTTAGCTCACCTTAAAATCAGCAATATTTTATTTAAATACGGAGATGGTTATCAGGATTGGGATAAGGATAAAAAGTACGATGGTATTTTATGTGCTGCTGCGCCAAGAGAATATCCCCGAGACCTTATTGATCTTCTCAAAAACGATGCAAAATTAGTAATTCCTGTAGGAGGCTCTGAACAAAAATTAAATGTTATCCTAAAAGCCAAAGAAGATGAAATAAAAGAACAAGAATATGAAGATGTATCTTTTGTGCCTATGTTGGCAGGAAAATCAGATGATGGAAATGATATATGAAAGATAAAGCTAGATTCTTTATAGCAGGAATTTTTATTGGTTTATCGGAATTACTTCCAGGTATATCTGGAGCCACAGTTGCACTGATGTTTGGAGTGTATGAAAAAATTTTAAATTTTCTCACTAAACTAAAACATATCAATTTAGTAATTCCACTCTTAATTGGAATGATATTAAGTGTCTTTTCATTTTCTAAAATTATTAATTTTATCTACCAAAATCATACTTATGCTTTTAATCTATCAATTGCATTATTAATGATTGGTTATGGCCTATTTTTGGTAACAGACTGTTACTTCAATAAAGATATAAATAAGGGTAAAAAATTTTTCATAAATTTGCTTTTTTCAGTTTTGATAGGTTTATCATTAAGTGGCTTTTACATCTCAGGAGCATATACTCCTAATGGCTCATTTATACCCAGTTCAATTTCTTTAGTGATTTTTGGATTTTTTGCATGTTCTTTTTTACTCTTTCCTGGTATTTCTGGAAGTGCATTTTTGATGTCTGTTGGAATTTACCCGTTGATTATTCAAAGTATTTCTAATCTTAGTGTTGATATTCTTTTTCCATTTGGAATTGGAATGGTATTCTCATTAATTATAATGCCACGCATTATTGATAAGGCATATTCCAAATTTGGTGACATGATTTTAGTTTTTTTTGGAGGTCTTATTTTTGCAGCTGGTTTAGATAGCCTCATATCGACTTTAGTGCCAAATCCTTTTCTGTTTGAAATTAGTTCTCTATAAACTTTCTTTTATCTTTTATATCTTTGAAATGTTCAGCATCTGGAAGGGGCTCTTTAGATTCTGTAATATTTTCATAAACATCTGATAATTTTGCATTAATTTCTATAAAATCAATTTGATTTTGAGGAAGTTCATCATCCGCAAAAATAGCTTCAATAGGGCATTCTGGCTCGCATAAACCACAATCTATACACTCATCAGGGTGAATGACTAAGAATTCAGGACCTTCATAAAAACAATCTACAGGACAAACTTCGACACAATCTGTGTACTTACATTTAATACATGATTCGGTTACTACGTATGTCATAATTAATAAAGAAACATGATTTTAACTTAGTAAAATTATAATTTATATAAAAGTATTTAAAATTTAAAAGAATTGTATTATACTGTACAAATATACAGTAAGGAGTTACTTATGGCTAAATCAAAAGATAATACATCAAAATCACTGAAAGATACCTTAGCAGATATAGATAATCATTTTGGTAAAGGAACTGTCATGAGAATGGGAGATCGAGAGAATCTTGATATTCCATCAATCTCAACAGGATCACTAGGATTAGATATAGCGCTTGGAATTGGTGGTATTCCAAAGGGAAGAGTTACTGAGATTTATGGCCCAGAATCATCTGGTAAAACAACACTGACACTTCAAATAATTGCTCAATGTCAAAAAGAGGGAGGAACATGTGCTTTTATAGATGCAGAACATGCTTTAGATCCTCAATATGCCGAGAAACTTGGTGTTAATGTTGATGAGCTTTTACTATCTCAGCCTGATACTGGTGAACAGGCACTCGAGGTAGCAGATATGCTAGTAAAATCTAAAAGTGTCGATTTAGTAATAATTGATTCCGTAGCAGCTCTTGTTCCAAGGGCAGAAATTGAGGGTGAAATGGGTGATCATCATGTAGGACTTCAAGCTAGATTGATGTCACAGGCTTTAAGAAAAATAACTGGTAATATTCAGCGATCAGGTGCAACTGTTGTTTTTATAAATCAAATAAGAATGAAAATAGGAGTTATGTTTGGGAGTCCAGAAACAACGACTGGTGGCAATGCTCTTAAATTCTATTCATCAGTTAGACTCGATATAAGAAGAATTGGTGCTGTAAAAGAAGGCGATGAGGTAATGGGAAATGAAACGCGAGTAAAAGTTGTTAAAAATAAAGTTTCGCCGCCCTTTAAACAAGCAGAATTTCAAATAATTTATGGCCAAGGAATTAATCAAGAAGGTGAGATTCTTGATTATGGAAATAAAATAGGATTAGTTGATAAGTCTGGTGCATTTTATAAGTTAGATGGTGAAAGCATTGGACAAGGCAAGGTTAAAGCAAGCTTATTTCTTAAAGAGAATAGTAAAGTTAGAGATAAGTTAGTTAAAGAAATTCGTTCATCTTACATTTCCCCTAAAACTAAGTAATTAGTTTTTTGATATAATTCCTATTAATATTATTTTGATAGGAATTTTTTTATGGCAGAAAAAGCATATATTGTAGAGGCAGTGAGAACTGCTGGTGGAAAAAAGGATGGCTTGCTTAGCAAATGGCATCCTTCAGACTTGGGTGCAAAAGTTCTTGATGAAATTGTAAATCGTCTTGACATGGATCCAGCCCTTGTCGATGACGTCATATTTGGATGTGTTGATCAAGTCGGTGCTCAATCCGGTAATGTGGCGAGAAACGCTGTTTTATCTTCATCTTATCCAGAATCAGTTCCTGGGACTTCTGTTGACAGGCAATGTGGCTCGTCTCAACAAGCAATACATTTTGCTATACAGGCTGTAATGTCTGGAACCCAAGATATAGTTATAGGTGGTGGCGTTGAGGTAATGTCTATAGTTCCTATTGGAGCATCGGTAATCGATGGTATGGATGCTGGTCATGGTTTCCCCTTTGATTCAAATGGAATGAAGGAAAGATATCCTGGAGTATTTTTTTCACAATTTACGGGTGCTGAACTTGTTGCAAAAAAGTGGGATTTATCAAGAGAAGATTTAGATCAATTCGCATTGGAAAGTCATCAAAAGGCTGTAATTGCTACAGAATCGAATTTTTTTGATAAAGAAATACTACCTATTAAAGCAAAAAATGATAAAGGTATTGAAGACTTGGTTATGATTGATGAAGGTATAAGATTTGACGCGAGTTTAGATAAATTGGCTGGACTTAAACCGGTTTCAGACGGTGGAGTAATAACGGCTGGTAATGCCAGTCAAATTACAGATGGAGCTGCAGCTGTTTTAGTTTGCAATGAAGAAGGCCTTAAAAAAATTAGTGCTACGCCTAGGGCTGAAATAGTTTCAATTTCTGTAGTTGGAGATGACCCAGTTTACATGCTAACAGGGCCAATACCCGCATCGTTTAAAGCATTAGATACTGCAGGCTTAAGCATAGATGATATGGATATATATGAAGTTAATGAGGCCTTTGCTCCAGTTCCACTAGCTTGGGCAACTGAATTAAAAGCTGATAGGACAAAATTAAATGTTAATGGAGGTGCTATGGCTTTAGGACATCCTTTAGGCGCTACTGGAGCAAAGTTAATGACCACAATGTTGCATGAGCTTGAAAGAAGAAATGGTAAGTATGCGCTTCAAGCGATCTGTGAGGGTGGAGGCACAGCTAACGCAACTATTATAAAAAGAGTTTAATATTATTTTTCCCAATCAAACTTAGGTAATTCTTTGAACAAATTTCTTAATCCCTCAGACCATTTACTGGATAGATCTGAGAAAAAAGGTGTCTTGAATTGGAGATGTTCTTCTTGTGAAATTTGAATGGTGTCTTTTTTGTAGACGATTAAATCTATCGGTGGACCTACAGTTAAATCACTTTTCATAGTAGAGTCGAATGAAACAAGCGCACATCTTGCTGCATCACCTAATGAAGTATCGTTTCTGATCAATCTATCTAAAATGGGTTTGCCATATTTAGTTTCACCTAGTTGAAAAAATGGCTTTATTTCTGATGCTCTAATATAATTGCCAACAGGATATACCATCATCAAGTCAGGATCTTGTCCTTGAATTTGACCACCGATTATAAAATTAGAACCCAAATGAGTATTAAATGATATGCCATCAGTTTTAGAATGATTCCATGATATTTGTCCAACATAATCAGCGATATCATCAAAATTTTTACATATATTTAAACTATTTATAGGATTTTTTGAATTCAGGTCATTTTGTAAAGTTTTATATACATGTTGTGACGTTGATAAGTTTCCTGAGGTGACAATAACTATACATCTATCACCAACTGAATATGAGAACATTTTTTTATAGGTAGAAACATTATCTAATCCTGCATTAGTTCTTGAATCTGATACCATAACAATACCATCATCCATTTTCATTCCAACACAATATGTCATATTTTTATTTACTTTAATGAAATAACTATTCTATATTTATATAACAAAAAAATACATAATAATCATTATGTTTCCTAACTGTCTTTGGTAAAGTATAAGAATCGTTCATCTTTTAATAGAAGACGGAAGTAGGTGAGAGCCGAAGGAACGCGATTCTTAATCTTATCTTATTCATTTTCTATTAAGTAAATTAATTTAAAATGAATAATAAAACTAAAGAAAATAAATTATTTGACGAATATTTAAACAATAAGCAATTACCTCGGCAAGGTTTTGGCAATGCTTTTAATTACTTTTCAAAACTAACACCAACGAAAAAAAGATTTTTAACAAAAACTCGCGATTCAATTATTAGGTCTATGGGAGTTACTTTCAGAGTTTATGATAATAATAAGCTTATTGATAGAGACTGGCCGCTTGATTTAATGCCTAGAATAATAAAGGAAAAAGAATGGATAGAAGTTAAAGACGGCCTTATACAAAGAATAAAAGCAGTAAATTTATTTATTCATGATGTTTATCATAAGCAAGAGTTCCTTAATAAAAACCCTGTTTTAAAATCATTAATCTTAGAATCACCAAATTATTTAAAAGAATGTTCTGGAATAATTCCAAAAAATAAAATATGGGCAAATATTTCCGGTACTGACTTAATTAGGGATCACCGAGGCAATTTTTTTGTATTAGAAGATAATTTAAGAGTACCATCTGGTGTTGCTTATATGCTTGAAAATAGAAATGTAATGAAAAAGGTGGTAACAGATCTTTTTAATAAATACCAAGTTTCACCAGTAGATGACTATACTTCTCAACTTTATACATGTTTATCAAATGCAAGTTATAGCAAGGAAAAAAATAAGACTATAGTAATCCTAAGCCCTGGGGTTTTTAATTCAGCTTACTTTGAACATGCTTATTTAGCTCAACAAATGGGGGTTGATCTTGTTGAATCATCTGATTTATTTTTATCAAAAGATAATTATGTATGTTTAAAAACCATAAATGGTCAAAAAAAAGTAGATGTGATTTACAGAAGAGTTAATGATAACTTTTTAGATCCTGAGGTATGGGAAAAGGATTCTGTTTTAGGAGTTCCGGGTATAATTAAATCTTGGAAAGAAAAAAAGATTGCTATAGTTAATGCTCCTGGCTCTGGAGTAGCAGATGATAAAGCTGTATATGCCTTTGTTCCAAAAATGATTGAATTTTTCCTTGGAGAGAAATCAAAACTCAAACAGGTAAAAACATATTTATGTGCCTTTGAAAAAGATAAGCAATATGTTTTAGAAAATATCAGTAAATTAGTTTTAAAGCCTGTAAATGAATCAGGTGGATATGGAATTTTAATAGGGCCTAATTCTACAAAAAAAGAATTAAGTCAATACAAATTAAAAATACAATCCAACCCAAGGAACTTTGTTGCACAACCTCTTATAAAACTCTCTACAACACCAACTCTTATAAAAACAAGTATTCAACCAAGGCATATTGATCTGCGTCCTTTTATTTTATCAGGCAATAAAACTTTTGTGACCAATGGAGGACTAACACGAGTTGCTCTTAAAAAAGGATCAACTATAGTAAATTCATCTCAAGGTGGTGGAAGTAAAGATACATGGATAGTTAATTAAAATGTTATCAAGCATCGCAGAAAAAACATATTGGCTTTCCAGATATATTGAACGTATTGAAAATACCTCAAGACTGATAAATGTAAATTCTGACCTCCTTCTTGATATACCCCATGATGAATCAAACGATTTAAAACATCTAATTAAGATTACAGGTCATTTTGATGACTTTAAAAAAAGTAACTCAAAGAAAAATGTTTTTTTCTTTCTTATAGAAGACGAAAAAAATCCATCTTCAATTAAATATTCAATTGAAATGGCAAAAATGAATTCAAGATATCTTTTAACAATGCTTCCTAAATCAGCTTGGGAACAATTCAACAATCTCTACTCTGATTTTAATAATGCTGCAGTAAAGAGAAATAGTGAAGATTTGTATCAAATAATTAGAAATTCACAGAGATTTTTCGCAATTATTTCTGATGGAATGCAAAGAAATGATGTCTTTAATTTTATAAAGTTGGGAAGATTTATTGAAAGGGCGGACATGCTTTCCAGAATTATTGAAGATCAAATTCTTAGAAAAGAAACGCATGTGAATAAATATTATCAAAATTTACAATGGAGTAGTGTTCTTAGGTCTATCAACGGATATGAATCTTTTAAAACTATAAATAAAGAGAATCTAAATCAAGAAGTAGTGCTTGGTTTTATGATAATGGAAAAGTTGTTTCCAAGATCTTTAAAATATTGTGTTGATAAGCTTATTGAAGTTCAGAAATTTTTACCGCAGTCTACAAATATTAAAAAAATCACAAAATCTTTATTAAAAAACCTTGAGAAAAATAATGTATATAAATATGACAAAAAAATATTAAAACATTTAGATAATTTTCAGTTTGGTTTAATCAAGTTAGATAAAGAAATTAATGAGAGGTTCTTTTCGTATTAATTTTTAAAAAAGTTTAAGATGGTTTTAATATCATCAACTGGATTCATTGATTTATCCCCATTTCTTGCGATTAGCTCTATATCTTTATTTTCAATATAATTTTTTCCAATAATTATATTTAACGGAATACCTATAAGTTCAGAATCCTTGATTTTTGAACCATAACCAACATTTCTGTCATCAAGAAGAACTGAGTAATTTATTTTTGTGAGCTGTTCATACAAATTAATTGCTGCTTCAGTTATTTCTTGTTCTTTGTTATGACCGATAGAAATAATATTTATATCAAAAGGAGATATATTATGTGGCCAAATTATTCCTTTTTCATCATAATTTTGCTCTATAGCGGCAGCAACTAATCTTGAGACACCGATACCATAACAGCCCATGTGTAATGTTGAGGCTTTGCCATCAGCATTCAAAACGTTTGCTTTCATTGACTCAGCATATAGTTTGCCCAGCTTGAATATATGACCAACTTCAATACCTTTTTTTATCTGAATTACACCTTTACCATCTGGTGATGGTTTTCCCTCTAGTGAATCTATATCTTGTCCCTCGGAAAGTAAAAGCTCTGTATTTATTGCAAATTCAGAACCATCACTTATAGCAATTGTATCTTCTCCATTCTCAGCCAATACATGGAACTCTTCTGAGCTATCTCCACCAATTGCACCTGAGTCTGCTTTTGAAATCTTAAAATCAAGTCCAATTCTGTTAAAAATTTTCTTATATGTTTCTCGCATTAAAATATATGTTTCTTGAAGAGATGACTCATCAATATTAAAACTATAAGAGTCTTTCATCAGAAATTCTCTTCCTCTCATGATTCCATATCTTGGTCTCACTTCATCCCTAAATTTAGTTTGTATTTGATAAATATTTAAAGGGAGTTGTTTATAGCTTTTTACATTATTTCTAATAATATCCGTAATAACTTCTTCATGTGTTGGACCTAAACAAAAGTCTCTTTCATGCCTATCCTTAATTCTTAGTAATTCAGGACCCATTTTGTCCCATCTTTTAGTTTCATCCCATAATTCTTTTGGTTGAACCATAGGCATGAAGACCTCTTGAGCACCAGATTCATCCATTTCTTCTCTAATAATATTTTCAACTTTTTTTAAGACTTTTAGTCCCAATGGCAACCAAGTATATATACCTGAAGCAGCTTTTCTAATCATGCCAGCACGAAGCATTAATTTATGACTAATTATTTCGGCTTCTTGAGGAGCATCCTTAAGTGTTGGTATTAGTAGATTTGAAAACAACATAGTTTATAATTCTATCTTTTTTTGAGAACTTATGCCGATTTATGACTACAAATGTTCAATATGCGAACACCAATTAGAATTAATTCATAAAATAAATGATAAACCAAGTGAAATTTGTCCAAAATGTAATAAGAAATCCTTAAAAAAGTTAGTTTCTGCACCATCTTTTAGATTAAAAGGTGGAGGTTGGTATGAAACCGACTTTAAAACAGGTAAAAAGAGAAATATTTTGACGAGCGAGCCCTCTAAAGAGCATAAATCAGAAGAAACTTCTAAAACAAACTCCAAGAAAGCCTCTAAACAAGATAAAATTAATAAATAGATAGGGAAAAAAATGAAATCTAATTATTGTGGTGAAATTACATCATCAAATTTAAATGAAGAGGTTACTATTTGTGGCTGGATCCACAGAAGAAGGGATCATGGTGGAGTAATATTTCTTGATGTAAGAGACATAAAAGGTATATGCCAAGCAGTTGTCAATCCTGATAATCAACAATCTTTTCAATTAGCTGAAACCATAAGAAATGAATTTGTTGTTCAGATCAGTGGAATTGTTCGAAGTAGGCTTGAAGGAACAGTTAACAAAAACATGCACACAGGTGAAATTGAAATCGAAGCAAAAAATATAAATATCTTAAGCAAAGCAAATACTCCTGTATTTCCAATAGATGAATATCAAGAAGTTAATGAAGATGTGAGATTAAAAAACAGAGTTCTGGATCTCCGAAGGCCCGAAATGAACGAAAGAATTATTACAAGATCTAAAATTACTTCTTTAGTAAGAAATTATTTAGACAAAAATGGCTTTCATGAGATTGAGACACCAATCTTAACAAAAGCTACACCAGAAGGTGCAAGAGATTATATTCTACCCAGCAGAGTTCAACCTGGAAGCTTTTATGCTTTGCCTCAATCTCCTCAACTTTTTAAGCAATTACTTATGATAGGTGGGCTTGATAAATATTATCAGATTGCAAGATGTTTTCGAGACGAAGATTTAAGAGCTGATAGACAACCAGAATTTACACAGATTGATATTGAAGCATCATTTATAGATCAAGATGAGATTATTGATTTAAGTGAAAAAATGATTAAAAAAATCATTAAAGAATTTTGCAATGAAAAACTAGAAAAATTTGAGGTAATAGATTGGCATAAGGCAATGCATGATTATGGTTGTGATAAGCCAGATCTTAGAATACCTTTAAAACTGATAGAGATTTCAGAACTTGTAAAAGAAGAAGAATTTAAAGTCTTCTCTGAGCCAGCAAGAAAATTAAATTCAAGAGTAGTTGCTTTAAAAGTCTCAAAAGGAAATTCACTTTCTAGAGGACAAATAGATGATTACACTAAATTTGTTTCTAAACTGGGTGCAAAGGGTTTGGCATATATAAAAATAAATAATGTTGATGATTTTGAAAATGGCATCCAATCTCCAATTTTAAAGTTTTTAAATAATGAAACTGTTAAAAATATTATTAAAAATTTAGATGCAGAAACTGGAGATTTAATATTTTTTGGAGCTGGTTCGTCAGCTGTTGTAAATTTATCAATGAGCAGCCTAATTAAAAAACTAGGAGAAGATTTAAATTTATATATAACCAAGTGGGCGCCTTGTTGGATTATAAATTTTCCTATGTTTGAATTAAATAATGAAGGTAACCTGACTCCACTTCATCATCCTTTCACATTACCAAAATGCTCGCAAAAAGATATTTTAGAAAAACCAGAAGATGCAATTGCTCATGCTTATGATGTTGTATTAAATGGTTACGAAATTGGTGGAGGGTCACTAAGAATATATGACAAGAGTATGCAGCAGACAATCTTTGATATTTTAAATATTACTAAAGAAGATGCAGAGAATAAATTTGGTTTTCTTTTAAGAGCTCTTTCATCGGGTTGTCCACCGCATGGGGGAATTGCTTTTGGGCTAGATAGAATTGTTATGTTGGTATCTGACACTACTAATATTAGAGATGTTATAGCATTTCCAAAAACTCAAAGTGCGACATGTTTGCTAACAGATGCCCCAAGTAAAGTTGAAAAAAAACAACTTGAAGAACTTAAAATAAAAAGCATATTCAAGGAAGAATAATCTATGGCTGGTCATTCAAAATGGGCAAATATAAAGCATAGAAAAGCAAGGCAGGATGCCTCCAGAGGGAAAGTTTGGACAAAAGTTATTAGAGAAATCACAGTTGCAGCCAAAGATGGTCCTGATCCAAACGACAACCCAAGACTAAGATTGGCGCTAGAAAAAGCAAATACTGCAAACATGCCTAAAGATAATATTAAAAGAGCGATTGAAAAAGGTTCAGGTACCGGCGAATCAGGAGCTCTTGAAGAAATTATATTTGAGGGTTACGGCCCTGGTGGGGTTGCAATCTTAGTTGAAACTATGTCGGACAATAGAAATAGAACAGTTTCAGATGTAAGACATGCTTTCTCAAAGTTTGGTGGTAATCTTGGAACGGATGGATCAGTTTCATATCTATTTAAAAAACTTGGAATAATTCATATAAGCAAAGACTTTTCTGAAGAGAAACTAATGGAAATAGTCATTGAATCAGGTGCTGATGATTTTACCGAAGAAGAAGATTTTTATGAAGTAACTACAGAGTCTAATAATTTTAATAAAGTTTTAGATGTTTTTAAACATTTTGAGGTTAATTATATAAATGCTGAGTTAACCTTGAGAGCAGAAACCTCTATAGATCTTGATGAAGAAATGTCTGAAAAAGTTTTCAATATTATGGAGTTTATGGATAATCTTGATGATGTACAAGAAGTTCATACAAATGGCGAATTTCCAGAAGACTTTGAGGTTAAAGGTTAATTTTGTCAATTAACTCAAGAAATAAAGGTGCTGCATTTGAGAGACAGATTGCTAATGCGTTGATAGAAGATTTAAACTTAAAAAATCCTGTTAAAAGGATATTAGAGCAAACAAGAACAAAGGAACTGCCAGACCTGATGCTAGGCAGTTGGTGTATTGAATGCAAGGCTTATGGCACTGGTGCAGAACCTAGACCAGACTGGTGGGAACAGGTTATAGCATCATCTAAGACTAATGGATTAAAACCTGCACTTGTATATAAATTTAACAATAGACCAATAAAAGTTCGCATTTTAGCTTGCTCAATTAATAGCAGAATAAAGAATGATTTGGTTACAGTTGATCTTTTGTGGCCAGATTTTATTCAAATTATATTAGAGTTATTTCAAGAGGATATTGAATTACATGAACAAACATATCAAGTGTGATGACCTTAAACAAAAAATTTTTATAGAGGACACGGACTTTCAAGGAGTTGTATATCACGCAAATTATTTAAAATTTTTTGAGAGAGCTAGATCTAATTTTTTATCAAAAATAGGAGTTTCACAGAAGGAGCTCAGAAACCATGATAAAGCATTTGTAGTAAAGAGCATTGAACTTGATTACCTTAACTCAGCTGGGCTCGGAACTGAAATAATTGTCAAATCTTATGTAGAAAAAAAATCAAATGCAAGAATAGTTTTCTATCAAAAAGTTTTAAATAAAAATGATAATAAAATTCTTGTATCTGGAAGAGTTGAGGTTTGTTTTATAAATTTGACTAAAAAAAAACCAATAAAATTTCCTGATGAATTATTATCAAATCTCACATAGAATAAATCATGGATGAAATATCAGTTTTAAATCTTTTCTTAGAGGCTGGCTTAGTTGTAAAAATTGTTATGACATTACTTTTTGTTGCGTCGATTCTATCTTGGATAGTCATTATTGAAAGATACAATTTTTTTACAAAAATAAAAAATCTTAATAACGAATTTCTTAAAAATTTTTGGAATAATAAAGATCTTACTTTGCTTTATAAGGATTTGTCAGATAATGATTTTCTATATGGTTCTATGAATTTATTCAAGAATTCTTATGATGAGTTTCAAGATATAAATACAAATGAAACAATTTCAGAACTAGATCTTGAAGGTATTAATAGAATAATGAGAGTTTCAATTGCATCTGATGAGGAAGAAATGAATAAGCATTTATCATTCCTTGCTAATGTTGGTTCTGTTAGCCCCTATGTTGGTTTGCTTGGAACAGTTTGGGGAATTATGACTTCATTTCAAGGTTTATCTGATGCAACTCAAGCAACCATTAATGCAGTTGCTCCAGGTATTTCTGAAGCTTTAATTGCAACTGGAATGGGTTTATTTGCTGCAATTCCTGCAGTAGTGGCATTTAATAAATTTACTTCAGAATCAGAGTCTATTAGTCAGAGTACAATGATTTTTGCAGAAGAACTGGCCAGTATTTTTTATAAGCAATCAATTAAAAAATAATGATTTATAGGCTTGCAAAAAAGAAAAATCTTAAAGCTGAAATAAATGTTGTTCCATACATAGATGTGATGCTTGTTCTTTTAATTATATTTATGGTTTTATCACCTCTTTTAATTCAAGGAATTGAGGTTAATTTGCCTCAAACAGACACAACAAAAATGACAGTACAAAATGAACCGTTAGTAATATCGATAGATAAAAATGGAGATTATTTTATCAATGTTGGGGATGAATCTCTTTCAATAGACTTAGAAGAGCTAAAAAGAAAATCAAAAGTAATTTTTGATGCAAATCCGGAAGTAGAAGTAGTTTTTCAAAATGATAAAGATGTGGCATTTGAATATGTAGCAAAAGCAATGGCATCAATTCAGAGTATTGGAATTTCTAATATAGGAATTGTAACTTCCGGCTATGAGAATTAATAAAACTTATTTTGAAGCCTCCTTTGTCTCATTTTTAATACATGCCTTAATTCTTTTATACTTACTTGGCTTCTTTTATTTTGAGTCTAAGCAAGCTTCAATATTAACTAAGCCGGTTAACGTAAGTTTGATTTATAAAGATCAATCTGCGGTAAAAATAAACAAAACTATCAATAAAATCATCGAACCACAAAAAATTGAGTCATCAGAACCAAGTATTAAAAATGAGACTTCTGCAGACTCTATCCCATTTGATTCGCTTATAACCACAATTGGTTTTGATGAGCTTTTAAAAGAAGATAGCCTAATCGCTGATAGAACAGAACAAAATGAAATTGACTTATACTCTTCCTTGATAGTAAAAAATATTCAAGAAGCTTGGCGAAAACCAATTAACATACAAGAAGGATTAATCTGTAATTTAAAACTTACAATTAATAAAAACGGCAGAGTTCTTAACGTAAACCTTATAAAAAGTAGCGGCAATATAAGATTTGATAATTCTGCAATTAAAGCTGTTCAAAGAGTTGAGACTTTTAGTTTTTATAAAAAAATTTCAGCAAGCCTTTTTTCATCTAGCTTCGGGACAGTAATTATAAAATTTAATCCATCATGAAGAGAGTAATTTTTTTACTAATATTTTCTAATATCTTAATTTCTGAACTTATCTTAGAGGTAACTCAGGGCACAGAAGACCCCTATAGAGTTGCATTAGTAACATTTAACGGAGATGCCAAAATAGTTAACGAGATAAATTCAGTTATCAGAAACAATCTTATAAGATCTGGCGAGTTTAATATTTTTGAAGATGATGATTTACTATCAGTACCTAAAAATGAAAATGAAATAATTTATAACGACTTTAAGATTCTTAATATTGATTATCTTGTTTTTGGAGAAGTCTTTGTTGATGGAAATAGTAATTCAGTAGAATACAAAGTTTTTGATATTAAAAGGGGTACTCAGGTAAGAAACTCAACTGTTTTTGGAATTCCAAATAGAAATAGACAATTAGCACATTATGTTTCTGATGGTATATATGAAGAAATAACTGGCATAAAGGGAATATCAGCGACAAAAATATTATACGTTACTGAGAATAATAATTTTAATCTAGTTATTTCAGATGCTGATGGTAAGAATGAACAACTATTGCTTACAAGCTCAGAGCCAATAATTTCACCAACCTGGTCTCCTGATTCGAAAAAGGTAGCATACGTATCATTCGAAACTGGTATGGCTAAAGTATATATTCAAGATATAGCTTCTGGTGAAAGGGAGGTCGTGATAGAAAACTCAAAGCAAATAAGTTCACCAGCATGGTCTCCAGA
>CENU01023264.1_pt1 | contig 25530 bp, 31 predicted proteins | sample 361331 | NCBI WGS metagenome assembly CENU01 (sample SAMEA2619766, study PRJEB7988) | marine metagenome | isolation source: saline water (ENVO:00002010), including | reverse complement strand
AGCACCACCGCCAACACCCTCACCGCCCCCTACAACGACCTGGAGGCGGTCAAGGCGCTCTTTGCCGAGAACCCCGATTCCATCTCCGGTGTGATTCTTGAGCCGGTGGTGGGCAATGCCGGCTTCATCCCCCCGGATTTCGGCTTCCTCGAAGGTCTGCGGGAGATCACCCGCGAGCACGGCGCTCTGCTGGTCTTCGACGAGGTGATGACCGGCTTTCGCATCGCCTATGGCGGCGCCCAGGCCCGCTTTGGCATCACCCCAGATCTGACCACGATGGGCAAGGTGATTGGCGGCGGTCTGCCGGTGGGGGCCTACGGCGGCCGCGCCGACATCATGTCGATGGTCGCGCCAGCCGGGCCCATGTACCAGGCCGGAACCCTCAGCGGTAATCCCCTGGCGATGACCGCCGGCATCAAGACCCTGGAGCTGCTCAAGCGGCCCGGCACCTACGAGCAAATGGAGGCCACCACCAAGCGGCTATCCGACGGCATCCAGGAGGCCGCCAAAGCCGCTGGTCTCCCGGTCTGCGGCAGCAGCATCAGCGCCATGTTCGGCTTCTTCCTCTGCGACGGCCCCGTCCGCAACTTCGAGGAGGCCAAGGCCAACGACAGTGAGCGCTTCGCGAAGGTGCACCGCGCCATGCTCGAGCGCGGCGTCTACCTGGCCCCCAGCTCCTTTGAAGCTGGCTTCACCTCCCTGGCCCACAGCGACGCTGACATCGACGCCACGATCGAGGCCTTCCGCGACAGCTTCAAGCTGGTGGCCTGAGGCTCGCGGCCATGCAACGACGTCAGCTGATCCGGGCCGCGGGTCTGGCCGGTGGGGCCGGGGTTCTGTCGGCCTGCAGCATCCGCCGTGTGGACGGCACCGCAACGGCCGAGCTGCCGCGGGTGCGCTGGCGCATGGCCACCAGCTGGCCCCATGCCCTCGACACGATCTACGGCGGCGCCGTCACCATTGCCGATCAGGTGAGCGCCATGAGCGGTGGCCGCTTCACGATCGAGCCCTATGCCGCTGGCGAGATCGTGCCAGGGCTGCAGGTGCTTGATGCGGTTCAAAACGGCGCTGTCGAGTGCGGCCACACCGCGAGCTATTACTACGTCGGCAAGAATCCAGCCCTGGCCTTCGGCACGGCTGTTCCCTTCGGCCTGACACCGCAGCAGCAGAACACCTGGCTCTATGAAGCCGGAGGCAATGATGCCCTCAACCGCATCTACGCCGACTTCGGTGTGCGCAGCTTTCCTGCCGGCAACACCGGACCCCAGATGGGCGGCTGGTTCAAGCGCCAACTGGACGGGCCTGATTCACTCAAGGGCTTGAAAATGCGCATCCCCGGCCTGGGGGGCAAGGTGATGGCAGACCTTGGGGTGAACGTGCAGGTGCTCCCCGGCGGGGAGATCTACCTGGCCCTGGAGCGTGGTGCCATCGACGCCGCGGAATTCACCGGCCCCTATGACGACAGCAAGCTGGGCCTGCCCAAAGCCGCCCGCTTCTACTACTACCCAGGCTGGTGGGAACCGGGTCCGACCCTGACGGCCCTGGTGAACCAGAGGGCCTGGGCCAAGCTGCCCGAGGCCTACCAGCAGATGTTCGAATCGGCCTGCCAGAGCGCCAATCTGTTGATGCTCAGCCGTTACGACCGGCTCAATGCCAAGGCGCTGGAAACCCTGCGTCAGGGAACCACCCAGGTGGAGTTCTACGGCGACGGGATCATGAACGCCGCCCGCAGCGCCACCGATGACCTGATGGCTGATATCGCCCGCGGCGATGCCGGCTTCAACGGTCTCTGGAGTGAGTGGAAACAATTCCGCCAGCTGGCCCGCGGCTGGAACCAGGTCACCGAGCTGTCCTACGCGCGCTTCAGCGATGGGAATTGATCGTCTCAACCAAGCCGCCGGCTGGCTGGGGCGCTGGGCCCTGCTGCTGATGATCGGCATTGGTGCCTGGAACGTGGTTGGGCGCTATCTGGGCCTGGCCCTGGGGCTGAGCCTGAGCTCCAACGCGCTGATTGAAGCCCAGTGGTTCCTCTTTGATGTGGCCTTCCTGCTGGGGCTGGGCTATGCCCTGCAGCAGCGCGCCCACGTGCGCATCGACATCCTGCTCAACCGCCAGAGCCGGCGGCGCCAGCTGCAGTTAGAGCTGGCCGGGACCGTCATCCTGCTGCTGCCCTTTGCGGTGATGGTGCTACTGGTGTCATGGCAGCCGACACTCCAGTCCTGGCTGCTGCTGGAGGCCTCCCCTGACCCCGGCGGGCTGCCCCGCTACCTGGCCAAAAGCTTGATCCCCCTTGGCTTTCTCCTCCTGGCCCTCCAAGGGGTAGCTGAGCTGATCCGCCTGCGCCGGGCCCTGCAACGACGGGAGGAGGGCTGAGATGGGATTTGAGATCGAGGCCTTCGGCTGGGCCATCGGCTTCTACCCCGCAGAGGTGCTGGCGCCGCTGATGTTCCTGGCGCTGATCGTGGCGCTGCTGAGCGGCTACCCGGTGGCCTTCGGCCTTGGCGGTGTGGCCGTGATCTTCGGGGTGCTGGGCATCGCCCTCGGGGCGATTGATCCGCTCTTCTTCAGCGCCCTGCCCTCACGGATCTTTGGGATCATGAGCAACTTCACGCTGCTCGCGATTCCCACCTTTGTGTTCATGGGCGCCATGCTGCAGACCTCCGGCATCGCCGAGCGTCTGCTGCAGGCCATGGGGCAACTGCTGGGCCGGCTTCGCGGCGGGCTCGCCCTGGCGGTGGTGCTGGTGGGCAGCCTGATGGCCGCCACCACCGGGGTGACCGCAGCCACGGTCACCACCATGGGGCTGATCTCCCTGCCGGCAATGCTGCAGTCGGGATACAACAAATCATTCGCTTCAGGCGTGATCGTCGCCTCCGGCACCCTGGGCCAGCTGATCCCCCCCTCGATCGTGCTGGTGGTGCTGGGGGATCAGCTGGGTGTCTCCGTCGGAGATCTCTTTCTGGGCTCGCTGATCCCGGGGCTCCTGATGGCCGGAGCCTTCGCGGTGTATGTGCTGATCGCCAGCCAGCTCAACCCCACCCTGGCGCCTGAACGAACGGAGGCCGGCCTGGCCGGTGTAGCGCCGCTGCAGCTGCTGCGGGTGCTCATCCCACCGCTGGTGTTGATCCTGCTGGTGCTGGGCAGCATTTTCTTCGGCATCGCCACTCCCACAGAAGCCGGTGCGATCGGCGCTGTTGGGGCCATGGCCCTGGCAGCCCTTGAAGGGGGGTTCAGCCGCACCAACCTCAGCAAGGTCTGCGATGAAACCCTGCGTGTCACCGCCATGGTGATGGCGATCCTGCTGGGCTCGACGGCCTTTGCCTTGGTCTTCCGCAGCCTCGGCGGCGATGCCTTGATCCGCCAGGTGCTCGTGAACCTTCCAGGTGGTCAGGTGGGCTTCCTGGTGGTGAGCATGGCGGTGATCTTTGCCCTGGGCTTCTTCATCGATTTCTTTGAGATCGCCTTCATCGTCGTGCCGCTGCTGCTGCCCTCCGCACGGGAGCTGCTGGGTCCAGAGAATCTGCTCTGGTTCGGTGTGCTGATCGGGGCCAACCTGCAGACCTCATTCCTCACCCCACCGTTTGGCTTCGCCCTGTTCTTCCTGCGCGGGGTCGCCCCCAAGGAGGTCAGCACCAAGGCGATCTACCAGGGGGTTTGGCCCTTCATCGCTGTCCAGGTGGCGGTGCTGGTGTTGATCATCCTGTTCCCGGCCCTGGTTAACACGCTGCCCGCCTTGAGCCAGACCAGCTGAGCCGATTAAGGGCGCTCGGCTACCGCCGCCCCCTCGGGCCGTCGCGGGTCGGCCACCCCCAGGCTGCCCCCCTCGGGCTTGACCTCAACACTGTTGGCTGATCCCATCGCCCGGCTGGGCTGAATCCCATGGCCCAGCTGCTCAAGCAGCCTGATGGTGTCAGGGCTGAAGCCCTGCTCGAGCTGCAAGCGATCGGGCCACAGCTGGCTGTGCAGCCGCGGGGCGATCACGGCACTCGCCAGGTTGAGCCCATGCACCACCCGGTTGAGCAGCACCTGCAGCACGGTGGTGATGATGCGGCTGCCGCCTGGACTGCCCGTGGCCAACCAGGGCTTGCCCTCAGCCGTGAGCACCACGGTGGGCGTCATCGAGCTCAGCGGCCGCCGACCTGGGGCGATGGCGTTCTTCTCCCCCTGCACCAGGCCATAGGCGTTGGGCACGCCGGGTTTGGCGGTGAAGTCATCCATTTCGTTATTGAGCAGCACGCCCGTGCCTGGCACCGCGATCCCATTGCCGTAAGCGAAGTTCAAGGTGGTGGTCAGTGCCACCAGGGACCCCTTGCTATCCGCCACGGAGAGATGGGTGGTGTTGGTGCTGTTGGCCGGCACCGGGGCAAGACCACCCAGCTCGGCACTGGGGGTATGGCGATCGGGCTGGATCAACGGGCGCAACCCATTGGCATAGGTCTTGCTGGTGAGCCGCTCCACCGGCACCTCCACCTGATCCGCATCGCCCAATTCACTGTTGCGGTCGCGGTAAGCCAGGTTCATGGCTTCCACCAGCGTGTGCACGGCAGCGGCACTGCTCAGTCCCATGGCCGGCAGATCAAACGGTTCCAGCAAATTGAGCAGCTGCACCAGGGTGACCCCACCGCTGCTCGGTGGCGGCATGGACAGCACCGTCAGGCCCCGGAAACGGCCCTGCACCGGCTCCACCCATGGCGCGGTGTACTCCGCCAAATCGACGCGATCGATCAAACCACCGCGCTGACGCATTAGCGCCTCAAGCTGCCGGGCCACGGGGCCTTCGTAAAACCCCTGGCGCCCCTGGCGGGCAATGCGCCGCAATGTGGCCGCCAATTGGGGCTGACGCAGGATCTCGCCCGGGGCATAGGGCACACCCCCGTCTTTGTAATACAAGCGACGGGCGGTGGGATCCTTGCCCAACAGTGGCTGAGCCCGCCGCAACGACTGGGCCAGCACTGGGTAGACGGCAAACCCCTGCTCGGCAAGGGCAATGGCGGGTGCCATCACCTGCTGACGGCTCAACACACCAAAACGGGACTGAGCCTTGAGCAGCCCGGCGACCGTGCCTGGCACCCCTGTGCTCAGCAAGCTGCGGGTCGCCAGGCGCCGATCCACATTGCCATCGGCATCAAGGAAGAGATCCTTGTGGGCTCGGCGGGGAGCCATCTCGCGAAAGTTGAGGGCATAACCGCGGCCCTCCGGCTGATTCCAGAAGACAAGAAACCCGCCGCCACCGAGATTGCCGGCCTGGGGCAGGGTGACCGCCAGGGCATAGGCGGTGGCCACGGCTGCATCGATGGCGTTCCCCCCCTGGCGCAGGATGCGGGCACCGGCCTCACTGGCCAGGGCCTCCTGGCTGGCGACCATGCCCGCTGCCGACTCCACTGGGCGGACCCGCTGCCCAGGCTCCTGCAGGGGGTTAGCGCCAATCAAGGCAAGGCAAAGTAGGGCTGCGTTCACGCTGTGCCATGGGCTCTCGTGCCATCAGGCTGCCACTGCTGCTGATCCTGCTGAGCGCGGCGGCGACAGCCATGGAAAAGCCTGAAAAACTCGACGGCAGCGGTGAGGCGCAGCGCTGCTCCGATGCCATCACCCAACTGATGCAGACCCGGTTGAACCGCGCCCAGAGCGCCTGGGCCAAAACCCATCCCAACCCCACCGCCTTCCAACAGGAGGCACAACGCATCAACCAGGTGGTCAAGGCCGAGAGCATCAAGGCCCATGCCTTGAAGACCTACGACTGTGCGCTCAGGCTCAAGCTTGAAACCGCAGAAGCAGCTGCAGCATCGGAGGCGACGCTGCTGGGGCCCTTGCAACCTGCCGTTGAGCCGGCGCCTTAACGCTCGTCCTCATCACGGGCATCGTGGTAATCGCAAAAACGGACCACACCGGCTTCTGTGAAGGTGCGCTCGTGCTCCCTGGCATCAGCGGCCTGATCCGCTGCCGGTGGGGCCTCAGCCCATGGCTCGCGGTAATCGATGTCGGTCCCGTCGTTCATCAACCCGTCTGTTCAGCCATCTCGCGCTTCACTCTCAAGGCTCAAGGTCACATCCATCAAACCGGCATAGAGCTGCATGCGCATGCGATCCAACGACACCTGCTCCTCAGGGGGGCCCCCAGGCCAGTTGGTGTAGGCATCGCTGACCACCCGATGCAGTAGTCGCAGCGCATTGAGATCAAGATGAAAGCTGAGGATCGGATCGGCATCCATCGCTTCTCTGGGCAGATGCGCTCACCTTATGGAGCCCGCCGAGGCCATCACGTAGCGGTTGTCACGGGGACTCAGCCAGCACCCGATCACGATCGAGGGCAACGACAAACGCACGTGATCACGTCACTGAAAAAGCAGGCCAGCGGCTGCGGTATGCCAAGGTGAAGTGGCTATTGCAAGGTCACTTTTTGACAATTTTCGTCGGTAACTTGTCCTGGGACGCTGAAAGGGAAGACCTGATCGGTCTCTTTTCGGAGTACGGGGAAGTCAGCAAGTGCTCCCTGCCTTTGGACCGTGAGACCGGCCGCAAGCGTGGTTTTGGATTTGTTGATCTGGTGCAGCCGGCCGATGAGGCCAAAGCCATTTCCGACCTCCAGGATGTGGAGTGGATGGGGCGCATGATCGCGGTACGCAAAGCTGAGCCCCGCCGCTGAGCCGGCCTGGGGACATCAGCGATAGTTCTGAAACTGCAGGGGCACTTCGATGTCCTGCTCCTTGAGCAGCTGAATGGCGTTCTGAAGCTCGTCTTTGTTCTTGCCCGTCACCCGCAGGCTTTCGCCCTGGATCGAGACTGTCACTTTCTTGAGCTGGTCGCGCACGGTTTTACTCAGCTTCTTGGCCAGCTCCTGGCTGAGGCCCTTGCGCAACTTGATCTCCTGCTTGATGCGGTTGCCGCCCACCGATTCAGGGGTCTGCTCATCAAAGATCTTGAGCGAGAGGCTGCGCTTGGTGGCCTTCTGGCGCAGCACATCAACCACGGCATCCAGCGTCATATCACTGGCGGTGGTGATCACAATCGCGGTCTCCTCCAGTTCGATCTCGGTGTTGGAATCTTTGAGGTCGTAACGCTGGCTCACATCACGGCGCACCTGGTCCACCGTGTTCACCAGCTCCTGGCGGTCGAAATCCGAAACGACATCGAAGCTGTAGGTGTCTGCCATAGAGGCTGCATTGCTCCTTCCGAGCGTAGACACCAGTGTTGGCCTGCTTGATGTGGGGCCCAAGCCTGCGCTGCTGAATCGCAGGCCCGGTGCCCATAGCGTCCCCATGCGGCTGCCCGCAGCGGACGACGACTGATTAGAACAATGGCCCGATTGCGGCCCACGGCCCATGTTTGATCTCCTCGCAGCGTTCAACCGCCCCGGTGCTCCGTTTGCCGCCTCCCTGGTGCTGGCTGGGCTGGTGGTGCTCCTCAGCCTCGTGCCGCTGGGGGCCGCACGCTCCCAGGCGGATTTCACCATGGCGGACATGGCCGCACCACGGGCCATGTTCGAGCGGCTGCCGGCCTGGGGCCGCCGCGCCAGCTGGGCCCACCAGAACAGCTTTGAAGGCTTCACGCTGCATGCCCCCGCCTGCCTGCTGGCCCTGGTTTCGGGCACCACAGCCCCTGCTGCGATTCTGGCGGCGTGGCTTTTTCCGCTCCTGCGGCTGATCTACATCGGCGCCTACGTCGGCAACATTCCACCTCTGCGCGGTCTGTGCTGGGCCTCTGGCGTGCTGTGCAGCGGCATTCTCTACCTGGAGGGTCTGCGATCCGTGGTGTTGCGCTGAGCAGCAGCGATCAATCAAAGAAGAGCAGGGTCACCACCTTGCCGATTTCCTCTGCAGCGCGGCAGGTGTCGATCAGCGTTTCACTGTCGTGGAAGGCAAAACAGATCAACTGATCGCAGCGACTGACAATCTCTCGATTGCAAAGGGTGCTTGCTTCAGTCAAGGGAAGCTCGTCGTTTTCGGGCTTCTCCACCAGGTGAAGCACCCGCTCCAGCAGCTGCTGGGACTCGGGGGACTGCAGTTCAAGCCCCTGCGGAAGAATCACCGTGAGCTTGGCCGGATCAACAGCCAGCGCCCCGCGAATGGCGGCAGCATTGATTCCCTGAGCGCCTGAGGTCAGCAGGCTGTGGCCCTCCTGCACCAGCGATCGCGCCAGCAGTTCCACCAGATGGATGGACACCACCGGCACGTGACGGGTCCCCAGGATGGCAATGCGGCGCTGACCAGTGTCCTGCAACAAAGCCAGCTCCTGAGCCAGGGTGTCGACCCGGTCGAGGGATGGCAGATCAAGAGACCGGGTCACAGGCAGCGCCAGGACAGCGATCTGCCGACCGTAGCAACGCCTGTGATTCAGGCCACACCCAACTGGGCGTAGAGCGGCGCGAAATCGCAGTGTTCAGCCACCATTCGCGCTGCGTAGGTGGCCTTTACGGCTTCATGCAGCCGCACGTGGCCGAAGGCCTTTTCAATCACCGCCACGGTGGCCAGGGTGTCGTGCTCCACCTTCAGCAGAGGCACATCAAGCTCCTGGGCCCTGCTGACCAGCTGGGGCAAAGGATCACCAGCGCCGGTCAGGATCAGACATTGGGTGGAAGCCTCCAGGGCAGCCAGCTGAATGTCCGTGCGATCAGCGCCGGTCACCACGGCCATGTTGCGCTGATGACGAAAGACCTCCATCGCCGAATTCACATTCATGGCCCCGATGCTGAGGGTCTCCACCAGCAGGTCCTTGCGCTCGCGGCAGCACAGCATCTGGGCCCCCAGCCGCTGTACCAACTCACCGACGGTGACGCTGCGCAGCAGGGGGCTGCGCGGCAGCAGCCCATAGACCGGCAAGCCAAGGCCCTGCAGCGCTGGCGAGAGCTCCTTGCGCAGATCCTCCAGCTGCTCGGGCACAACGTTGTTGAAGACCACACCGACGAGGTGATCGCCCAGCAGCGCCTTGGCCTGCAGCAGGGGCTCAACGCTGCGGGCGTCTTCCCAGGCGTGGGCGAGCAGCACTGGCGCATCAAGGCCTCTGGCCAGCTGCGGCAGGCTCAAACCAAAGAGCAGGCCTTCATTGAGGGACCCTGCCGCCTCGAGCAACGTCAGGCCTTCTGCATCACCGAGCAGCTGTTTGAGGGACGCGAGGCTGTCGTCATCAGGCACCACCGCCCCTGTGCGCAACTGAGCCTGGGTTGGCTGCGGCGTGCTGGATTGCAACGACGGCAGCAGGGATTCATCCGGAAGGTTGAAGATCTCCCCAACAAAGCGCACATCGTCATCAAACAAGGGGCCTTCGCCGCTGTGCTGCTCGATGCTGGTGGCCAATGGCTTGCCGTAGCGCAGCGGCAGGCGACGTTCCCGCAGCTGCTGCACCAGGCCCATCACCAGGGCGGACTTACCGCTGAACGGTTCACAGGAGCCCACCAGGAGCGTGGTGCTGGAGTGGCCCATGGGATGGGGGCTGAGGAATGGGAAAATCTACCGAGCTGGCTGCAGGTGCAGCAGTGCCCTCACCTGTGATGGCCCCACTGGCTGGCCTGCGCTGCGGCGTGACCGGCGCTGGCGGCAGCCTCGGCAGGGCCCTGCTGCTGGAGCTGCACCGCCAGGGGGCACAGCCTGTGGCCCTTCGCCATGGCGACCAAGACCTGGTGCTGGATGACGACGGCACACCACTGCAGGTGGAAACGGTCCGCTGGAGCGTGGGGGAGGAGCAAGCGCTCGAACCGTTGCTCAGCAAGCTTGATGTGCTGGTGATCAACCACGGCATCAACCGGCTCGGCGCCCGTGATGCCAGCGCCTTGGCGGAAAGCCTGGATGTGAACCTGCTCAGCGCCTTGCGGCTGATGGAGTTGTTTCTGGCCTTGGCCGAACCCGGTGATGGCCGGCAGCTCTGGGTGAACACCTCAGAGGCAGAGGTGAACCCGGCGCTCAGTCCGCTCTACGAAATCAGCAAAAGAACCCTGGGACAGTTGCTCAGCCTGCGGCGGCTGGATGCAGCCTGCACGGTGCGTCGCCTGGTGCTGGGGCCATTCCGCTCGGCGCTGAACCCCTACGGCGTGATGCGCGCCGAGGGGGTGGCTGCCGATGTGGTGCGCCAAGCCATGGCAGGCAGAGAGTTGATCATCGTCAGCCCGAATCCACTGACCTGGCTGCTGATGCCGCTGACCTGCTGGGGGCGTGAGCGGTATTACCGCTGGTTCACACGGCCTCCCGGTCCGTGAGGATCTCGCAGCCGGTGTCCGTCACCAAGATCGTGTGCTCCCACTGCGCCGAAAGGCTGCCGTCCTGGGTCACAACGGTCCAGTGGTCTTTGAGGGTGCGGCAGTACTTGCTGCCAGCGTTGAGGATCGGTTCGACCGCCAGGGTCATCCCCGCGCGGAGGGTGATGTTGGGCAGCTCTCGGGTGCGGTAGTTGAAGACCGAGGGTTCTTCATGGAGGTTCCGGCCCACACCATGGCCGGTGTAGTCCTCGACCACGGCGTAGCCATTGGCCTCCACGTGATCCTGCACCGCTCCTGCGATGTCCATCAATGTGTTGCCGGCTTTGATGGTGGAGAGCCCCTGCATCAGGGCCTGCTGAGCCACATCCGCCAGCTGTTGGGCCTCATCGGAGATGCTGCCGACGCCAATGGTGACGCAGCTGTCGCCGTGGTACCCCTCGTAGAACGCGCCAGTGTCCACCTTCAGCAAGTCGCCATCGCGAATCACACGCTTCTTGCTGGGAATACCGTGAACGACCTCGTTATTGATGCTGGCGCAGATGGTGCCGGTGAAACCGTGATAGCCCTTGAAGCTGGGCACAGCGCCCATGGCGCGGATGCGCTCCTCGGCGTAGGCGTCGAGATCACCCGTGGTCATGCCCGGCTTGGCCAGACCCATGATCTCTTTAAGGACGGTGGCGACGATGCGGCCGGACTGGCGCATGATCCCGATCTCGCGATCGGACTTGACTTCGATGCCGCGGCGGTTCTGGCTGATGCGAGGTCCCGCCTGAGGACGGGAGGAGGCAAGCAGCTCAGCGAACAGATTCATGGAAGGGTGTCGGTGGGCTCCAGCCAGCAGTGGCGTCCCCTTCAAGCTATCAATGATGTCCGTCCCTTTGAGGGTCAAGCGCCATGGCCGTCTGGCTGCTGAAGCTGCGCCGCTGGCATGCATGGCTTGCTCCTGTGGTGCTTGCTCCATTGCTCCTGACGGTCAGCAGCGGCATGGCGTACAGGCTGCTGCGCGATTGGGGGGGCTGGGGACGCGATCAGGCCCACTGGCTGATGGTTCTGCACGAGGGGGAATGGCTGGGTCCCCAGGGAGAAACCATTTACGTGCTGCTTAATGGCCTCGGCCTGCTGTGGATGCTCAGCACGGGGCTTCTGATGCTCCTTAGGAGATGGTTGAGATGACGAGCTACGATGGTCGCTTGGCCCGCTACGGCAACTCAATGATGAGTTGCGACTATCGCAATGACCGCAGAGGAAACAGCAGCAGACGTGAGCACTGAGGAGATCGCCGCTGCCGCCAGTGAGGAAGCCACCACTGCGGCTACCGCCACCAAGGAGGCCCCTGCTGCCGCCAAGGTTTCGACCCGCAAGCTGAGCGCTGAAGAACTGATGCGCTCGTTTGAGGACGCGCAGCTCAAGAGCGACCTGCCCGACATTTATGTGGGTGACACCGTGCGCGTCGGCGTGCGGATCCGCGAAGGCAACAAAGAGCGTGTCCAGCCCTACGAGGGCGTGGTGATCGCCAAGCGCCACGGCGGGATGCATGAGACCATCACCGTCCGCCGGATTTTCCAAGGCATCGGCGTGGAGCGGGTTTTCCTGCTGCACAGCCCCCAGGTGGCCTCCATCAAGGTTGAGCGCCGCGGCAAGGTGCGTCGGGCGAAGCTGTTCTATCTGCGCGAGCGGATGGGCAAGGCCACCCGCGTGAAGCAGCGCTTCGATCGCTGATCTGGCGCCCAAGGCGCGTCGCCGGTGCCTAAAGTCACACCGGCTAAGGTGCATCGACTCCTGCGTCGTTAGTTCAGTTGGTAGAACGCAGGTCTCCAAAACCTGATGTCGGGGGTTCGAGTCCTCCACGGCGCGTCCGATGCACCCTTCGTCCACTTTTGAGGTCTGAACTGAGGTCTAGAACATGGAATTGGATCTTCAACCTGGTGATGTTGTCAAAGTGCTGGAATCCGCAGCCCTCGGCTGGGTGCGGGCCAGGGTGATCCGTGTGAAATCAGGAGGTCGTGTTGTTGTGCAGAGCGACCAGGGCCGTGAGTTCACAGCACGCGGCAATCAGGTGCGCCTGATTGAACCAGCCGGCTTCCATCCTTAAGTCTCAAAGGTCCTGAAACATCTCAGGATTAGGGGGATTTCAATTCATGAATGTCGCCCAACCGAGTTGCCGTCAAATGGGATGGCAGCTCGGCTTTTTATTGGCTGAACACGGGGCTCCGGCCCAAAACATTGCCGCTCCAAAGCGCAAGAATTGGTTGACGGAGGGCGCCCCAGGAGTTGATACTGGTCATTCCCCCAAGTGGGGACGTGAGCGCGGGACACGCCCGAGCCTGGCTAACACTTCTGCAGTGAACGTCAGCGTTTCGGAAGTGAAACACCGTCCATGGGACCGTAGTTCAACCGGTTAGAGCACCGCCCTGTCACGGCGGAAGTTGCGGGTTCGAATCCCGTCGGTCCCGTTTCCATCTCAATCGCAATGGTGCGCGTTCGTCTGGCCCCCAGCCCAACGGGAACGCTTCACATCGGCACCGCCCGCACAGCCGTCTTCAACTGGCTGTTCGCACGCCGCCACGGAGGTCAGTTTCTGCTGCGCATTGAGGACACCGACAAAGAGCGCAGCAAGCCGGAATTCACCGAGAACATCCTGGAAGGCCTGCAATGGCTCGGGCTGAGCTGGGACGAAGAACCCATCCACCAGAGCGCGCGGGTCGAGCACCATCGCCAAACCATCCAGCAGCTGCTGGATGCCGGTTTGGCCTACCGCTGTTTTGCCAGTGAGGACGAACTCACGGCCATGCGCGAGGCGCAGATGGCCAGCAAGCAGGCGCCCCGTTACGACAATCGCCACCGCCATCTCAGTGCCGAGCAGCAGGCAGCCTTTGTGACTGAAGGACGCATGGCCACGGTGCGCTTCCGCATCGATGATCAGCGCAGCATCGAATGGAAGGATCTGGTGCGCGGTCCGATGCGCTGGGCCGGAGCCGACCTCGGCGGAGACATGGTGATCGCCCGGCGTGCGCCGGCCGACCAGATCGGCGACCCCCTCTACAACCTTGTGGTGGTCTGTGATGACGCGGCCATGGGCATCACGCACGTGATCCGCGGCGAAGACCACATCGCCAACACCGCCAAGCAACTCCTGCTCTATGAAGCCCTTGGGCTGCAGCAACCGGAGTTTGCCCACACCCCACTGATCCTCAACCAAGCCGGGCGGAAGCTCTCCAAGCGTGATGGGGTCACCTCGGTCAATGATTTCCGCGGCATGGGGTACACCGCCGATGCCCTGGCCAATTACATGACCTTGCTGGGCTGGTCTCCTCCGGAAGGGATGGAGGAGCGCTTCTCCTTGACGCAGGCAGCGGAGGTCTTTGGCTTTGAACGGGTCAACAAAGCCGGTGCCCGTTTTGATTGGGACAAGCTCAACTGGCTCAACGGCCAGGTGCTGCACGAGCTGGGCCGCGAAGAATTGCTCAAACGCCTCATCCCTCTTTGGCAGGACGCTGGATTCGCGCCGGCCGAGTGCTCCGAGGCGTGGTGCTTGCAGCTCTGCGAGCTGATTGGTCCCTCCTTGACCCTGCTCGCCGATGGCGTTGATCAAGCCAAACCCTTTTTTGTACGGCCCGAGCTGCAGGACGATGCCAAGGGCCAGCTGGAGGTTCCAGGAGCCCGTGAGGCCCTGGGCGCCCTGCTCAAGCTCCTGCCGGAGGGACCCCTTGGCGCTGAGGAGGCCAAACCACTGCTGGCCCAGGCCTGTGAGAGCGCCGGTGTGAAAAAAGGTGTGCTGATGAAATCGCTGCGCGGCGCCCTACTGGGGCAACTGCAAGGACCAGATCTGATGGACAGTTGGTTGCTACTGCACACCAGAGGTGAGGACGGGGCTCGCATCAGCCGCTGCCTCGGCTGATGCGGCGTCCTGCTCGATTGATTCGGGCTTGATCAAACCCAGCTTTCCGGCCAGCCAGGGTGCTGTCAGCCCCTGCAGGCCCACCGTCATCAGGATCGTCAGGAACACCAGACCCTGCAGGCGGCCAGAACCGGAGACACCTGCAGCCTCAAGACGGATCGCAAACAGACTGGCCACAGCCGCGGTGACAATTCCCCGGGGCGCCAGCCAGGTGAGCATCAGCCGCTGGCCCCACTGCAAAGGGAGACCGGTGGTGGCCACCAGGATGGCCAGCGGCCGCACGGCAAACATCAGCGCCAGCACGCAGGCCACACCACCGATACCCAGCGGGCTGAGCTCACGCCAGGACACATCAGCGGCCAGCAAGGGGAAGAGCAAGGTGATCGCCAGCTGGGCCAGCTGCCGGATCAATTCATCGAGCTGCTGAGGTTCGGAGGAGGGGCGACGGCCAACCACCAAGCCCGCAGCAACAGCCGCCGGCAGGCCGGATTCGGGCAGCTGGGCTTCACAGCCGGTGTACATCAAAAAGAGAATCCCAAGGCTGAGCTGCAAACGCAGCCCCAGAACACCGGAATCCGCAGGCAGACGCCTCAGCAGCTCTGAAAGCAACAGGCCGCTGAGCAGCCCCATCACCAAACCAAAGCCGAGCCGTAACAGCAGCCCTTCGGTCACCCCGAGCCAGCCCTGACGATCGCCGAGCACCAGCTCCAACAGCATCAGGGCCAGCACCGCGCCGATCGGCTCGAGCACCAGTCCCTCACCCTCCAACACATCCCCCAATGGCGCCTGCAGTCGCATCTGCTTCACCAGCGGGTTCACCACCGTGGGGCCCGTGGCCAGCACGATGGCGCTGTACACCGCAGCCAGTGCCCAGTTCAGTCCAGCCAGGAAATGGGAGGCCAACAGGCCGCCACCGAGGGCCACCAGCAGGCGCACCACCACGATGCGCAGCACAGCTGTTTTGAGCTCACCGCCGGGAAGGCGCAGGTTGAGGCCGCCATCGAAGAGGACCAGGCTCACCAGCAGGCCGACCACCGTGCCGAGTCCACTGCCCAGATCCAGGGGCTCCACCCAGTGGAAACCGGCCCGTCCCACCACCAGGCCACTGGCCAGCAGCAACACCACGCCAGGGAGGCTGGTGAGGCGAGCCAGCAGCTGTGCTGTCGCTCCAGAGGCCATGGTGATGCCCCAGAGCAGGCTGAGGCGCTCAGCGCTCATTCCAAACCGGTGAAGAGGGGTTCCACATGCAGAGCCAGCACAGCACGGGGACGCACCACGAAGTACTCACCGTCGAGTTCATTGATGGGCACATTCACAAAGGCCTGGGCATCGGGCTGATTCAGGGTTTCGCCATACCAGGTCTGGAAGCTCTCCAGATTAGGGAAGTGCACAACATGCCGATGTCCGCCGTCGAGGAGCAGGTGAACGGCGTAGCGGCTCGGCTGGCGCCCCATCATCTCGGCATCACTGCCCCAAGAATGCCGGATGGCAGGCTGTGGGCCCCATCAAGCGCACCATGGGCACCGCCACCAAACCGCTGCTGCTGCTGGTGGACGGTCATTCCCTGGCCTTCCGCAGCTTCTATGCCTTCTCCAAAGGAGGAGAGGGCGGCCTGAGCACCAAGGACGGCGTTCCCACAAGCGTCACCTACGGCTTTCTCAAATCCCTGCTTGACACCTGCAAGGCGCTGCGACCGGCCGGTGTGGTGATCGCCTTTGACACCGCTGAACCCACCTTCCGCCACAAAGCGGACACCACCTACAAGGCGAACCGTGACGTAGCGCCCGACCACTTCTTTGAGGATGTGGACAACCTGCAGGAGATCCTCAAAGAGCAACTGGACCTGCCCCTCTGCCTGGCGCCGGGGTACGAGGCAGACGATGTGCTCGGCACCCTGGCCAACCGTGGTGCCAAGCAGGGCTGGCGGGTCCGCATCCTCTCGGGGGACCGCGATCTCTTCCAGCTGGTGGATGACCAGCGGGAGATTGCTGTCCTGTACATGGGTGGTGGGCCCTACGCCAAAAACAGCGGCCCGACGGAGATCACTGAAGACGGTGTCAAGGCCAAGCTCGGTGTCACCCCGGGCGAGGTCGTGGACCTCAAGGCCCTCACCGGAGACAGCAGCGACAACATCCCCGGTGTGCGAGGCGTCGGACCCAAGACCGCCATCACGCTGCTCAAGGAGAACGGCGATCTCGATGGGGTGTACCGCGCCCTCGAGGCGCTGGAGGGCCCCAAGGACACCGCTGGTGCGATCAAAGGGGCGCTGAAGCAGAAGCTCAGCAACGACAAGGAGAACGCCTACCGCTCGCGGATGCTGGCCGAAATCCTGGTGGACATCCCCCTGCCGGAAGAACCGCGGCTGCCGCTGGGTGTGGTGCAGATCGATGCCTTTGCCGGCAGGCTCGAAGCCCTGGAGCTCAACAGCCTGCGGCGTCAGAGCGATCTTTTCGCTGAGGTCTTCTCAGCCCCAGGCCAGGCGGCCACCAGCAGCCCGCCCGCCAGTGCTGCAGCCCCCGCCAGGCCCGCTGCTGTGCCATCGGATCAGGCGGCGGAGACCAGCGAGGGCCAGGGACCTCAACTGAAGCCCCAGCTGATCCAAGAGCCGGGCGCCCTGCAGGAGCTGATGCAACGACTGCTGCGCTGCACCGACAGCGCAGCACCGGTGGCCATTGACACCGAAACCTCCGACCTCAACCCCTTCCGCGCCCAACTGGTGGGCATCGGCGTCTGCTGGGGCCAGGAGCCTGATGCGCTGGCCTACATCCCCGTCGGACACTGCGCCCCTGGCGAGCTGCCCCTCGATGGAGACGCCGCGCCGCTGCGCCAGCTGCCGCTGGAAACGGTACTGCTGCAGCTCTCCCCCTGGCTGAGCAGCCGGGAGCACCCCAAAGCCCTGCAGAACGCCAAGTACGACCGACTGGTACTGATGCGCCATGGGCTGATGCTCGAGGGGGTGGTGGTGGACACCCTGCTGGCGGATTACCTGCGCGATGCCTCCGCCAAGCACAGCCTCGATGTGATGGCCCAGCGCGATTACGGCATCAGCGCCACCCAGTTCAGCGATCTGGTGGGCAAGGCCAAGGACGGCAAAGCCGCCAGCTTTGCCGAGGTGGCCCTGGAGCCCGCGGCCCAGTATTGCGCCATGGACGTGCACCTCACCCGGCGCCTGGCCCTGGATTTGATGAATCAGCTGCGCGGCATGGGATCAGCAACAACGCAGTTGCTGCTGCAGGTGGAGCAGCCGCTGGAGCCGGTGCTGGCCCGGATGGAGGCCACCGGCATTCGCATCGATGTGCCGTATCTCAAGACCCTCTCGACGGAGATGGGCACCAACCTCGAGCGACTGGAACAGGAGGCCAAGGCCGCAGCAGCGGTGGACTTCAACCTGGCCTCTCCCAAACAGCTCGGCGAACTGCTGTTCGACACCCTCGGGCTGGATCGCAAGAAATCGCGCAAGACCAAAACCGGCTGGAGCACCGATGCCACCGTGCTGGAACGGCTCGAGGATGCCCACCCGGTGGTGCCTCTGGTGCTGGAGCACCGCACCTTGAGCAAGCTCAAGAGCACCTACGTCGATGCCCTGCCCCAGTTGGTGGAGGCGGAGACAGGCCGCGTGCATACCGACTTCAACCAGGCGGTGACCGCCACTGGCCGCTTATCGAGCAGCAACCCCAACCTGCAGAACATCCCGATCCGCACTGCCTTCAGTCGCCAGATCCGCAAGGCCTTTCTGCCCCAACCTGGCTGGACGCTGCTCAGCGCCGATTACAGCCAGATCGAACTGCGCATCCTCACCCACCTTTCCGGCGAGGAGACCCTGGTGGAGGCCTACAACCAGGGGGACGACGTCCATGCCCTCACCGCCAGGCTGCTGCTGGACAAACAGGAGGTCAGCGCCGATGAACGCCGTCTCGGCAAAACCATCAACTTCGGGGTGATCTACGGGATGGGGGCCCAGCGGTTTGCCCGGGCCACCGGCGTGTCCCAGGCGGAAGCCAAGGAATTCCTCAGCCGCTACAAGGAGCGTTATCCCAAGGTGTTCCTGTTTTTGGAATGGCAGGAGCGTCTGGCCCTCAGCCAGGGGTATGTGGAGACCTTGATGGGACGGCGGCGTCCCTTCCATTTCGATCCCCAGGGTCTGGGACGGCTCAAGGGCAAGGACCCGGCGGCGATCGATCTGGATGTGGCCCGCCGCGGCGGCATGGAAGCCCAGCAATTGCGGGCGGCTGCCAATGCACCCATCCAGGGATCCAGTGCCGACATCATCAAAAAAGCGATGGTGGATCTGCAACAACGCCTCGATCGCGAGCAACTCCCGGCGCAACTGCTTTTACAGGTGCACGATGAGCTGGTACTTGAATGCGATCCTGCATCACAAGCAGCGGTGACCACAGCGGTGCGCGAAACGATGGAGACGGCCGTGAGCCTCACGGTCCCCCTGGTGGTGGACGTTGGCTGCGGTCCCAACTGGATGGAGGCCAAGTGAGATGACGTTGCGCTTCTTCAACACCCTCAGCAGCACGCTGGAACCGTTTGAACCGCTGGTTCCCGGCAAGGCCTCGATCTATTGCTGCGGCGTCACGGTCTATGACCTCTGCCACCTCGGCCATGCCCGCAGCTACATCGGCTGGGATGTGCTGCGGCGCTACCTGCTGTGGCGGGGGTTTGAGGTGACCTTCGTGCAGAACTACACCGACATCGACGACAAGATCCTCAACCGCGCCGCCGAGGAGGGCAGCTCCATGGAAGCGGTGAGTGAGCGCAACATCGAGGCCTTCGAGCTCGACATGGGCCGGCTGAACATCAAGCCGGCCGATCGGATGCCCCGGGCCACCTGCTGCCTGGATGGCATCCGCACCTTGATTGCTGAGCTGGAAGCCAAAGGGGCGGCCTACTGCGCCGATGGTGATGTCTACTTCGATGTCTCCAAAGCCAAGAACTATGGCCAGCTCAGCGGACGGGATCCCGATGAGCAGCAGCAAGGGGCCAGTGGCCGTCTCGCCGATGGCGAGGAGAGCCGCAAACGTCATCCCTTTGATTTCGCGCTCTGGAAAGGAGCCAAAGCCGGCGAGCCCAGCTGGGAGTCCCCATGGGGACCGGGCCGCCCGGGGTGGCACATCGAATGCTCAGCGATGGTGCGCCAGGAGCTGGGCCTGACCATTGACATCCATCTCGGCGGCGGTGATCTGGTGTTCCCGCACCATGAGAACGAAATCGCCCAGTCAGAGACCGCCAACGCAGCGCCGCTGGCTCGCTTCTGGATGCACAACGGCATGGTCAACGTCGGCGGCACCAAGATGTCCAAGTCATTGGGCAACTTCACCACCATCCGCGCTCTGCTGGACAGCGGTGTCAGCCCGATGACCCTGCGCCTGTTCGTGCTGCAGGCCCACTACCGCAAGCCGCTGGATTTCACTGCCGAAGCACTGGATGCAGCAGCCACCGGCTGGAAAGGACTCAATGCAGCCCTGCAGCTCAAGCAGCACCATGGCGAGTCCCTCGGCTGGCAGCAGGGCTCGAGCGGCGAGCGTTCCACCTGGCTGGAGGAGCAACGCCTGCGCTTCATCAGCGCCATGGACGATGACCTCAACAGCTCCGGCGGCCTGGCTGTGCTGTTCGAACTAGCCCGCCCCCTGCGGGCCCTGGCCAACCGCCTGGATCGCGGCGACGCTGCAAGCAGCAACGAGCGCACGCTCCACAGCCAATGGCTGCTGCTCGATGAACTGGCCGGCGTGCTGGGCCTGCAGGCTGAGGTCAACGCCGCCACCGGCGATGCCAGCTTGGATGATGCGGCGATCGCGGCCTTGATTGAGGCCAGGAGTGAGGCCAAGGCCGCCAAGAACTACGGCGAGGCCGACCGCATCCGCGAGGAACTCAAACAAGCCGGCATCGAGTTGATCGACAAAGCCGGCGGCGTGACGGACTGGATCCGCAGCTAGGCGGGTTCGGCGCCGCTGAGGGCGTCCAGGGCCACATCCAGCACCGGGGAGCCATCACGGGTGAGCGGCAGCTGGCGGAGGTAGCAGCGCCCGCGTGGCTCATCGATGCTGAGCAGTTGGTAACAACGGCTGTCGCCAGGGAGCTGCAGCCTGACGCCCTGATGAAGGTTCATGACAGTCCCCTGCAAGAGAACACCAGGGCGCTAGCCCTTAGATCAATTGAAGCGCCACTGCAGTCCAACAGCGAACGGGGTGTGGGTGATTCCACACCCGAGCCGCAGCGGAAATGGCGACTTCAGCGGGGCTCAGGCGGCTTCTGGCCTGCCATCATCCGCTCCATCTTGCGGATGCGCACCAACATCGCCTGCCAGACCTCCTGCTGGAAACCGGGCTCAGCGGAGGCCACCAGTGCATCGAGGTCTTCCCCACGCTCAAAGGCCTCCAGAAGCTGGCGCTCCAGGCGGGCCCGTTCAATGAAATTCCAGCGCTTGATCCACTCCATCAAGGCCATCGCCCCTGCCCGTTGCGGCTCCCTTCTACCCGAACCAGCTGCCCAGCAGATCCACAAGACTGACCACCAGGCCAAGGGCGACCACCGGCGGCGCCAACCAACGCAGGAGCAGCAGCAGCAGCCGCTGCACCCACTCAGGAGTCCCGCTGCTGAGTAGATCTCGGCGGAAGTGCTGGGGCACCGCCCAGCCCAGCAGCAGCGCCAGCAGCAGGCCACCAAGGATCAACAGCACGCCGCCAAAGACCGAATCCATCCAACCGAGCACCCCCAATGATGTTGCTGCCGGCAGACCCAGAAGAAAGATCAGCACTGAACTCAGCAGCACGGCACGGCGCCGGCTCCAGCCCAAAGCATCCATGAGGCTGGCCACCGGCACCTCCAGCAGCGACACCGACGAGGTGATCGCCGCCAGATAAGCCAGCAGGAAAAAGACCAGCGCCACCAGACGGCCCGTCTCGCCCAGGGCGGAGAGACCGGTGGGGAGGGCGATGAAAATGGTGCCCAAGGTGGAGCCACTGATCACATCCCCCAGCCCGAAGCTGGCCACCACCGGAAAGGTGACCATGCCAGCCAGCAGACCAACGGCTGTGTCCATCCCCACCACAGCGACCGCTTCTCGGGGGAGGTGGGCCCGGCGATCGAGATAGGCCGCATAGGCCAGCAGGGTGCCGATGCCGGTGCCGATGGAGAAGAAGGCCTGGGTGAAGGCGTTGCGGATCGTGCTGGGGTCCAGCAGCTGGGCGCTGTCCCAGCGCAACAGGAAGGTGCGGTAGCCGGCGCCAGCGCCTTCAAGGTTGCCGGCCCAGATCGCCAGGCCGATCAGCATCAGGAACAGCAGCGGCAGACCCCAGCGCGACAGGCGCTCGATGCCGCCCTGAACACCGGCCCCGACCACCACAGCGGTCAGCACCATGCTCAACAGTTGACCCAGCAGGGCCCAGCGACCGCCACTGAGCGCAGCAAAGAACGTTTCGGCCTGGTTGATGTCCGATGGCAGACCCGCCATGGCCACCTGCAGCAGGGTGACCAAGGTCCAGCCCATCAGCACCGCGTAGAAGGCCAGGATCCCGCAGGCGGCGAGCATGAACAGCCAGCCGAGGGCACGCCAACGGCCTCCACCCACCTGCACCGGCGCCAGCAGGGGGCTGTTCCCGGTGCTGCGACCCAGCACCAGCTCAGCCACCAGCACCGGCAGACAGATCAGCAGCACGATCAGCAGATACAGCACCACAAAGGCGGCACCACCTCCCTGGGAGGCCCGGTAGGCAAAGCCCCAGAGATTGCCCAGGCCCACGGCACTACCGGCCGCCGCCAGCACAAATCCCAACCCAGAGCGCCACTGCTCCCGCGCTGCCATCGCCTGCGGCTCCGTCTCACATCTGCGCAAGCTTGCCAGTGAAATGCGGATCTGGTGGGAGACTGGTGCCGCTCTGGAATGCCACCCGTGAAAGCCCTCAGCGTGCTGGGATCCACCGGCTCGATCGGCACCCAGACCTTGGAGATCGTTGCGGAGTTCCCGCAGCGCTTCCGCGTTGTGGCGCTCACCGCCGGCCGCAACCTGGAGCTGCTGGTACAGCAGATCCGCCAGTTCCAGCCCGAGGTGGTCGCCCTGGCCGAGCCAGCCCTGCTGCCAGAGCTGCGCGAACGCCTGCGTGGGCTGGCGCAGCCGTGCAGCCCCGAGCTGGTCGCGGGCCAAGAAGGGCTCTGCCAAGCCGCGGCATGGCCCACGGCAGACCTGGTGGTGACGGGAATCGTCGGCTGCGCTGGCCTGCTGCCCACCATGGCGGCCATTGAAGCCGGCAAGGACCTGGCCTTGGCCAACAAGGAAACCCTCATCGCAGCAGGCCCTGTGGTGCTGCCGGCGCTGGAGCGCAGCGGCAGCCGGCTGCTGCCCGCCGATTCCGAACACTCCGCCATCTTCCAGTGCCTTCAGGGCACCCCCTGGGCGGACAACGCTCGCCTCTCCACCGGCATCCCCACGCCAGGCCTGCGCCGGATCCAACTCACCGCCTCCGGGGGCGCCTTCCGCGACTGGGACGCAGCCGATCTGGTCAAGGCCACGGTTGCTGACGCCACCAGCCACCCCAACTGGAGCATGGGGCGCAAGATCACGGTGGATTCCGCCTCATTGATGAACAAGGGCCTCGAGGTGATCGAAGCCCACTACCTCTACGGGGTGGGTTACGACCACATCGAAATCGTGATCCACCCGCAGTCCATCATTCACTCGATGGTGGAGCTGGCTGATTCTTCGGTGTTGGCCCAGCTGGGCTGGCCTGACATGAAGCTGCCCATCCTCTACTGCCTCAGCTGGCCGGAGCGGCTTGAGACCCCATGGCGGCGGCTTGATCTGACCGCAATCGCTCAGCTGAGTTTCAGGGCCCCTGATCCAGCCAAGTACCCCTGCATGGATCTGGCCTACGCCGCTGGGCGTGCTGGCGGCACCATGCCGGCTGTGCTCAACGCCGCCAACGAACAGGCCGTAGCCCTCTTCCTGGAGGAACGCATCCACTTCCTCGACATTCCGAGGCTGATTGAAACCGTCTGCGATCGCCATCGCCAGGACTGGCGCGGAGCGCCCAGCCTTGACGATGTGCTGGCGGTGGACCGCTGGGCGCGCATTGCGGTTGATGAAGCAGCCGCCCTGCCTCTGGCGGCCTGAAAGGAAAAGAATCTGCAGCGCCGGGGGGCAGGGTCCACCGCGGCCCTACCAACTCAATGAGCCTTTCTGCAGTTGGTCATGCCCCTTACGGCCGTCGAATGCCCCGGTGACGTGTGCCACAGCCACCACGGTGGCCATCAGGTGGAGCGCCAGGAGCTCCAGAGCAACCTGCAGGAGCACGGCCATGATTGGTGCGAGCGGCTGGCGGAGCGGATCTATGAGATCTCCGTGGACACCTTCTCCCAGACCGTGGTGCCCATGCTGCAGCAGCACGGCTGGCAGCGCCGCCATCTGAACTGGGAGTTCAAGCTGGCCGACGACCCGATGGAGGTGGAGCGCACCCTGGCCGATGGCACCATCAACGCGGTGGAAAGTTTCTTCCGCAGCTCTGAAGTCCAGCGACTGTTCGTCAAGGAGCTGGTGGGAGGCACCTTCGCGGAAGCCGACCACAACCGACTGCGGGCCCGGGCTGTGCGTCAGGTGATCGAGCAGGAACTGCTGGCCTTCCTGCAGGAAAACCACGACGAGATGCTGGACCGGGTCGGCGAGGCGCTGATGAGCGAGGCGGCTGACTTCGAGGAAGCCCGTCAACAAGCCCGTGAAGGTCTCGAGGAGGTGCACCACCTGCTGGTGAACCACAGCGAGGCGATCCGCTGAGCTCAGGCTTGGCGCAGCAGCGCGACGCAGCGCAGCGCGAGGGCAAAGAGGTAGCCGCCGTAATCAATCGCCGTGGTGCCGGCTGAGGAGAACAGCAGCCGGTAACTGCGCGCGGCGATGGTGGATAGCAAAGCCCAGCGCTCAAAGAGGGTGCGAACCTACCGAATTTGCTGCGGCGGATTCAATAGGCCAGCGCCCGATTGGCACAAGCCCCATGGGTTCAGCCCTTGAGCTGCTCAAACCAGTAGCCAGCCAAGGTCCATGACGACCACAGAAACATCGCCAAAAACAACCAATTCAGCCAAGGAGGCCTGCGGTCGTTCTCAAACATCGGCCGTGAACGAGTTGTTCATCAAGGTACTGCCGCTGCCACAACAACAGCCGAGCAGAGCCGTGGACTGCCCACAGATTGATGCAAGCCAGGCTGAAAAGATCCTGAACTGGGCGCGCCCTTGTCACGATTGAATCCATGCTGCAGAGGGATCACTCCGATGTTTTTCTGATGTCCGTAGGAAACGCAGATAGACATCGCATCCAGGCTCTGAATGAGCAAAACAGCCAGGCCATTGATCTCAACGAAGTCCTGCAACATGCCGCTGACAGTTGGAGTGAACGTGGCTGGTTCATCAATGGCCACGCCATTCCAGAAGCCTGGAGCCAGCCGCGCCATGACAACACCTGAAATCCCCACATCACCCCATCGCGCCATGAATCCGATTCTTCAAGAGCTGCGCTCGATTAACAGCATGCTGGAGTTCCTATTGCAATACCGTGAGGAGTTCTCCAGCGAAAAACGCGAGCTACTCGAACGTGCCGCCCTCAAGGTGGATGCGGTGATGCACGGTCTCGACCAGTTGCGCAGCGGCACGCCAGCCCCGGATGAACTGGAGAGCTTGCTGAGCTCGATTGAGGATCTCCACGCCAGCCTGGCCCCGATTGATGCCGACCTGGAGGCAGCTCAGCTGGTGCGGCTGTGACCCAGGCGCCGCTGGTGCAGCGGCATCTGCTGCTGTGCGCCACCCCCAGCAACGCCAAATGCCACCAGGGCCCGCTCGGCGCCCAGTGCTGGGATCAGCTCAAACGCAGCCTGCGCCAGAGCGGACTGGAGGATTCCAACCGTGCCGCTGGGGTGGTGATGCGCAGCAAGGTGGATTGCCTGCGCCACTGCCAGGACGGACCGGTGCTGCTGATCTGGCCCGATGGCATCTGGTACACGGCGCTGACCCCAGAGCGAATCGAGCGGATCGTGGCTGAACACCTGCTGGGCGATCAGCCGATCGAGGCGTGGATCAGCCAGCGATCAAGCTTTGCAACCAGCCCGCAGTGAGCCGGTCACCCCAACAGGCCAGCGGCGCATCACCCCGCCCATGGAATCCGTTGTGGCCGCCGTGCCGCGTGATCACCACCTCAAGCTGACGATGGCGCCCCTGTTGAGAGCGAGCCACGGCCACCGGCACCCAGGGGTCGTCCTCGGCCTGCAGCAACAGGGTGGGCAGGGCCAAGGATGAGAGCCGCCGCAGCGGACTGGCCTGCTGGTAGTAACGCTCCACGCTGCCGTAGCCCCAACGCTGGGCGGTGATCGCCTGGTCAAAGGCGCGGATGGTGGAGGTTGCAGCAAGATCCCGCTCCTCCTTCTGCGTCACTCCAGCTGGATCGGCCAGGGTCTGGTCCACCA
>CENU01204900.1_pt1 | contig 25607 bp, 26 predicted proteins | sample 361331 | NCBI WGS metagenome assembly CENU01 (sample SAMEA2619766, study PRJEB7988) | marine metagenome | isolation source: saline water (ENVO:00002010), including | reverse complement strand
AACATGAAAGGACAAAATATCTCAGAACTTGTAGAGCTATCTCAATCTGGAGATGAATCAGCTTTTGAAATTTTGTTTAAAACTTTTCAAACAAGATTGCATCATTCTTTATTCAAAGTGTTGAGAAACTATCATGAAACTGAAGACATTGTGCAACAGGCTTTTATGAGAGCGTGGGAAAAGATTGGCACTTTTAAGGGGGAAGCAAATTTCTATACTTGGCTTTATAGGATTGGCTTTAATTTAGCTATCACAAAAATTAATAAATCAAGGGAAAATCAAATAGATGAAGATTTTGAGCTAACTCTTAAATCAGATGACAATGTTGTTCAAAATCTCACGGATAGACGCCTGGAAAATAAAATTATTGACTTGCTCAATCAGATATCAGAAGAACAAAGAACAGCGTACATCCTTTGTGAAATTGACTCTAAAAATTATGAGGAAATTGCAAATATTACCGATGTACCAATTGGCACTGTCAGGTCAAGAATCTTTAGAGCAAGACAGTTCTTAATGGAGAACCTAAAAAACGAATTATGAAAGATATAACAGATTTTGATTTACAAAGACTATCATCATTTATTGATGGTGAGATGAGCAGAGAAGACATCAGAGAGCTTGTATTCGATATGGGGAAAAACTCAGAATTAAAGCAGTGCTACCTTAAGATGGTAGAGCTGAGCCATGCATCTTCTCACATTAAAACATTAAGTTTTACAAAAAAATTAAGCAACCTTTCATTGAATTCTCTACTTAAAGCTTTTTTTGAAAAGCTTGTTGCTCCTGTAGGTGTTTTCGCAGCAGGAGTTGTTATGAGCTATACAGTAGTGAATTCTATTGTTTCAGAGAGCAACGAAAATAATGAAACTGCTACTGTTATTGCACAAGCTATTTCTTCAGCAGAAGCAAAGCAAACGCTGATAAACATTCAAAATGAAGAAATCATACAATTTGCTTCAAGACACTTTTCAAACACTCCAGATGTAAATATTCTTCCTGTTGGTTATGCTCCGAATTGGGTACCATCCGGCTTCGTATCTGATCCTGCTAGATCAAGCAAATTTATTAATAACTCAAAAAGAAAACAATTTTCTATTTTTGTGACTAGTCCAGAAGCTTTCTCTTTGCCTGATGGCGCATATAGAAAGGAAAATTTTATACTCATTAAAGAAACCCATAACCACAATGGCGTTGCTCATACTCTTGCAGTTTTTGGCGATATAGATATTGAATCTGGTAAAAAAATCCTTAACTCTATAGAAGTTAAAAATCGCTAAATGAAAAAACTAATCTCTTTCTTTCTGTTGCTTTCTTCTGCATTGTTTACGCAAAGTCTTGATTTTTCTGAGCTTGTTAAGGAGCAAAGAAATTCAGTTGTAAACATAGAATCAACCAGACGAATTGAAACACGAATGAGTAGATCTTATGGCGGTTTTCCCGAGGAATTATTTAGAGAATTCGGTTTTCCAATGCCTGATCAAAGAGAGCCAAGACCTCAACAGCGCGAGGCTGTAAGCACAGGATCGGGCTTTGTTATATCCAGCGATGGTTATGTAATAACAAATTTTCATGTGGTGCAGGATGCTGACGAAGTAGTAGTCAAATTTTACGATAGAAAAGAGTTTAAGGCAGAAATAATTGGTACAGATGAATTAAGCGATATCGCATTGTTGAAAATTACAGACGATGAATTTATGCCAGTTGTGCTTGGCAACTCAGACAGAGTAGAACAGGGAGATGGCGTTATAGCGATTGGATCACCTTACAATTATGACTTTAGTGTTACTTTTGGAATTATAAGTGCTAAGGGGCGTGGCATCACTTCAGGCAGAGGAATAGGTGACTATGTGCCATACTTACAGACTGATGCCGCTGTTAATAGAGGAAATTCAGGAGGCCCATTATTTAATCTTGATGGTGAGGTTATAGGTATAAATTCGCAAATTTACTCAAGGTCTGGTGGAAATGAGGGTCTAGCATTTGCTATACCAATAAATGTTGCCTTGGAGGTCATAGAACAACTTAAAGAAAGTGGAAAAGTATCTCGAGGCTACCTTGGAGTTCAAGGTGGTGAGGTTTCTAGTGATCTTTCAATAGCTCTTGGTATGGATAAGCCTTATGGTGCCTTGGTCAGGTCTGTCGTTGAGGGTGAGGCTGCGGAGTCAAGTGGGATCCTGTCTGGTGATGTTATTGTTGAAATTGATGGCAAGGAAATAATTTATTTTAAAGATTTGCAACACAACATTGGAAGAACAAGACCAGAAACTGAAGTGGTTGCTAAAATCTTCAGAGAAGGAAAGTACATAAACCTTGATATTATTGTTGGTGAACTACCTGTAGTGCAAGAGGTAAATGAAACGAAAGAGGAACCAAAAGATCCAGGCTATCCGCTTGGCTTGAATCTTAGAGAGGTTGACCCAAACAATAGAGCACCAAATGATCCTGAATATGGTTTGAAAGTATTAAGTGTTTTCTCCGACTCTCCTGCCTTTGGCCAAATTTTTGAAGGTGACGTAATAACTAAAATCACCTTTAAAAATAAATCTTTTGAAATTACAACTTTAGATAGCTTCGTTAAAACACTTGAATCCTTTGATACAGGCGACATAATTCTTATAATTGGTACCCGCAATGGTGCCAACTTATTTGAGCCTGTAGAAATTGAGTAATACTAGAAACTTTTCAATTATCGCCCATATCGACCATGGGAAATCAACTTTATCCGATAGAATAATCGAGCATTGTGGAGGGTTGACTAAAAGAGAGATGAAATCTCAGGTCTTAGATACTCTTGAGCTTGAGCGTGAAAGGGGTATCACAATTAAGGCTCAATCAGTCTCATTAAAATATAAAAATAATTCTGGAGAATACAATCTCAATCTAATTGATACCCCAGGACATGTAGACTTTTCTTATGAGGTTTCACGTTCTCTTGCTGCCTGTGAAGGAGCTTTATTAGTTGTTGACGGTTCTCAGGGGGTAGAGGCACAAACTCTTTCAACTTGCTATAAGGCCCTTGATTTAGATCTAGAAGTTATTCCTGTTATAAACAAGATTGATCTACCACAAGCAGATCCCGATAGAGTAAAGAAAGAGATAGAGGAAATTATAGGCATAGATGCATCTGATGCTATCTGCGTTAGTGCTAAAGACGGCACGGGTTTAACCGATCTTTTAGATTTGGTTGTTAGAGATATTCCTCCACCCAAAGATAGAAGTGATGATCCATTACAGGCGTTGATAATTGATTCATGGTACGACAATTTTCTTGGAGTAATTTCACTGATCAGAGTTTTTAGCGGATGCATAAAAAGAGGAGAAAAATTTATTGTTAAATCCAATGGTCAAACCTTTACAGCCGATACCCTAGGTGTATTTACTCCAAAAAAGAAAGATAAAGAGAACCTTAGTTCAGGCCAAGTAGGTTTTTTGGTTGCAAATGTTAAAGAATTAAAATCAGTTCCAGTTGGCGATACAATTATTTCTGCAAAGCTCCCAGAAACAAATGCCCTTGATGGTTTTGAAAAAGTGCAGCCCCAAGTTTTTGCTTCATTTTATCCGATTGATTCAAATGAGTATCAGTCATTTAGAGAAGCACTTCAAAAACTCAGTCTGAATGATTCATCTGTTGTATTTGAACCTGAGAATTCAGAGATTCTTGGTAGTGGTTTTAGGTGTGGTTTTTTAGGAACACTTCATATGGAGGTAATTAAAGAGAGGCTGGAAAGAGAGTATGGATTAAGCCTCATTACTACAGCACCAAGCGTGGCCTATGAAATATTAAAAACAAACGGAGAGGAGATAATGATATCTTCACCATCCCAGTTGCCGACAACCAATGAAATAAATGAAATAAGGGAACCCATGATCAAATCAACTGTACTATGTCCTGATAAGTATGTTGGAGACGTTATTGAACTAGCGATGTCAAAAAGAGGAATCCAGAAGGATCTTCAATATTTGGGAGGACAGGTATCATTAACTTTTGATATGCCACTTTCAGAAATAGTTATGGATTTCTTTGACACATTAAAATCTAAAAGCCAAGGATATGCATCAGTTGATTTTGTATTTGATCGATATCAGCAATCAGATCTTGTAAAAGTTGACGTTGCCATAAATGGTCTTGTTGTAGATTCCCTTTCGGCCATCATGCATAGAGGCGACGCTCAAAGAAGAGGCAGAGAAATCGCTAAGAGATTAAAAGAGGTTATTCCTAGACAAATGTTTGAGATTCCAATACAAATAATGTTAGGCAGTAAAATTATTGCCAGGGAGAGTGTTAAAGCTTTTAGAAAAAATGTTACTGCAAAACTATATGGTGGAGATGTTACTAGAAAAAAGAAACTGCTTGAAAAGCAAAAGGCAGGAAAGAAGAAAATGAAGCAGATAGGAAAAGTTGCGCTACCACAAGAAGCTTTTTTAAGCTTTTTATCCAACGAAAAAAAGTGATTATGTTAGAGGTATTTTTTTCACTGATTACACCCTTGGCAAATATCTTTTGGTTTAGCCTCTTAAATTTAGGGATATGTCTCATTTCAATTCATTGGATTTACGTTCGAAACCAAACAGGGGAGAATCCAAAGCATCACAGAGCCCTACAATCTATTGGGCTTGTACTGGCTCTACTTGCTATAGGAATTCTTTGGGTAAAGCAATGGAACATTGGTGATTTGCTTGCCTTTTATACAGTTTTTTCGGGTGTAGTTTATTTATCCACGTTAAATCGAGACAAAAACGTTTTAAAAGAAGCAAGAGGTTGGTTTTTATCAATATTGTTTGTATTTGTCATACGCGGTTATATTTATGAGCCATGGCAAATACCATCTAGCTCAATGAAACCCAACCTTGAGATTGGTGATTTTGTTTTAGTAAATAGAAATGCTTATGGTTTGGAAATCCCATTTACAGGCAGAGCAAAAATTTTATCCCGATCACCAGAAATTGGAGAAGTTGTGGTTTTCTTCCCACCGCATAAGCCAACAACACCATTTGTAAAAAGAGTGATTGCAAAAGGTGGCGACAGAGTTACTTATGCAAATAAAAAGTACTTTGTTAATGGCAATGAGCTTGAGGCAAGTTTCTTTTCTGAGGATATTTCAGGCGGCAATCTTTTTTATGAACAAAATAATAATATTAGCTACGTCATAAGAAAAATACCCTCTAGGCCAGCTGTAAACGGATCTTGGGAGATACCTGAAGGCAGTTTTTTTGTTTCGGGAGACAATAGGGATAATTCAAGCGATAGTCGTGAATGGGGTTACATCACTGAAGATGTCATATGGGGCAGAGCAGACTTTATCTGGATGTCTTGGCCTCAAAGCAATTTCCCTAATTTTTCCAGAGTGGGAAAGGTTGAGTAAGCTTTAATGATGAAATGTGGTTTTGTGACAATTATTGGTAAAACCAATGTCGGCAAATCTACATTTTTAAATGCATTCATAGGCAAGAAAGTCTCAATTACTTCAAAAAAATCACAAACAACAAGATCAAATATTTATGCTGTAAAAACTACCAAAAGTCTTCAAGCAATATTCATTGATACTCCTGGAATTCACCTAAGAACTGAAAAAGCCCTCAATAAAGTGCTAAGAAAAAAACCTCTGGAAGCTATTAATGATATTGATGTGATTCTGTATATGGTATCTGGAACAAAATTTGATCAAGTGGATCAAGACGCCTTGAATTTAATAAAAAACTCTACTTCAAAAAAGATTTTATTAATAAATAAAATTGATTTAGTTACAGATAAATCCGCTTTATTTGAATTTGTTAAAAATCTCGAAGAAAAAAATCTTTTTGAATCTATCATCCCAATTTCTTCAGAAAAAGAATTAGGATTCGACATTGTACTAAATGAGCTTGAGAAAGTATTACCTGAAAATGATCTATTTTATCCACCGGAGGGGTTTGATTTTCAGAGTATTAATTTTGAAATTAGTGAATTAATAAGAGAAAAGGTTATTCGGTTTCTTGGTGATGAGCTGCCCTATGAAACTGCCATCTTCCTTGAAAATGTAAGTGACTTAAAATCGCACTTTGAAATTAATGCATTAATTTATGTAGCAAAACAAAGTCAGAAAAAGATAGTAATTGGAGCAGAGGGGTCAAAGATTAAACAAATCGGTACCAATGCAAGAAAAGAATTAGAAAATCATTTGGGTAGAAAAGTAAATCTAAACTTATGGTGTAAAGTTAAGAAAAACTGGCTGGATAACCCCATCACACTTGAGAGCCTAGGCATAAAGAGCTAATGATTACTAATCTACAAGAGGCTTATGTTATCCATGCTAAAGCCTATAAAGAAACAAGCATGTTGGTAACTTTCTTTACTAAAAATGACGGAAAGGTAAGCGCAATTGCCAAAGGAGCAAAAAGGCCAAAATCCAAATTTTCAGGAACACTTGAACCATTCCAGAAGATTGTTATTGACTACAGCGGCAGAACATCCTTGAAAACACTTAAAAGCAGCGAATGCATTGAGCCATTCCAAGAATTTTGCACTAGGAAAAACTTATATTCAGCCTTTTATGTTAATGAGCTTATTAATTGCATGGTAAAGTCAAATGAAGATCCAATAGAAATATTTAATCTTTATGAGCAATGCATAATTCAATTATATGGTGATAGTGATACTAATATTGTCCTGCGAAATTTTGAGTTTAATATGATGAAAGTTTTGGGGTACGAAATAAATCTTCATTCGGACTATAGGAGTGGAGATCCATTGGATGCTAATTCATTTTATACTTATGCTCCTCAAATGGGCTTTACTGTTTCAGATAGTGGGTATGACGGAGAACAATTAATTGAAATTAGAGAAAAAAAATTTAGTAAAAAAAATTTGGAATTAGCGAAACAAATAATTAAACAGACTTTAGACTTTTATTTTGAAGAGTTGAATATTAACAGCAGAAGTTTTTTTAGATGATCAAAGGAATAGGCACTGATTTAGTTGAACAATCAAGAGTTGCAGCTCTACTATCGAAATATGGCCAGAAGTTCCTCAACAAAATTTTATCAAAAAATGAAATTTTCCATGTTGAGAAATACAGTAGTGAGAATAAGTTGAATTTTATTTGTTCTTCATTTGCAGCTAAGGAAGCTTTTGTAAAGGCATTAGGCACTGGTTTTAGAGGTATTTACCCAAACCAAATGACTTATCTTAAAAACGATGAGGGTAAACCTTCTCTTAATATTGAAAAACCAATTAATTATTCTATTCATCTATCAATATCTAATGTCGCTGGATATACTTTGTCTTTTATAGTTCTTGAGGAATGAGAATAATACTATTAGGAATGCCAGGTGCTGGAAAAGGCACACAAGCTCAAATAATTGAGGAGGAGCTTGCTATCGCTAACATTTCAACCGGAGCGATTCTAAGAGAGGTCAGTAAATCAAAATCTGATCTTGGCCAAAAAGTTCAATCCTATTTAAACTCTGGGCAACTTGTCCCAGATGAAATAATTATTGAAATGTTAGTTCAAAGAATATCCAAAGATGATTGCAATAATGGCTTTATTCTTGATGGCTTCCCAAGAAACATTGAACAGGCAAAGTCATTAGATCAAGCAGGTGTCAGCATAGATTTAGTAATTTACTTAAAGATTCTTGAAGAACAAATTATTGAGCGTATGTCTGGGAGAAGAATACATTTGGCTTCAGGACGCTCATACCATACCACTTTTAACCCACCAAAAGTTGATGGGAAAGATGATCTAACCGGAGAGGATCTGATTCAAAGATCTGATGACAAGCCTGATGTCATTAGAAAGAGGCTAGAGGTTTATTTTAATGAGACAGAACCAATGCTAGATTTCTATAAAAATAGGGATATACAATTTCATGAGATTGACGCATCAGAGTCTGTAAAAGCAGTTACAGAAAAAATACTCAAGATCATAAATTGAACCTTCTAGCATTAGACCTTACAAATGAAATTCATTACATTGCAGTTAGATTCTTTGGAAAAGAATATTCGCTTGAGTTCACAGAGAACAATAGATCCAAAAGGAACGACTGGAACAAAAAAATTGACGAAATTTATAACAAAATTCCAAATTTTGACCTAAAAAAAATTGATGCAAACATTTATGCAGCAGGCCCTGGTTCATATACAGGCGCCAGATTGGCATATACGTTTTTTAGCACCCTCGAGTACATCAACAATACTCCTTTTTACGCAGTATCAAATCTAGAGGCAATGAACATTGAGTGCCCTGATGCCGTCCCTTTCTTTGCAAACAATAATAAAGATTTCTTTTTTAGAATTAATGGAGAAGACAAACATACCAATGATATTAATGAGATACAAGCTTTGAGGAAAAAGCTTATCGGTTTTGAACACAATAAGGATTTGGTTGATCTAGTTATCCCCAAAAATGTAGTTGTAAGAAATATTCTTGAGAAAAAAAATTTAAAAAGTGGAGAAAACTACCCCAACTATATTAAAGAATTAGCTTATAAGAAATTGTGATGGAAAGTTTATCATTAATCCAAATTTTAATTTTGTCGATAATTCAGGCTCTTACAGAGTTTCTGCCAATATCAAGTTCTGCACATTTGCTCTTGCCCAGTAAGATACTGGGATGGCCAGATCAGGGCCTTTTCTTCGATATTGCAGTTCATTTTGGCAGTCTTTTTGCTGTAATAATTTATTTTTGGAAAGAACTCACAAATATTAAGTTTTACACTTCAAAGTTGTTCCTTTTGATTGTGATAGCTACTGTTCCTCTTGTATTAGCAACATTGTTTATTGATGAACTTGGCAGCTACAGATGGTCAATTCAAACAATAGCTATATCTAACTTGATTTTTGCTGCACTTTTGTATTTGAGCACCATTGTTGGCAATAATACAAAATTTAATAAAGATATGACTATCCTGCACGCAGTGGGTATTGGTATTTGGCAAATTTTTAGCGCTATTTCTGGAGCATCAAGGTCTGGAACAGCTATTACTGGAGCATTGTTTTTTGGCTATAGAAGAGAGGATGCAGCTAAATTTTCAATTTTACTTTCTATCCCCACAATAATGGGCGCCCTTATTTTTATTATATCAAAAAATAGTACTTTAAAAGAAGATGTATATATTTTAGATGCATTTATACCATTTTTAACGACATTTATAGTATCTTATTTCTGTATAAAATGGTTTATTTCATTCGTTAAAAGAGTTGGTTATCTGCCATTTATAATTTATAGGGTTGTTTTGGGGGGATTTCTTTTGTGGCTGATATAAGCGATATCTGTTACAAGGAGAACTTTAAAGATAAAGCAATAATTCTTGCAGAAAAGTACTCTTTGAAGTTAAGTCCTCTCGCTGCAAAACAACCATATTTGCATTTTAGTGAAAATCCACATATTAAATTTAAAGATAAAAAGATTATAAGTTCTTTCAGATCTGGTTCTTTCACCAACAGGATTAAAAATTTCCAACGTGAATCACATTTAAAAAAAGCCATCGGTTATGGTGGTGAAAGTTCAAAAAAGATTTTGGACTGCACTGCAGGATTGGGTCATGATGCATTTATTCTTGCTCTGTTAAGACAAAATGTAACTGTTGTCGAGAAAAATAAGGGTTTGTGCATATTATTTGAGCTTGCTTTAGAAAACTTGCCACAAACTTCTTATTTTCAAGAGGCAAAAGAGAGGATTACAATTATTAACGATGATTCTGCATCTTTTGTAGACAAATTGTTAGAATACGATGTTATATACGTCGACCCAATGTTTGAGGATAGAGGGACTGCTGGAAGATCAGGTGTGATGAGCTTAATTTCAGATTATTTAGACGATTTCACCGATGTTTCAGATGTTCTTATTGGGTCGAAATTTAATAGATTGGTAATTAAAAGACAAAAACAGTTTAAGCAGTCTAGCAATATTGCGCCAAGCTTCATTCTTAGTGGCAAATCAATCAACTTTCATGTATTTATTTAAATCTAGTTATTTTAAATTTTTTTGATGTTAGTATGTTGAGATGAATTTCGCACAAGCTTTAGATTCCGCCCTAATCAAAAACTATAAGACATTTAAAGGCAGGGCTTGCCGTGCAGAATGGTTTTATTTTCTGCTATTTAGTGTTGGCCTCACAATTTTACTATCAATTATAGGAGGCATTGTCTCTGTTGCTGGGTTGGATGTTGAATACCTTGCAACTTTAAGCGAAGAACAGGCTGCAGAGTATTTACTTGAAAGCCCTCAGTTTGAGTACCTCAAATGGATAAGTATTGTTGTAGGTCTTTTGCTGTTTGTTCCATCTCTTTCAGTTACTGTAAGAAGACTTCAAGATTTAAACTATTCATTTTATTGGGCAATCCCATATTTTCTAACAAGTGCAGCCGCATTAATAATTAGCTTTGACCCATTAGCTGAGCTTGCTCAAAGGCTTGGTGGAGCAGTTAATCTAGTAAGTATTGTTTATATTCTCGTCTTTTTAAGGAAGGGCTCTTACGGTCCAAATAGGTTTGGAGAAAACCCTTTTGAAGAATCTCCTAAAGATACTTACTAATCTTCTACAACTACACCAGTACCATAAGCGACAACTTCAGATGCTCCCTGAGCTATAGTGCTTGATTGAAGACGAAAGGCAATTATTGCATTGGCTCCTTTTGCAATTGCATCCTGTTTCATGCGCTCCACGGCCTGATCTCTCGTTTGCTGAAGAAGTCTAGAATATTCTTCAACTTCACCTCCAATGATATTTTTTAAAGAAGCGAAAACATCAGCTGCTGCATTTCTTGCTCTAGCGGAACTCCCCTTTACATAACCAATGGTTTTTATTATTTTTTTATCTTCTATTTTCTCAGAAGTAGCAATTATCATTCAGATATTATTGACTAAATTCCTTCCAATTCCAAATTAAAAAATATAGAATTCAAATCTTTATGGCAGTACAAAAAAGCAAAAAGACAAGAAGCAGAGTTGGCATGAGGAGATCTCACGATGCCTTATCTTCAAACTCTCTTTCAACAGATCAAGTAAGTGGTGAAAAGCACTTGAGACACAACATGTCATCAGATGGGTTCTACAAAGGAAGATTAATAAAAGATCTCAAGAAGAAAGAAAAAGAGCCTGACGAAGAGATTCAGCAGTAAATCCCATGAGTTTTTCATTTCTTTTCCCTGGTCAAGGGTCTCAATACAGTGGTATGTTCAAGGAGCATTTTGAAGAATTCCCTGAATTTTCAGAAATATTAGGACAAGGCGAAGAGTTTTACAAAGAGGACTTAAAAGATATTATCTTTAAGGAAGACCCAAGATTATCTGATACTTACTATACCCAACCAATTTTATTGCTAATGAGTTATGCGCTTTATAAGGTTTGGGATAAACACGGTTGCCCCAATCCAAAGGTAAGTGCTGGACATAGCTTAGGAGAGGTATCTTCATTGTTATGTGCAGGTTCTTTCTCGTTATCAGACGCGCTTAAGCTTATAAAATACCGAGCTAGTTTTATGATCGAAAGTAAAGGCGAAATGAAGACAAAAATGTCGGCTGTATTAGGTTTAGAAGGCGACAAAATAGTCGATATTTTAAAAAACAGAAGAGCAAATTTTCTTGAGGCAGTCAATCTAAATGCACCGCAGCAGACAGTCATTGCTGGTAATGCAGACGAGGTTGAAGCAATAAAAGAGCTGTTCAAGACAGAGGGGGCAAAAAGAATCATAGACTTGGCTGTCTCTGTTCCTTCGCATTCATCTTTAATGGATATAGCATCGTCAAAACTAAAATTAGTTTTGGATGACATAAAAATAGATGAACAAAAATTTCCAACAATTCAAAATTATGATTCCAAAGTTTCTATTTCAGGAACAGAAGTTAGGCACAGGCTAGCTGAACAAATTTCTAATCCTGTTCAATGGGTAGAATCGATGAAAAAATTAAAAAAATATTCTTTAAATGAGCACCTTGAGATGGGTCCTGGGAAAGTTCTTTGTAGTCTAGCGAAGCAAAATAGGCTAAGTGGCTCCTTTTCAGCCCTAGATAATATTGATACATTTAAAGAGAAAATTTCAGAATATGGACAAAAATAGAGTTTTAATCACTGGCGGTAGCAGAGGAATAGGACAAGGGCTGTGCGATGCATTTCTCTCAGATGGTTATGAGGTTTTGGCCACTTGTCGAGATGCATCACAAATGACTTCAAAGGACAAGAATCTGATTTATGAAAGCTTGGATATCTCTAACCCAATTTCTTTAGAGCAGTTTAAGTCTGTTGTTGATGATTTTAAGCCCTCCGTGTTAATCAATAATGCGGGCATTACAAAGGATAATATATTTCTACGAATGTCTGATGAGGAATGGACAGAGGTCGTAAATACAAACCTCACAGGCACTTTTAGGGTTACTAAGCTCGTTGCTAAGTTAATGTTAAAAGCCAAGTGGGGCAGAATCATAAATATAAGTTCAATTTCCGGGATTATGGGCAACCCAGGTCAAACAAATTATTCTGCCTCCAAAGCAGGGATAGATGGTTTCACAAGATCGCTTGCCAAAGAATTGGGTGCTAGAAATATAACAGTTAATTCTATTTCTCCTGGTTTTATTGAAACCGACATGACCAAGGGACTTATTGATGAGATTTTAATAAAAAAAATACCTTTGGGAAGGGCAGGTCAAGTTAGTGATATTGCTTCTATTGCCTTATTTTTAGCATCGGAGAAAGCTAACTACATTACTGGACAAACATTAGTGGTTGATGGCGGACTATTTATGAAGTAAAGTACGCATTTTAAGAGACTTAATTTTGGAGAAATTATGAGCGAAGTTCTAAATAAAGTTGTAGACATTGTTTGTGATCGACTTTCAGCAAACAAAGATGAAGTTAGCCCTGAGTCTTCTTTTGTAGAGGATCTAGGAGCAGACTCACTAGATACCGTAGAACTAGTTATGGCTTTCGAAGAAGAATTTGAGGTAGAAATTCCTGATGACGAAGCCGAAAGAATCACCACAATTCAAAGTGCAGTTGAGTGGATCGAAAGCAATAGCTAAGAAAACACTCGTTGTAACAGTCATAATTGGAGTTCTGCTTTTCACGGCAAAACTCAGCTATTCGGTAAATCAAAAAATACCTCTCATTGAAGAAAATGCCTCTTTTGTTATCAAAAAAGGGGAGACCTTCAATTCTGTCATTGAAAGAATAAGTGCGGAGTTCGGTACATCGGATCTATTTTGGACAAAGTTGGTCTATAAAATTCATGGCACACCTATTGTGAAAGCTGGTCGATATAACATTTATCCTGAAACAAGGCTAAACAAACTAATAGATCGATTCTCTGAAGGAGATATTGAAAGGTTTAGATTCACAATTATAGAAGGGACTATTGCATCTAGAGCAGCTTTTAAGCTAAAGGATATCATTGAAATTAATAATTTAGATATAGTTTTAGATGAAGAGATAAAAGCATTCTTTTCTAAGGAAGCAGTACTTTTTCCTGATACTTATTTTTTTTCTGACAGTGATGACTTAAAGAGAGTTCTGCAATCCTCGCAAGAGTCATTGAAGCAATATTTACAGGATTTGTGGCAACAAAAACCTGCTAGCAATCCCTTAAAAACACCTGAAGAAGCTTTAGTGCTTGCATCAATGATTGAAAGGGAGGCCATGCTCACCTCAGAGCAAGAAACCATAGCGTCTGTTTTCCTTTTCAGGTTAGTTAAAGGAATGAGATTACAGTCCGACCCAACATCTTCCTATGGATATTACCAAGATTATGGCGAAAAGATTGGTAGAAAAGTTCTCGTAGACCAAAATGAATTTAATACTTATAAGATCGATGGTCTTCCACCTAGCCCTATATGCTACCCTTCAAAATCTGCAATTGAAGCTGCTATATTATCTGTTCCTGGTGAGTATCTATTTTTTGTTGCAAAAGGGGATGGGTCCCATGTATTTTCAAAAAACTACGAAGATCACAATAAAGCTGTAAAAAAATATATTTACAGTAAATAATATATCGATGTTTATTTCTTTTGAAGGAATCGAAGGTTCCGGTAAATCAACCCAAATACAATTACTTAAGGAGTTTTTAAACCAAAAAGGTTTGAATCCTGTTGTTATTCGTGAACCTGGTGGTACACAAATAGGGGAGAAAGTAAGAGATATTTTCCTAACAAAAACTAATGAGTATTTTGATCCTTTAACGGAAGTTTTATTGCTCTATTCATCACGTAAACAGCTCGATACCAATGTAATTAAACCAGCACTCAGTGCTGGTAAGATTGTTATTGCAGACAGGTTTGCAGATGCAACTATAGCTTACCAAGCTTATGGAAAGAGTGTCCCCAAAGACTTTATTGCTCAATTGCATAGTGACTTAGAAATAACCAACCCCGATCTAACTTTCTTTATTGATATCTTACCAGAATTATCAAAAGCTAGAATTTCAGATCGTGAATCAGATAGAATGGAAAGTGAATCTATTAAATTTTTTTCTAAAGTTAGATCAGGCTATCAAGCCTGTGCCAAGGATGCTGAAAGAGTAATAACTATTGGGGGAACAGATTCAATTGAAGATATTTTTGTCAAAATTAAAGAGGCGGTAGCAAAAAAATTAAATGTATCAATGGAATAAAGATTTTTTAGCGTATCCACCAAAAATTCAGCCTAAAACAATTTTTTATGGCAGCACTGGAGATGATATTCATAAAATTGTTTCAGCTCTTGTTCTTAAGCACTTAGACCAAAAATACAAAAAAGAAATTAAACCAACCCAAAACTTGGATGACTTAGCGCTACCAAATTTCTTTTTTTTAAAAAAAGAAGAAGGGAAATCAAATATCCCGATTGAGGAAATAAGAAAACCAAAGGAATTTCTGAATTTAAAAAGCACTTTGGGTAAAATGCTTTACATTCAAGGCGGACAAGATATCCGAATTGATGGTTACAATGCTTTGTTAAAAGCAGTTGAGGACTCAGATTCATCAACTTTTATTTGGATCTCCACTGAGAGCTTAAAATCAATCCCAGCTACCATTTTAAGTAGATTTGATCAGATAAAAATTCCATCTCCTAAAAGTGCCAGCATTAAAGAATATTTTGAGCAAAATAAAATTAAATTTGATAATGAGATGCTGACTTTTGTGATCCAAAACCCAAGTGTAATGATGATGGATGATTTTCACTTATTGGTTAAAAGATTTGATCAAGTCTTGAAATCAAAAGACATAGCTTCAATTGAAAAATCTGAATTTAAGCTATTCCTTGACTACCTTATATTCAATAACAAACATAGGATAGGCTCAGATCAAAAGCAAGCAATAAAGAGGCTTAACGTTTTAACAGAAGCAAAAAAATCCTTACTCTCGGCTCACAACCTAAGTCTTGATGTGATTCGGCTGAGAGTTACTTCTTGTCTCGATTAGGTCTTGGAAAGAAAGAGTTTTCATGCTCAAATGCATAAGCAAAATTAATAATCTTTGCTTCCTCCCAAGCTGAGGCAAAAAATGACAATCCGACCGGCAAGCCTTCTACGTAATCAAGAGGGATAGTTATGTGTGGATAACCTGCAACCGCTGATAATCCGCCATTACCCCAAGAAAGCCCATTAAAGCCTCTAGAATCGCCATTTTCATGATCAGTTTTCCATGCTGGATTTCTGGTAAGTCCTACCAGACCATCAAGGTTATTCCTCTCTAATAAACCATCAATTTGGTTTTGAGCTCTCGACACAATTAGTTCAACGCCTTTTTGATACTTCTCTTCATCTGTTGCTGCAGCGCTATCAAGAAAGATTTCATGCCCAAAATGTTTTAAGACACTTTCAGAATTTTCTTCATTAAAAGCGATTAAATCAGACAAACTATTCATGCTCGATGCATTTGATTTTAGGTATTTATTGACTCCTTCTCTAAATTCATAAAGCAATACATAGTATTCATTATCCCACTTGTAGTTGCTTTCAATATCAAAGTTAACTCTAAGCACTTCTGCTCCTAATGTGGTAAGGATTGCTTCGGATTTTTCTAATAACACTTTTTCATATTCAGAAACTTCTTCCGGAAATATGAGACCAACTCTTTTTCCAAGGAGTGATTGCTTGCTCATACTTAGCAGGGCTTTGAAATCATAATCTTTTGGAATATTTTTTGTTGCCGGATCTTTAGGGTCTGTTCCAGATATGGCGTGAAGAACTGCAGCTGCATCACTTACATTTCTCGCCATTGGTCCAGCTGTATCTTGTGTTTCAGAGATAGGAATAATTCCATCTCTGCTTACTAAACCAACTGTAGGCTTAATTCCAACAATACCATTTATTGAGGCAGGACAGCTAATTGAACCGTTTGTTTCTGTACCTATTGCAACTGGAACAAGGCCTTCAGCAACAACTGCTGCACTACCTGAACTTGATCCGCATGGGTTGTAGCTTAAATCGTAAGGATTATTGGTTTGTCCTCCATAACTTGACCACCCGCTGGTTGAAGGATTGCCTCTGAAGTTAGCCCATTCCGATAAGTTTGCCTTACCAGCCAAGACAAAGCCAGAATCTTTTAGTAGTTTTACTATGTGTGCGTCATCTTTGGGAAAGTTATCAAGCATTGCCAATGATCCTGCAGTATTTGCAAGACCAACCGAATCAATATTGTCTTTAATGATTATTGGCACGCCTCGCCATTCTGTTCTTCTGCTATAAACAAAATTCTTATAAAGGTCTTGATCAGAATAAAGGGCAATTACAGCATTTACATCACTATCTGCTTCTTCCAGGTAACTTAGGTACTCTTTATAAAAGGCTCTTTTATTGTTTGAGCTATCAAGCAACTGTTTAAATTCATCCAGCGATAAATCTTTAAAATTATTTTCGCTGTATGCAAGGAAAGATATGAGACAAAAAAAGATGGTTCTACTTAACATAGAACCATCTTATAAAATTTATGGTAATTTTCTAGTACAATGAATTAGAGAGAGTGTTTAAATTAAAATACAAAGGGCTATATGATTAAATCTAAACTCTCTCTCCAAACTCAATGACTAAAACTCTGGGTACGCCTCAACACCTATTTCTTCAGCATCCAACCCTTTCTTTTGAATTTCGTCAGAGGCTCTAACTGGAGCTACCAGATTTAGCAAAAATAGGAATGCATAGGTCAATACAAAGCCCCAAAGCACAATTGAAACAACGCCATATAGCTGAGAACCAAATGTAGCTTCCGCATTAGTAAATGGCACAACCATGACACCAAATATTCCAGCTGCTCCGTGGGCGGAAATAGCACCTACAGGATCATCAACCTTAAAGAATTGTTCAAATACAACCAATGCACCATAACAAATTAGACCGCCAACTGCTCCAATTAAAGTAGCTTCATAACCACTTGGAGATAATGGGTCTGCTGTTATTGAAACTAGTCCTGATATGGCACCATTTAATGCATAAATGATATTGGTTTTTTTGAAGAACACTCTAGCAACTACTAAACATGAAATAACGCCCCCTGCAGCAGCCATATTAGTATTTAGGAATACTTGAGCTACAGCATTAGCGTTTTCAACGTCTTGTATTGCAAGCTGTGATCCACCATTAAAACCAAACCAACCCAACCAGAGAACAAAAGTTCCCAATGCAGCAATTGGAATATTTGCACCATAAAGTTTCTTCGTTTCAGCTACAGGGAAGAGTCCATAACGTTTACCTGACACCTTGCCATACTTACCAAGTCTTGGACCAATAAATATTGCTGCAGCTAAGGCACATGCAGCTCCAATTAAATGGACTGTTCCTGAACCAGCAAAATCTGAATAGCCAGCTTGTTTCAAGAATCCGCCACCCCAATTCCAGAATCCTTGTACAGGATAAATGAAAGCTGCTATAAAGACGACCAAAGCAAAAAATGGCCATTGGTTCATTCTCTCAGCAACAGCACCGGAAACAATTGAGCAAGCTGTGGCAACAAAAACTACCTGAAAGAAAAAATCAGCAGATTCTGAATAACCATAACCATCAACAACCGTATCAGCAGTAGTGCTTCCAAAACTAAAGTCATAAGCTGGCACTATTGTACCAGCAGGAACATCACCTGGGTACATCACCATGTAGCCACACAACAAATACATGAAGCATGCAATTGAATAAAGGCCGATATTTTTCGTAACTATCTCAGCCGTATTTTTTCTTCTGACAAGACCTGCCTCAAGCATAGTAAAGCCCGCTGCCATCCACATGACTAAAGCAGCAGTTATCAGCATATATAACGTATTTAAAGCGTATCCTATTTCCATATTAGCCCTTTAAAATGATGCTCCGACAGTAAAAAATAGCCCGTCTTCATCTTCTAGTCCTGATGCACTATCGGCAGTAAATGAGCTATAACCCAAAGACGCGTCATAATCACCTAAAGAAAATCCGTAACCGACTAAAAAGTTAGATCCTGTGTCTTCGTAATCTCCATAAGAAAATGAGAAATCACCAAAACCATATGATATGTCGTAATAGTCTCCAAACTCATCGCCAAGGTAGTATGAGAAACCGACACCGGCATATGACAATGCAACGTAGATTTCTGAAAAGTCGGCATCTGTTACTTCAGGATAAGCATAATTGATGTAACCAACATCCCATCCAAGACCACCATCGGTTTCACCTGCGTAACCTAGATAGGTATCAAGCTCAAGACCTGCACCACCAAAAGCAACATTAGAACCCCAAGTACCAGCATAAAAGCCACCTTCAGAGCTATAATCAAATCCACCACTGTACGCGGGAGCATCCATAGTTTGGGACATCCCTCGCCAGAAGTAATTTGATGAAAATGAAAAGTTCGAGGACACACCTGCAAACACATTCAACGTTAGAAATATGGCTAAAGCCATCATTCCTTTTTTCATAAAAACATCTCCTTATTAAAAATAAGTGTGTTAAGAATCGAAAAAGGGCTAAACCTTCATAGTTTAGTAGCCGCGTTCCTTCAGCTTTCGCTTACTTCCGTCCTCATAAGAGGATGAACGATTAGACGCTGCTCCTTTTTTACCATGGAGTATGGTTTAACTTTTAACCCATGTTATATGGGCTCCTTTTAACCCATGGAGTATGGGGATAAAAAATATCTTCTTTATAAACACTATTTATAAATTAACATAAGATAAATTAATGTTGTAGAATGTAAATGTCAATAAAAAATTTACATAAAGTCGAAAAAGCAACAAAATGAATGAGCATTTAGATCACAAAGACAATTGCGGCACTGGATCTATCTTTAATATCTCAAATCAACCTGACCACAAAATAATAACAAGAGCTCTAAAATCTCTTATCAGCATGAAGCATCGTGGAGCCGTTTCTCATGATGGTTTAACGCCAGATGGCTGTGGGCTCCTTTTAGATCTAGACAAGAATTTTTTTCAAAAGGTGATGTTGGATGAACAAAATAAAATTTTACCTACTAATTTTGCAATTGGAGTTTTTTTCGTCAATAAAAATTACGACTTTGAGCCAGAAATGCTAAAAATATGTGCTCAGCATTCCCTTGAAATACTGGGCACAAGAATACTTAAAACAAACTCAAAAATTCTTGGCAAAGAAGCAGCCAATTCTATGCCAGATATTTTGCAGCTATTTGTTAAAAGCAAAAATCCAAAAGTTGAGTTTGAAGTAGCTCTTTTTAAAGCAAAGAAATATTGTGATACACACCTCGATGCAGAAAAAAATAGTTATTGTGTTAGTTTCTCAAGCGAAACAATAGTCTACAAAGGTCTAGTGCAGCCTGAAGTTTTTGCCAATTTTTACTCTGACTTGACAGACAGCAGTTTTAAAACTGCATCGGCAGTTTTTCACGTTAGATTTTCCACAAATACTTCGCCTAAATGGCATCTAGCGCAACCTTATAGAGTGCTAGCTCACAATGGTGAAATTAATACCATTAGTGGTAACAGAAATTGGGCTCTAGCAAGGACTAAAGCATTTAATTCTACAAGATTAGGAGATATGAAAGACTATCAACCCCTCATTGGTCAAAGTGGCTCTGACTCATCTTCTTTGGACCATATTCTTGATTTATTTCGCGTTGGAGAAATTAAAATTGCCCGTGCAGCTAGAATGTTGATTCCTCCATCTTGGCAAAATACAGATTTAATGGATCCAGATGAAAAAGCTTTTCATGAGTTTAATTCCATGCATATGGAAGCTTGGGATGGTCCAGCATTGATTTGTTTTCAATCTAAAGATTACACCTGTTGTTTTCTAGATAGAAATGGGTTGAGACCAGCAAGAATAGAGCACTTTTCCGATGGTAGTGTGAGTATTGCCTCTGAAGTGGGCACTAACCTAAAGTCAAACATTAAGGTTAGAAAAACCGATAGGTTAGGCCCTGGTGGGTTAATTTTATTTGATCGAGCTCAGAGAAAAGTTCTTACAAACGATGAAGTAGATAAAGAACTTTCAGGAGCTATGCCCTACAGATTGTGGCTTAAAGACCACTCTAGACATTTAGAAGCAAATTTACATGAATATTCTGGGCCGCAAATGAAGGAAATTTCCGATGCATATTTCGCTGAAGCATCAAAAAACTTTCAACTAACAAGAGAGGAATCATTGAATATCTTTCATACTGCTGAAGAGAGTAATGAGCCTACAGGGTCTATGGGAGATGATACGCCTTTGGCTCCTATCAGCAGCAAGGTAAGATCAATCTATGATTATTGTCGTCAAAAATTTGCTCAGGTAACCAATCCTCCTATCGACTCTTTACGCGAAAAATCAGCGATGTCTCTTGAGACATGCATTGGTCCTGAGCGCAATATCTTTGAAGAGACCAAAGAACATGCTTCTAGAATAGTAGTAAATTCGCCAATTCTTTCCCATAAGAAATACAATCTTTTACTCAAAAGCAAAAAGTTTAAGCTAAAGAAATACGCTCTAGAGTATTCGCGAAGTTTGGGGCTAGAAGAAGCTATGAGCCTTCTTTTGCAGGAAATGCTATATGACGTTAAAAATGGTACTGGAATAGTTGTTTTGGATGAAAGACAAATATCGAGTAATAATCCTGTCATCCCTGCGCTTTTAATTACATCAGCCCTACATAGTGCTCTTATAAAGCAAAATTTAAGAGTTGCATGCAATATTGTTGTGAACTCAGCTTCTGCGCGTGATAATCATCAAATTTCTTGCCTAATAGCATTCGGGGCAACATGCGTTCATCCATGGCTAGGCCTGCAAGCTGTGCTAAAAAATGCAAAAAAAACTCAAACCGATCTAAGCAAAACAGAGCTATGTGTATCTTACAGACGTGCATTGAATAAAGGATTACTTAAAATTATGTCAAAAATGGGCATATCCAACGTATCCAGCTACCGAGGTTCAAGACTGTATGATGTGGTTGGTTTTTCAAAAAAAATGAGAAAAATGTGTTTTTCAGAAATGCATTCAAGTATTGATGGTGATTGCTTTAATGATATTCACGAGAAGATACTTGCTGTTTTAGACTCCAACCTTGATACAAGTCCTGTAGCCACCGGATTACACAAATACACATCCAATGGTGAGCAGCACGCATTTAACCCAAACGTGGTGTTGCAGTTGCAAAATGCACTGTCGTCTGGATCCTTTAGTGAGTTCAAAAATTTCTCTAGTTTGGTAGAAAATAGATCGCCGCTAGCTGTGAGAGATTTTTTTAATGTTAAGTCAAAAAAAGACCCAATTGCTATTTCTGAGGTAGAGCCGATTGAATCAATTCTTCAAAGGTTTGATTCTGCAGGAATGAGTTTGGGTTCTTTGTCGCCTAAGGCTCATGAAACACTGGCAGCAGCAATGAATAGTCTTGGTTGTAGATCCAATTCAGGAGAGGGTGGAGAAGATCCAGCAAGATACAACACACATTTATCCTCTAAGATAAAACAAATAGCATCAGGCAGGTTTGGAGTTACCCCAAGTTATCTTGTAAATGCAGAAGTTTTGCAAATAAAAATTGCCCAAGGTGCAAAACCAGGAGAAGGTGGTCAGTTGCCTGGCACAAAAGTTGACCCTTATATTGCTCAACTTCGACACTCAAAACCAGGAGTAACACTTATATCACCACCACCTCACCACGATATTTATTCCATTGAGGACCTGGCCCAACTTATACATGATTTAAAACAGATTAACGATCAGGCAATGGTGTCTGTAAAGCTAGTATCAGAGCCTGGTGTTGGGATTATTGCTGCAGGAGTCGTAAAGGCCAATGCAGATTTTATAACTATTTCTGGTCACGACGGTGGCACAGGAGCAAGTCCAATATCATCAATAAGGCACGCTGGATCCCCATGGGAAATTGGTATGCATGAGGTACAAAACATATTATTGGAAAGCAATTTAAGATCCATGGTAAAGCTGCAAACAGATGGGGGCTTGAAAGTGGGTTTAGATGTTATCAAAGCGGCAATCTTTGGAGCTGATTCCTTTGGTTTTGGCACAGCACCTATGATTGCTATGGGGTGTAAATACCTTAGAATTTGCCATCTCAATAACTGTGCGACTGGAGTGGCTACTCAACACATCAAAATCATTGATAAACAATTTGATGGAGAAGTTGAGAAGGTGCGGAATTATTTTTTATTAGTCGCGCAAGAAGTGCGTGAATATCTAGCTCAGCTTGGCTATAAGTCTCTTAACGAGATTATTGGAAAGACAAATTTATTGCATTTGAAACCAGATACAAAGTCAAAGGCAGAAAAACTTGGACTTGCCACATTAAAAGAGAGATTCAGGCCCAATAAAAAACAGCACTGTACAGAACCAAACAAATTGAACCTATCTCTTAACGACCATTCCTTATCAGAATTAATACAACAAAAAACCATTCAAAACATCAAAAAAGGGAAGGGTGGGTCTTATACATTCAAGATTGGCAATACTCATAGATCTATTGGTGGCAGATTATCTGGTGATATTGCCAGAAAATACGGAGATGACGGCTTCCCAGAAACGCTAATATTAAATTTTTCAGGCATAGCAGGGCAATCGTTTGGGTGCTGGAACCCCAAAGGCATTGAGATGAAGCTCAAGGGTTTTGCAAATGATTACGTAGGTAAGGGCATGAATGGAGGAAAAATAACTCTTATACGACCCAGAGGCATGCAAGAGGACCGCTCTGTAGTTATGGGCAACACTTGCTTATTTGGTGCGACTGGAGGTGAGCTTTATGGCAACGGAATTGCTGGTGAACGATTTGCTGTAAGAAATTCTGGGTGCAAAGCTGTAGTTGAGGGTGCAGGAGATCATTGCTGTGAATATATGACTGGTGGAGAAGTTATTGTGTTGGGCAATGTAGGACATAATTTTGGAGCTGGGATGACAGGTGGTTTTGCATATATTCTCGATGAAGACAGAAGTTTTGTAGATAAATGCAACAAAGAATCTGTAACTTTTAATCGCATCACTAACCAAGAGATGGAAGCCCATAAATCTTACCTTAAAGATAGAATTTATTGTCATCTTAAAGAGACTGGCAGTGAAGTTGCACAAAAAATTATGGCTGACTTTGATAAATATCAAAGCAAATTTTGGATTGTTACTCCAAATGCAGAAAATTTAGCCAGAATAATTAAAAATACTAGAGAGGAAGCAGCTTAATGTCCGAGAAAAATTTTGAATTTTTGAATTTAGAGAGACAAGAGCCAAAGCTTAAAGCTGTTGAGGTTAGAAAAGTAGATTTTAGAGAAATTTATGAAGACCAAACAATGGAAAATGCAGTTTCACAATCCAGCAGATGTCTTGATTGTGGTAATCCTTACTGCCAGTGGAAGTGTCCACTACACAATAAAATACCGGAGTGGTTAAAACTGCTTGAACAATCATCAATAGAGGAAGCAGCAGACTTATGTCACGAAACGAATGCCTTTCCAGAAATATGCGGACGCATATGTCCACAAGACAAACTATGTGAAGGCGCATGCACACTTAACACCGGCTTTGAAGCGGTGACTATTGGACAACTAGAGAAGTACATCACCGATACCGCTCTTAGCAAAGGCTGGAAACCAAAAAAGTACACGTCAAAAAATACCAAACACCATATTTCAATAATTGGTGCTGGGCCAGCTGGATTAGCGTGTGCAGAAAGCCTTATTCGTCGAGGAATATCTTGCACTGTTTATGACAAGCACAAACAGATAGGAGGACTATTAACTTATGGAATTCCAGAATTTAAATTGGAAAAAAAGATTGTTCTCAAGCGAAGGCAATTGCTTGAAGAGTTGGGTGTAAAGTTCGTTTTAAATACCGAAGTTGATACAAAGAAACTTGCTCAGATTGAGAACAACAGTGATGCTGTGTTTTTAGGTTTGGGCACCTATGAGTCCATCAAGGGTGATATCGAAGGCATTAATAAAAATGGCGTTGTTGAAGCACTACCTTACTTAATAAAAAATACCGAGTATTTGATGGACCCAGAAGATGCAGAAAAAATTGATTTTGCTAATCAAAGGGTAGCTGTGTTGGGTGGTGGAGATACAGCTATGGACTGTGTTCGGACAGCACTGCGTCAACAAGCAAAGAGCGTTACCTGCATCTATCGTAGAGACCAAGAAAATATGCCGGGATCTACTAAAGAAATTAAAAATGCGATGGAGGAGGGCGTTAAATTTCTCTTCAACACACAGCCTCTTGAAGTAGGTGGCAATGGTTCGGTCACCAGCCTGAGGGTATGCGAAACTAAGCTAGGAGAGCCTGACGACAGTGGGAGGCAGCGCCCTGAAGTCATTCCAGGATCTAATCAAGACATAGAGGTAGATAAGCTCGTGATTGCTTTTGGTTACCAAGCAGATCTACCGGATTTTATTCTTGAGAAGAATGTAAGCACAACAAGCACAGGTTTAATTGAGCTAAAGGGCGATGAATTTAGATATCAAACCTCAAATCCTAAGTACTTTGCAGGCGGAGATATGGTTATAGGATCGAGTCTAGCAGTGCATGCAATAGCGCATGGCCGAGATGCAGCTAAAGAAATAATAAAATTCTTAAATTAAATGGGTGGTTGATTCTAACCACCCATTTTTATTCAATAATCTAGATTAATACAAAAAACTAATAAAATGATAAGAAATTTAAGTGAAATCAATAAAATATTAGGAATAACGGCTTATATCAACGTATAAGCAATTTTATTGGAATTCAGGGGGAGATGTTAAGAATAATAAGAGTAGGGGGCTTGTAGCCCCCAATAATTATTCTTTCTTACCCCAAACTAATCCCAATTGAAGAATTAGGATAGATAGACTGACAATCCAATTAATTGGACCACCAGGTGCAAGTACAGAATCAGCTGCGGATTGAATACGGGATCCAGCAGAAGACCCAACATCAATAAGTTGAGTTGCATAAACATCCATAACAATAGCAGCTTGCATATAAGTAAAGAAAAATGTGCATGCTGTACCTAAACAATAAAGTGAGATAAAGATCTTAGGCAACAAGGGAGCTTTAGCATCATCATAGACTCCTCTAGCGAGGCGGAAACCTAACCATATAAAAATGGCAGATCCAACAAAGTACATTCCATTACTTATTAGGAATACATAAAACAAATTAAGTAATTCATATTCACTCATAAAATTCCTCCAAAAATTTATACATTTAATATTGTCAAAGGGTAGGTTAAATATCAATTACCTTCAAACAAATGTTAC